>Ga0070712_100002911_pt1 | contig 10608 bp, 8 predicted proteins | sample LARL81metaG_FD_71396 | JGI IMG/M metagenome (GOLD analysis project Ga0070712, IMG submission 71396) | Corn, switchgrass and miscanthus rhizosphere microbial communities from Kellogg Biological Station, Michigan, USA - LAR L8-1 metaG | ecosystem: Host-associated > Plants > Roots > Rhizosphere ...
TGCTTGAAGATTCGCGGATCGGGTTTGACCAGGCGAACTTTCGCAGAGAGGAAGATTGCACGGAACCACTGCAGGAAGTCGAACCTTCTTTGCGCAAAAGGGAAGGTTTCGGCTGACCAGTTGCTAAGGGCGTAGATCGGAACTTCCCTCTGCCGGAGTTCAGCCAGGATATCGACGGTACCCGAGATCGGTCCTGCCATCATTTCATCGAAACGCTCGAACCACGCATCAATCATGTCGGCTCTATCGGGATGCTGGAGTTTCAATGCTGCACAGGCTTCTGTAAAACTTCGCCCAGCGTCTTGCAGCAGATTCCATTGTGCCGTGCAGATGTTCGCCAGAAAATCTTCTATTTCGGCTTCATGTTGGAACAATTTCCGATAAAGATGGCGCGGGTTCCAATCGATTAGTACGCCGCCAAGGTCGAACACCACTACGGAACGGTCAGTTGTCATGCAGTGATTCTAGCGAATGGGACATCCGTGGCCTGCCTCATGGGCTTGCCTGCAAGTCGAGTCAGTTGGCGAAAGGCCCTCGGCACAGGTCGATGAGCGTAATGATTCCATAAACGATGTCGGCTCCCAGAGCAGGATACGTTTACACCAGCTTCGGTTTTGGTTACTCATCCAGCCGTCGGTTGTTTGTTTCAGCCATCGGCCACATCAGGGCCAGGCCGATGAGTCCGTGCAGCATCAAGTAGTAAGCGGGCGCGAGAGGCTGGCCAAACTTCTCAATGATCCAGGCTGAAACCAGTGGAGCCGTGCCGCCTGCCAGCGCGAGAGTAACACTATAGGCGATGCTCATTGATGTCACGCGTGTGCGGAGCGGGAAGATCTCGACAACCATCGCGCCCTGCAGACCGAGCGCCATGCCGATGGGAATCGCCAGAAGTATCTGACCGACAACAAACTGTTGCGGCGTGCCGTGGAGCATAAGGCGAAAGACGGGAACGATCAGAATGACGATCGCGGTGTTCAGGACGAGCATTAGCCGGCGGCGTCCTACGCGGTCCGAAAGCCAGCCGCCGAAGGGTTTCGCGATCAGCACGGCGAACAGACTGAGAGTGTTGGCGAGGAGAAACGCGGATCCTCCTCCGGGAAGGTTTTTCCGCCGCTCTACGACATAGGTAAAGGTCAGGTAGTAGGCGGCATTGGTAGCGGCAAGAATGCCGAACGTCCGCAACATCGGGAGCCAGTCGGCAACGAGGGATGCCACGAGCGGAGGCCGCTTCTCGACTGCCTTCCGGCCTTCTTCGGTCTCGTGCAAGCCGCGCCGCAACAACCATCCGAGGATAGAAAAGATGATGCTCGCCAGGAAGGGAACGCGCCAGCCCCAGGCTAAGACTTGCTGCGGAGTCAACAGGGAGTTAATCAGCCAGGCGGCGCCCGAGCCGAGAATGAATCCGATGGTGGTGCCGGCAGCAGTGGAACTGCTGATGAGGCCGCGCATCAGGGACGAGGAAGATTCTGTCGTATACACCATCGATCCGGTGAATTCGCCACCGACAGAAAAGCCCTGGATCAACCGCATGACGACCAGTAAAAGAGGAGCAGTTACGCCGATCTGCTGATAAGTCGGGAGCAGGCCGATAACGATGGTGGAGCCGCCCATCAGGGCAATGGATAAAGTAAGGAGCGCGCGGCGTCCGACACGATCGCCAATCATGCCCAGCGCAAGGGAGCCCAGCGGGCGGGCGAAAAATCCAATGGCGAAGATGGCGAACGTCAACAGTTGTTGCGCGTCGGGGCTTGATTGCGGAAAGAATTGCTGGCCGATGTCCCCGGCGAAATATCCGTAGACGGCAAAATCGAACCACTCAAGAACGTTGCCGATCAATCCGGCGAGCGCACTGCGAAGAGAAGAGGGATGGCCGGCAGAGACGGCGCTAGCGACAGGCGTGTTGGCGATTTCCTGGGGCACCATTTGGCGGCATCTTTACTGCGAATCGACAGTCGAGAAACCCTGTTGTGACGATACCAGTGTTACGGACCTGGAGTGCGGCGGGCGAAGTAATAAAACTGTCAAAAATTTTGCTTAGTTAGCGACAAACTGACGCTATCACAGAAGAGAAGGCCGGTCTCCGGACGGGATGCGGTGTACGCTCCCAAGTCGTCGACGTGCTCCAAGGTAATAAGGAGACCGGCAATGAAGAAGGTTAGCAGCGCAGGCGAGCAAGAAAATCTCACCGCAGAAGTTAACGGTCGGACTAGACCTGGGCGATTGTGCCCGTGAGCAGCGCGAGTGTAATCAGATTTTGACCAATCATCCGGCAGGTGTTCGTTGTATCGCTCAAACTTGGATTAAGTTATGGACTTTAAATAGACGGCGAGAATTAAGAAAGAGAGAAGTAGCATTCTGACAAACTCTGCGCTCCTAGAAAAATGGGAGCAAACTAGCATTCTTTCGAGTTTCCGTCATCGGATGGAATTGGGCACAATAGCTTCCAATTACTCACACAGTGCGCGGAAAGCTTCTAGCCGCCCTTCTGGTTGCTTCCCAAGGGGGGCGGTATTTTTTTTTGCGTTTTCCGCAGAGCACCGGCAACTCCCCAAGTCCTCTGCTCAAGCAGTAAGAAAAATGCCGCGCAAGGTGAAGTCCTCAGCCCTGCGCGGCAAGAATTTCAAAAGGTTTCGGCACACTATTCTAACCTGCGGTTACGGCTCAACGAGCCTGGTCGCTACATTTGCTTGCCGTATGAGCAGGTGCCGGATCCAACATGAGTTCCGAAGAACTAATTGGCGAGTCAATCATAGAAAACCAGACCATGGGCATCAGGACAATGATTCCGGTGCTTAGCAAAAGCATCACCGCTAGCACGAAGCCTACGAAGGCAGCCCAGTGAACAATAATCGCTGTTGACATCAAGATAAATACGCTAGCCATTTCTAAACCCTGGACGAAATCATCCAACGAACCTCGATCAGCTAAAGACAGGCAAGGCAAGAGTGCCATTCGAACGCTAAATCTGAGAGGGAGCCATCCCCAAATCCCCTAAAAAATGGCACGGCTCCCACTTCCGTGTCGTCAAAAAAGTGTCCGATTGTCATCCCTTTCCCGTACCGACGAAACTGCCAAACGTGACAGGCCGGTATCAAGTGCGCATGGAATCCTGGGTATTCGCTAAGTTCAAGCCCGGACACATGATTTCCTATTGCCCGAACTTGGCGAAAGGCACCTTCCACCGTTGGCGCAAGTAGCCGCAAGGAATTGCAGCCGATACGAACAGATCACGAACGAGTTTGCGAGCTGAACCAAACTCCATTATGCGTTTTCCAATTGTTTTGTTTCTTTCTTCGGTTTTGGCGGGCGCTGTTGGTCTAGCGCATGCGTAAGTTCTTTTACCAACCGACCGAGCTTCACGGGATCCTCTTCACAGGCAGCTTCGGCAGCAACGACATGCCATGGACGAGCGGACGATGGAGCAGCACTTTCGGGCATGGCCGTGTCCACCTTTCCGGCGGAGTGGCGCGGCACAATAGGGTTTAACACGGAGGGCCCAAAAATCGCATACGGTAAAAACCGTAGTTGCTGCTAGGAGAGTAATGGGATTGCTGACGTTAACGGGATCGTCGCAATGAATGCCAGCAATGCCGCACCCTTGAGTGTCATGCTCGGAGTATGAACGCTTGCGAGACGCGTACGCAACTAGCGACGCTATGGCAGTTGCCAGCGCCAAACGCGTTTAGCAGAAAATTTCCGAGAAGCGGACAGACATATGGATAGCGACACCGGAAGCTCCGGCAACTGGGTCAGTAACATTGGGATCCTTCGCGCGAGCAATTCCGCGCTCATCATGCCTTCGCCGCCATTGGTTCGAGATGATGGACAGGATCGCTAAGCGACTGCAAGATGTGAAAAAATCACTGAGGGACGCAGATGAACTCCCTTCAACGTCGATAACAAACGCGGATAGCCTACGGGGTCTTCTATCGGCGTTCATTCGCGTTCATTGAGCGCACCCACTGGATTCGCCTTGAAGGACGAAGGACTACGAGATGCGGAAAGGGTTTACCAGAAAACCACAAGCGGACGAACCCACGACGCGAGTCAAGAACTACATCACCCGGAGCGGGCTCGAGCGCCTCAAAGATGAGCACCGGTTTCTGCTCACCAGGGAACGCCCCGCCGTAACGGAGGTGGTGGCGTGGGCTGCCGGCAATGGCGATCGCAGTGACAACGCCGACTATCGGTACGGCAAGCGGCGGCTGCGGCAGATCGATGGGCGGATTCGTTTTCTCACGAAGCGAATCGAGGCCGCGGAAGTGGTGGACCCCGAAGCGCCGAGAACGGGGCAGGCGGCGGCGAAGGCATTCTTCGGAGCGACCGTGCGGTACGCCAATGCGGCGGGAGTGGAGCGAGTGGTGAGTATCGTAGGCACCGACGAGGTCGATCTCAACCGCAACCACATCAGTTGGGTGTCGCCTCTGGGACGCGCGTTGATGAAGTCGGCAGCGGGCGACAGCGTAGTCCTTCAATTGCCGGGCGGAACCGAAAATCTGACCGTGCTGGAAGTGCGGTACGAGCGCATTGCTGTGGAACCGTTCCGTGAACCGGCTGGATCCGAGGCCTCGACAAAGGGACTCCCTCGCCATCGCTAATCCACTGACGAGGTTAGCGAGGCGTAGCCGCCAAGGTTTCGCGCGGCTTCTTTCTTATGTCGAGCTCATTACGCCAGCTGACATTAAAACGCTGCCGTATACAAGGGCGATTCCCTAGTCGGCCAACATTGCCAGTTGGGCACTTGGCCTGAATAGAAACCAGCGAGCAGACCTCGGCGCTGTTCGCGGTCGCCAATCCTGGTTGTCTTGCTGCGGCGCTCACGATTTTAAGAAGTGAGAGCCCCGTTCAAGCCTACCAGCGGATACCAAATGTCACCGGAAGCATATTGCTATTGACCTTGTGGTATGAGGCATAGTGATAGCGGACCTCCGCGTAGAGCTTGGCATGCCCTTCACCCAGGCGATACGTGAAGCCACCACCAATGTTGCCTCCGAATGAGTCTGAACTAGTGGATCCTGTGATGACCTCGACGCCGCCGATCGCGCATCCGTACCACCAGGACCAATAAGGATCGCAGATGACAGCCGTTCCTGGTGTCGTGGACTCACCGGAGCGGTGGTACCATCCACCTCCACCAATCACATAGCCGCCCGCTTTGCTTCCCAGAGGAAAATGAAACATGGGATTGAAGGTCACGGAATATTCCCGGGCGTGGGCACCAGGTGTATTGAGCAGCTGTTTCGTCGAGGAGTTAACCGGCATGTCCTGGTACATGAATTCGGCGTTGACTCCGATAAGCTTGCTGAAGTTCATGCCACCCCCGATGACGAAATTTCCGCCGGTACTAATAAACTTGCCCAGATCTCCCTGTGGAACTCCGAAGCCGCCACCAACGTTGAAGAGATACTTACCGTACTGCTCCCCTTCTTGCGCTTGGGACCACTGGGCGAAAGTAAAAACAAGAATTGCACTGACAGCTGACATCCGTAGGAATCGCATACTTCGACATCCTCCATGAGATACAGTTTGCCGATGAATGCGGCCATGATGTACTGAGAGAATTGACAGGCTCGCGATGAGTCACCCGTGAACCCAGACACGGTTCCTATCGCTAGGCGTAATGAACTGTTGGGCGCCTCGACTATCCCCACGCCCGGCAGTGTGCCGTGCGTTCGCACCCCGGTCTAAGATTCAAATCCCTCCGCCCGAAAGAACATGAGTGGAATCAGGATTTTGCGACAGTTACCCTTTGGTCTATCACTCTCATCTTGCCGGGGTACGCTGTCAGCGGGCTCTTCGGATCATCTTCGGCTGTAGTCGAAGTGAAAGCGGAGAGCGAGAAATGATCCGGTAAATTCGATTGGTAGCGGAGGAAAGGGGTTGGACTTTGTGATGCTGGCCCAAGCCATACGGACCATAGCCTCATCGTCAGGTCCACCGGGTCTCGACACGAGCCACCGCACAGTCCTGGACGAGGAAGCGGAGCTTCCAGCCGTAGCCGCGAAAGAGCCGCACATCGTCGACCCGCAAGACCCGCACTGGCAAGAACGCCTCGAAGAAGGCGGCAGAGTCATAGCAAGACAAACCGCCATTCGTGAAGCCGCCGCCAAGGCAGAAGAGTGGGGGGCGCGCGCCCCCGCGCGCCTGAGCCGTCATCACAGAAGCCGAAGCCCGTCCGAGTGTTGTGGGAACGGGCGCCCTCGCCCGTTCAGCGAGAGCAGCGACCGCGATTTCTGCCGGCAACACCACGAAATCCAGTAAGAGTGAGAAAGTGAACCAACGCAAGCCAGCTGCAACCGTGAAACCAAACGGACACAACGTCGAAGCTCCGCACGAGCGAAAGAATGCAGCTCAGCGCGCCAGCGCTGGGTAAAACGTTACGTGCGCTTGATGATGAAGACCGTTTTGTCGTCGATTCCGTCGGCTTCGCCGTTGGCCCGAAGCACTTCATCTTGCCGCACGGAGTGATCGAGCACCGCATTGCAGATGTCGCGGGCGGAGTGGCGGTAATGATCGCGCAGCACGGCTTCGAGCTGGTCGCGCGCCGGTTCGTCGCTACCGTCGTAGACGCCGTCGGTGTGGAGAACGAGCATGTCTCCGGGGCTCATCAGCGTGATTTGCGCGATGTCGGACGAGGTGAATCCGTGCTGGCGGAAGGCCAGCGAGTAGTACTTCTTGCGATCCGGATGGTCGGCGGGGATCTCGAGGCCCAGCGCCAGGAATCGGACCATGTGCGTCTCGTCGATCGTCATGAACTTGCGGTATTCGGCGGAGAAGACGAGCGGCGGCGGGTGTCCAAAATTCACGAAGCGGAAATGGCCCAGCGGGTCGACCTCGCCGTAGAGCATGGTCGCAATTTCGCGAGAGGTTGCGCCGAGCGCGTTGCGCGCCGTCACCGACTGCGCGAGGCGCAGGTTGAGATTTTCGAAGAGCTCGGGCGTGGTCTTCCCGTACTGGTCGAGTTCATTGAGCATCAGGGCATGGAAGGTGTCGTGAACGGTGGAAGCGATTTTGGCGGAGATGATGCCGTGCCCCTGGGCGTCGACGAGTAGGACTCCTGCGGTCGAGCGAAGATCGGGCAAGCCCTGGGCGACGCGGACCTCGTCGGAACTGCGGGCGAAGCGGTATTCAGCTTCCATCTCGGGGCGGAAGCCGGAAGTCGTTCTCAGCCACTGTACGTGATCGTCGATGGCATTGCGGACGGGCGCGCCGGGAGGCAGCGGCTCGAGGAACTCCTGCGAGAGGCGTAGCGCTCGCTCGATGCGGGCATCGATGTCGTAGCGCTGCTGAAAGTTGATGTATTCGAAGAGGTCTCCGCCGACCGTGCCGACCGGGATGGAGTTGCCGAACATCTCGATGCCGGGAAGGTGCGGGATCGCGCCTTCCGCGGGCATCAAGCGGTTGCGGAGATATTCGTCGATCGTGGGCGCTGTGTTGAGATCGCTCATGCAGCTTCAGTTTAATTTTATCGTGCGGAGGACATCTTGTTCGTATGAGGGCACATGGTTCGTATCAGGGCATTCGCTTTAGCGATGCGGAATTTGCCCGGCGTTTTGTTCGTATCAGGGCATCGCTTTAGCGATGCCGAACTGGCCCCGCGTTCACTGCCCCTTTAGGGGCTGGCTTCCCACGGTCTCCTCTCGGACACTGCGGTCAGGGATGGGATCAGGCCGTGACCATCTTGGGCGTCCAGTTTTTTACGAAACTTGCGAAGCGTTCGAGCGCCTTGGGGAAATCGTCTCCGGCGGCGGCGAAGCCGAGGCGGAAGTGCGACGGAACGTCGAAGCAGTCGCCTGGGGCGAACAGGATTCCGTGCTCGGCTGCGGCCTGGCAGAACGGGCGAGCGTTCTCTCCGCTGACGAGCCACGGGAAGGCGGTCATGCCGCCTCGCGGTGGGATCCAGCCGAGGACGTCGCTGTGATCCACCATGAAGCGTGCGAGCAAATTGAGGTTGCGCGTCGAGACGTCCTGCGTTTTGCCGAGCACGGTGTCGCGATTGCGAATGGCGATCTCGGAAAGAATTTCTCCGGTAGTGCTGTTGGTGACTGTGAAGTAGGCGCGCGCGGTCCAGCAATGATGGCGCCGTTTGGCGTTGCGGTCGATGATCCATCCGGTGCGCACGCCGGCAAGGGAAAATGCTTTCGAGAGATCGCCGATGACGGTGGCGTGCGGCAGGCGCACGGCCGATTGCGAGGAGGTCCCATGATAGATGGGATGGTAGACCTCGTCGCAGACCAGCTGGATTCCGCGAGTGGCGGCGAAGTCGTGCAGTGATTCGAGTTCGTCTTCGGCGATGGTTGCGCCCGTGGGATGGTGCGGGCTGTTGATGAGGATGAGCTTGGTGTTCGAGTCGGCGAGGCGCTTGATCTCGTCGGGATCGATGCGGAATCCGGTTTCGCGGCGCACGTGGTAGAAGCGCGTCTCGATGCCGAGAGATTGCGGGATCGCGGAGAAGGTGGCGAATCCGGGCAGCGGGAGGATGACGTTCGCGCCGGGCGCGGCGGCGAGCCACATGATGCACAAGAGAGCCTCGGCGGCTCCGGTCGTAATCTGCACGGTTTCGAGCGGGACTTCCTGCATCTCGGCTATGGCTTCGCGCAGTGGGTCGGCACCGGCGACGCGGCTGTAAACCACTTTGTGGTTCAGGAAACGGTCGCGCGTTTCGTCGTCGGTAAGGGCGAGGATGTCGTTGACGGTCCAGGTCGGCCCGGTGCTCGCGCCGAGATTGAATTCGATGCCGTGTTCGTACTGGTCGAGCCAGTCATCGAGCAGAAAGGGTTTGAAGTGCATACGGGCCTCAAGTCGTTAGGTCTCTGGCTTTTGATTGCGCGAGAGGCAGCGAAGATGATTTTTAGTTTGGTGCAAATATGGAGTCGTTGCAGCCCTTATTCATGGCGTGATCTCGAAGACGACGCCCTGATTGTCGGTGCCGCCGACGACGGCTGTGCCGAAGACATTTCCTTGAGCGTCGACTGCAACGCTGCCGTAGGGCAATCCTCCTTCTTCACCGCCGACGAAGTCGTAGAGGTCGGTGAAATCCCAGCCGTTGGTGCCGGGAGTTAGTTTGAAGATAGAGCCGAGTCCATTAAGGCCAGCGGAGTTCGTGAAGCCGTAGATGTTTCCTTTGCCGTCGAGAGTAAGTTTGTTGTAGGGGCCGCTGTAACCACCGATCAGGCTGTAGATAGTGGTGAAGGTCCAGCCGGAAGATGAGGGTGATAACTGGTAGATAGTGCCGCCGCCGTTGATGCCGCCGTCAAAAGTCGTGCCGAAGATGTTGCCTGCCTTGTCGATGACGACGCCGCCGACGGGATTTGCGCCGTCGCTCTCGCCCTGGAAGTCGTGGAGGATCGTTTCCGTCCATCCGGAGGCAGAGTGCGTGAGTTCATAGACGGCGCCGAGGCCGTTCGCGCCGCCGAGAGAGGCGGTGCCGTAAATATTTCCTTGCGCATCCAGGGTGACGCCTGCGGCCGGATTGATCGGATCAGTGCCACCAGTAAAGCTGTAAAGGATGGTTTCTTTGACAGTCTTGCCCGAGCGAGAGAGTTCGAAGACATTGCCAAAGCCGTTGGCACCCAACTCGCTGGTGGTGCCGTAAAGATTGCCTTTTGGATCGATGACGAGGCCTCCGATGGGCTGAGCGCCGTCGGTTCCCTTGCCGAAGCTATGGATTACGTACTCGCGCTTGGGGCAGTCGCAGACGGCGTACGCGGTGCCGAAAAATCCGCCGCCTTCGGTAGTTCCAAAGAGAGCGCGATCTGCGCCGATGACAAGCGTGCCGAAGCCGGGGCCCGAGCCGTCAGGGATGTTTTTGAAGCTGTACAGCGAAGTGTAGGTCCAGGAGGAGCCGCTGGGGGAAAGGCGATAGACGCTGCCTCCACCGAATAAGCCGCCGAGATACGTGGCGCCGTAAAGATTGCCTAGCTTGTCGAGAACCGGGCCGCCGTAGGGAGTTGCGCCGTCGCTGCCTTGATTGGTGAAGTTGTGGATGACTTTGTAAGTCTGCGAGAGCGCGGGGTGGACGGAGATGAAAGAGAAAGCAGTGGTCAGAGCGAGAAGAAAGACGGAGCTGCGTTTTGGCAAACCAAAGCAGCCGGCTTCTGGATGGAGCATTCTGGAATCTCCTTTGAGTTGCGGGGCTCGGCGTCGCGGCGGAGCGAGGAAACATTATGCATGAATCCGCCGAATGGCGCTTGCAGCAAGGGAGTTGGCGGTGCTTTTATGTGGGGAGAAACAGCGGATTCCTCCGTCATCGCTGCGCGACTCGTCGGAATGACAACGGCGAAACGGATGCGTACTTGCTCGGTTGGTTCGCATGCGGAGGCGGAACGGCTCGCAACAGCCGGCGAGGGCGCCGGCGCTACAGCGCAGGTTTTTGCAAAAAATGTTCGAAATCCTTAGAGTCTTTTCGTGGTTGCTACCGCAAGCTGATCGTTTTCCATCTCGTGACTACACCTTCAACCAACTCTCCGGCGGTTTCTGTTCATAACGTCATCAAGCAATTTGGGCGGTTTGCTGCCTTGCGCGGGGTGACGGCGGAGTTCGATGCTGGGCGATTTCACGCGATTCTTGGAGATAACGGGGCGGGAAAGACGACTCTGTTGCGCGCGG
>Ga0070712_100002915_pt1 | contig 10600 bp, 20 predicted proteins | sample LARL81metaG_FD_71396 | JGI IMG/M metagenome (GOLD analysis project Ga0070712, IMG submission 71396) | Corn, switchgrass and miscanthus rhizosphere microbial communities from Kellogg Biological Station, Michigan, USA - LAR L8-1 metaG | ecosystem: Host-associated > Plants > Roots > Rhizosphere ...
ACGACCCGAACGCGGACTGTCCGATGTGGAAAGACCACGTCAAGTTCATCACCTGCGGCTCGGGCGAGCTGGCGGTCTACTTGATGTGCATGGCCGGCTACAGCCTGACCGGCCTGACGTCGGAGAGGTCGTTCTACTTCCTGGAGGGCGAGGGCCTCAACGGCAAGAACGTGTTCGTCGAGCCGATCATGAACGTCATGGGTTCGTACGCCGCAACGGCTTCCACGAGCCTGTTGACCGGAGGCGACGAGCAGCACCCCACGATCCTCGCGGACCTCCGAGGCCGGCGGTTCGTGTTCATCGACGAGGTGCGGCAGGGGAAACGCCTGAACGTCGAACGCATCAAGGCGCTGACCGGTTCCAAGCGAATCAAGGCCCGCCGGATGCGGGAGGACTTCTTCGAGTTCGACGCCCAGTTCAAGCTGTGGCTGGCGGGCAACGGCCAGCCGACCGTGAAGGACCCGTCGGACGGCGCGTGGGACCGGCTGAAGCGGGTTCCGTTCAACGCCCGGGTCCCGGACGACCAGGTGATCAAGGATAGGGCGCAACAGCTCTACGACGCGGAGGCCAGCGGCATCCTGAACTGGCTCCTGGCGGGCGCGCGGTACTGGGCGACGGAGTCGGCGGCCGGACGAAAGATCCCCGTCCCTACGGAGGTCAAGCACGCCGTCGACGAGCATCGTCACGATGAGGACTACGTCGGGCAGTTCCTCGACGAGCACCCGATCGTCCGAACCGGACGGTCCGAGGACCTGATGTTTCCGGAGCAAGTTCACGGGATGTACCGCGCGTGGGCGTCCGGCTCGGAGGGACTGCGGCTCAACGACGTCATGCCGAAGAACGCGTTCTCCAAGGAGATCGTGCGTCGGTTCGGGATCAAGTCGGAGCGACAACGTCCCTATCCGCGCACCGAGGTCACGGCGATGTTTCGTGGTCTGGCGTGGGAACGCGACTCGGATCGGCAAGGATGGGCCGAGTTCGTGCGGCTGAAGTTCGGAGTTGACGTGCAAGATGTGACGGAGTGAATCGCTGTTACGGCTGCCGTAACAGCTCGGGGCTGCCGTAACAGTGAAATGAGAACACGTTCTAAAATACGACTTTAACTTGATAGATTGAGGAACGATAGTGAAGTTGTTACGGTTCAGGGAGGTTGCCGTAACAGAAGCCGTAACAGATCGAGACCCGAAGTGACCAGCAAGAATATTAACACTGTTACGGCTGTTACGGCTGTTACGGCTTATATAGCTATATCCGGTGGCTAGGGTGTGCAACATTTTCATCCCCCCGCATCTACCAGGGGACCGCCTATATGGTGCACAACCGGAAAACTAGCCGTAACGCGTAACAGCCGTAACAATGAAAACGCACGACTTCATTTATTGGTTTAGACCACACGACAATGACATTAATGAATGAGAGAGGAATGCACGACCAATGACATTTAATGTTGAGGAACTTCCTACAAGGCTCGGCTTTAAATTTGATCCGTTCGGCGGCGGACCGTTCATCGTTGATGGCATTACACACAAACGCCTTACACCTCAACAAATCGTGGATGCATACAACTTCATCGCACTCGAACTTGCGAAGCGAATTCAGTCCGATGTAGACTGAGCCTCATGACTCGTCGCAGCTCGACACGATGGGCGCGGTACCGCCGTGATCGAGACATCCTCGGGCGATGCGGCTGGAAGCTTCGCCGGCGAGAAGGCACGTGCCCGATGGTCGCGGGGGACGGGACTCGACATTTTGGCTACGGCCCGTGCAAGTCACACGGGGACAAGGATCTCCACGAAGGGTGGGTGGCTGCGTTGGAAGTGGCCCGAGAACTCGACATTAATCCCTGGGAGGCGCTGCTGAAAAACGTCCGTCTTGCTGCGGGAAGGGTGGCGTGGGTGGACGAGCAGCTCAGTGAAGCCGTGCGTCGGAACGACGGCGACATGAACAAGCCCGAGATCGCCCGGTGGCTCAAGGAGTCCCGTCTGGAGCGCACGCTCATGGCCAAGATGGCCAAGGCCGCCATCGACGGCGGGGTGGCGGAGCGACTGGTTCGACAGACGGAACTAGAAGGACAGCTCGTGGCGGCGGCCGTGCTCGCTGCGTTGGACAAGCTCGAACTCAGCATCGAGCAGCGAACGCTCGCTCTCGAGGCGGCGCACAACCAACTTCTGTCGGCCGGCCCGGACCAGACCACCACGGTGAAGGGCTTTGGCACCAAGCTTCACGACGAGCGTCCACATCGGAACGATCCCGATTCACGGCCGAGCTCAAGCACAGACACCGACTGGATCCCGCCCGATCCCGAACCCGACGATAAGGAGTGAAAGATGGGTGACAGCTGAAACGGAATGCTAACATTCCGTTTATGAAACGGAATGCCAGCATTCCGTTTATGAGCCACATCGGGTACCCCTCTCGCTATGTATCACCGCACACCAGGAAAGCCCGGTACGCCGGGCTTTTCTCATGTCTGGACCATCGTTACAAGAGGGCGCTTCAGGTGACTACCCTACGTACAAACACAAACAACTGCATCTGATTACAAGGGGGCACTTCAGGTGATTACTTAATGTAACTGCCACTATATAGGGCCTTTTAGTAGGGCCCTATATACGGCCCCGTGCTCAGCCCCGAAATCGAATCCCCACTATTAAGGCTAAATAGCAGCTCCGCAGTAGCCCCGTATACGGCCGTATATAGGGCCCTATATAGGGCTATTACTATAGGACCTTATACAGTAGCCTTATATAGGCTAATAGCTAATAGCACTATTACTACCCCTACACCTCAGCACTGCCACTATCAGTAAAGGTATAGACCAATCAGTACGTGGACCAGAACACCTACCCCACTTGGCCTCAGTGTAGGTGAGTTGCTTGGTATCTTTGGTGCTAGCCTCCTTGTCCTCGCTCTACTACTCACGATCTACTGGTGGATAAGAGATCGAATGAAACACAAGTAATGCGTGATCATTCATCATTAATCACTCACGTGACCCCGATGAGTGACTTTTTCACTAATTGAGCCCAAAGTCACGTAAATGGCACAAATGTGGTCTAAACCATTAACTTTCATTAAATGCGAGAAAACCCGGCGAGACCGTCCACAGTGGACCCAAGTGATCACCGTCCAAAGTGGACGCCTGTGGGAAAGCCACCCACAAAAAGTGATCCACTAGGGCAGGCCCCGACCCCCCCACGCGAGATGATTTTGATGTCCGAAAATCAAAGCTAATTCCCCCCGTCCCCCTCCCAAGATTTTCGGGTCCCCGCGTTTCCGACTATCAAAGCTATTTCCGTCAACCGCCGCTTGCCTGACACGACCTCACCTGCTGTTGCTGGAAACGGCTACGATCTCGACCATGACCTGGATCCGCCGGACGCCCGACGGCATCGAGCACGAGCACGTCTGCGTGCTGCCGACCCGCCGCGTGACGCACCGCGTCCCCGCGGCGTGGGCCGCGCCCGGCTCCCGGGCGGCTCACGTCACGGAGGAGGTCGACGGCCGGCTCGGGGACGTGTGGCGCTGCGACGGCTGCGGTAGCTTCTGGACGGTCACGTTCTCTTGGCCGGCGCACCGCCGCGGCTACCGCCCGTCCGGCGTGCGCTGGACGCGCGCCGGCTGGTGGCTGGCTCGCTGGTACCGACACGTCGAGCGGCGCCGACCGGACACGCCATCCACACCGGACACGCCGGATCGAGCTTCACGCTGACGCGTGGCGCTACGATCTCGACCATGGGATACCCGACGTCCGAACCGCTGAACGCCCTGGCCGCGCGCTGTCACGACGCGAACCTCCGCTGGTGGCGCGACCCGCAGACGGGCGAGCCGCGCGACCGGCCGTTCACCGAGCTGGTCGCGCTGATGCACAGCGAGCTGTCCGAGGCGCTCGAGGCCGACCGGAAGCGGCTGTCGGACACGCACCTCCCGCACCGGACCGGCGTTGAGGTCGAGCTCGCGGATCTGCTCATCCGCGTGTTCGACTACGCCGGGGCGGCCGGCCTGGACCTGGACGGCGCCGTCCACGAGAAGCTCGCGTACAACGCGCGCCGCACCGATCACGCCGACGCCGCCCGCGTCACCGCGAACGGGAAGCGGTACTGACGATGGCACCGTCACCCGCGCAGCCGCGATCACCGTTCCCGTTCGACACCGGCGATCGCGTCGAGTACCTCTCCGGGACGTGGTATCCCGGCGTGGTCACGGACGTCCGCGTGCAGGTGACCGGCGTGCCGCGACACGAGAACGTGACCGCGTCGTTCGTCGTCGCGCTGGACGGTGTCACGCGTACCGTCACCGTTCACGATCACGCGCTGCTGCGTAAGGAAGGTGAAGCCTCCGATGGCTGACCTGACCGACGACCCCACCGACCCCCGCCTGACGCGCGGCGTCGACGCCGCCCCCGCGCCGCAGGCCGACGCGTACCTCGTGCTCCCGACCGCGGACCGTGTCGATCCCGCCGCGTACGTGCGTCCCGTCCGCCGGACGTACGTCCACGTTGGACCGCCACCCGGCGCCGAGGTCGACCCCGACAACCCGCGCCGGCACGGCCGAACCTTGAGCGTCACCGGCGACGTGGCGTGTGGCCGCGCCACGACCATGTCCCGCGAGATCGCCGAGACGTACGCCCGTGACCCGAGCTTCTACGGCGCGACGTACTGCGTCGGTTGTCAAGCCCACCTGCCGGTCGCCGAGTTCGTCTGGGATCCCGACGGCGAGCGGGTCGGCTCGTGACCGTCACGCCTCCGTTGTCTTCATTACCTTCCGTGCTAACGCCCGTCGTCGTCCGGACGACGTCCCCGCGCCCCGGCCGGTTCGGCGCGACGGCGTACGCCGTCGACCCCGGCGTCACGGAACCTGCCGTCCTCTGGATCGCCGAGCTTCACGGCCGGATCGTGCGGCTGCTCACGACGGACATCGAGCTCGAGCTTCACGCCGAGCTGGCGGCGACGCACGCGACCGCGTCACGAGCCACGGTCCTCGCGCTCGTCGACGACCACGGCGTCGTGCACGCGTTCACGCTCTGACGGCTGACGGCCGCGACCGTCTACGCTGGATCCCGCGTGCGCGCGCCGATCACCAGTCGTTTAGCGGCCCAGGACGCCACCTCCGGGGTGGAAACGCGGGTTCAAATCCCGCCGGTGATCGGCGCGTGCCGCGGCACGACCGTCTACCCTGGACCGATGCCGACCCCGTACCCGGGCCGCGAGGATCATCACGACCTCGGCGACGGCCACTCGTTCACCTGGATCCTGGACCGCTCCGGGAGGGCCATCGGGCTGATGGAGCACCACCTGTCCGGGCCGGACGCGCGCCCCGGTTCGCTGTACTGCGGCGGCTACGTGTGCTGGACGCCCGCCACGGAGCAGGACGTCGCGATGCCGTGGCTCGGCTCGCATCATCAGCTCGTGGCCGGCGGCCCCGGCGACGAGCAGCACCTCACGCTCACGCCGAGCCTGCTCTGCCGGAGCTGTCCGAGTCACGGCTACATCCGCGACGGCCGGTGGGTCGAGGCGTAGCGCTACGCTGCCCGACATGACTTCATCGTCTCCCTCGTTGTGCGGCCAGCACCTGCCGAACCTCGTGCTCTACTCGCACGTTGAATCGAGCTTCGTGTACGTGGATCACGAGATGATCGTCGTGCCGCTGGACGTTCGCTCCGTCGCCGGCGAGCGCGTCGGCCACGCCGTCAAGCTGTCCGCGTTCCGGCTGAACCCGGAGGACGACGCGGTGCCGGACCCGCTGCCGCCGCACGTCCTCGCGATGTGTCTCGACGCGGCGCGTCGGTTCTTCGGCCGGACCGTCGACATCGACGTCGCGCACCCGTGGCGCGGCTCGTGGCGCATGTTCTCGTCCGCGCTGGACGTCCCGCTGCCGCCGTGGTTTCCGGAGGACGTCCTGACGTACACGTACGATCCCACGCTCGGCCGGCCGGCCGTGATCTTCGCGGTGCTCCAACCGAAAGCGTGATGACCGGATGATTCGATCATTCGTCAATCGGAAGCGCGACGCGTTAACTCGACGTCTGGCGTACGATCGCCCCATGACCACCGACCAACCGAACATCCCGTACATCCCACCGCTGTACCGCGGCGACCAGCCGCACACTCACGGCACGCCGCCACCGGCTGAGCTGACGCTCACGCCGCGCGCGGTCGAACGGAACACGCTGCCGTCCATGGACCTACTGGAACGCGCTCTCGAGTTGATTACCGAACTGGCCGCGAACGGTCACGACGGATCGACCGGTACCGAGCGCGTGGTCACGAACTGGATCGCCGACTACCGGAAGCTGTGCACCGATGAGCGATGAACCGCACCTGACGATCGACGACCTGTTCGCCGATCCGGATACCGCGCGTCACCTGTTGAACGACGCGGCCGACCTCGTGCGACGCGCGCTGCACACCGAGCCCGCTTCCGGCACCGTGCTTCACGAGGCGGCGACACGGTGGGAGACGGACGGTGCGGCGTGGCTCGCCAGGTTCGAGGAGCTCGGACGATGACGCCGCACGCGTACGTGCCGCCCCCCGACGGACCGAGTCGCGGCAACACCGGCTGTGTCACGTGTGGCGAGGTGGCGATCGCGCACGTCACGCCCGGTGCCGAGCTCTACCGTCCACATCGGATCTGCGTGTCCGACTACGTTGTGATCGATCATCCCGCTACCGCGGCCGACCTGCTCGACCGTGCGGCGTCGATCTTCAACCAGCTCGCGCTGGCCGGCGCGCCGGTCGGCACCGAGGCCGTACTGGAGATCGTCGGCTGGCTCGGCAGCTACGACGACCTGGCGCGATCATGACCGCGCGCTCGTTCGTCTGCGTCGACCTGCACGACGGCCGGCGGTTGATCGGCACGGTCGAGATGCAACCTCGCCGGCTTCGCCGGCTCGTCAAGCTCAGCCGGTTATCGTGGTTTCCTTACACCGTCGCGATGTACGACAGCGTGGCCCAGGAACGACTCGAGATCCACTCGGACGTGGTTCGGCACGTGCTGGTCGCGGCGTGCGAACGGAAGGTGACGTGATGACCACGCCGAACCGCGACGTCTTCGGACCGCCGGACGTCAACGCGAACGACTGCCGCATGGCACCGCAGACGTCCGCCGAGCTGCTGAACCGCGCCGCGGATCTGTTCTACGCGTACGGACTGCAGGACGCCAACGACGTCAAGGCGTGGCTCGACGATCACGACTCGCTGGCAGGTGCGTGATGTCCTGGTATCACTGGTGGTCACGTGGCCGCAACGTCGGTAAGACTGTCGCCGTCGATGCCGCGGTGCGGCAGTTCGAGGAGCTCGGGCTGCTCACGCAGGCGAGCATACTCATGGACGCGGCCGAGAACTTGATCTCGTACATGTCCGACGACGATCGTGACGTGGTGCACTGGCGCATGGAGTATGACAGGTGGCACAAGGCTTTCGAGGAATTGATGAATCGTGGTTGACGGACCGTCCACATCGGACCTGCACGTGGAGGTCATCCTCAGGCCGGACCTCGCGGTGAAGCTGATCGAGCAGGCTGCCGTGCTGCTGTCGACCGTGAGCAGCGAGTCGTGGCCGGACGTCCTGCTCGCTGGCGTCACGATGGAGGAGATCCAGGCGTGGCAACGAGATCTCAGGGAGCTGACCGATCATGCTTGACGTCGTCATCGCCGCGCTGTGTCCGCTCGTCGGCGCGTTCTTCGCCGTTGCCGTGATCTACGGCTGCGAGGCGCGCGCCGGCGTGCAGCGGCCGACGCGCGTCCAGCTCGACGAGCCGAACCCGCCGCTGGCGTGCGACTCGACCGGTTCGATCACGACGGTGGTGAACCACGATGGTTGACCTGGAACGATTCGAGACCGATCTCACCGCACTCATCTACGCGTACGACTTGGACGATCACGTCGGCATCGTCGGTGCCGATCTGGTCGCACGTCGCTTGATGGAGTTCATCGAGATCATGAAGGTCTGTCACGAACAGGACCGCGACGTCGAGCTCAGTCTCGCGCCGGACCGCCAGCCGCTGCTGCCGCCGCATCTCGAGGCGCTGCTACCGGACACCGGCGCGACCAGTGCGCGACGCCGCACCGTCCACATCGAACAGCACGACGTACCGGAACCGCCGAAGATCGAGGCGTTGCCGGCCACGGAGGACTGGTGCGCGTGCGGCTGGTCGGACGAACCGCACCTGCGATCTGAACATGAGCCGACGACACCGCCGTGTCCGAAGTTCGTCAGTCGTCCCGGCGAGTTCGCGGCCGGACCGGACAGCATCTGTGCGACGTGCGCCGAGACCGGTCGCGCGCATGGCATCACGACGATCGGGCCACCGACGCAGATCGCGGAGACCCTGACCCCACTGGAGGACTGACGTGTCCGCATCGGACAAAGGCTACACGATCGACACCACCTACGATGACCAGCTCAAATCGCCGATGAATCTGGCGCTTCACTGGTCCGAGGAGGCGCAGTGTTGGGAGGTGATCGTCCGGTTTCGAGGCAAGTTACTCGGCGTGACGCAGGTGGTCAACCTCAACGACATCGCGATGACCGTGTACGACTACGTGTCGATCGCGAGCGACGTGCCGATCACGCCCGGTTCCGAGCTCGAGAACAGCCTGCTCGTACGGGACTTTCACTTGATCGTCGAACGCGTCCGCGAGGTGATCACCGACTTCGGTCAGCTCGGCACGTCGGACGCGAAGAACGAGGTCACCGCGCTCAATACGATCGAGCTCATCGACGAGGTCGTGAACGACGAGGACGTGCTCGAACCGTTGCGACTCAAGGCGTCCGTGGAGGACCGCGCGCAGGAGGTCATCCACGACTGGATTTGCTCGTGCCCCGGCGGCGACGACGCGACCGCGCCGTGTCCGAACTCCGCGCGCGTGGCACGGTTGATCGAGGACCTGGACGGCGTCGGCGTGCTGCGCCGCGGTGAGGATCCGAAACCACGGGAGGTGACGACGTGACGAATCGCGACGGTTGACCGAAAGCGTGACTAAAGTCATCTGTCCACGTGGTACGGTCGTTGGTACCTCGCCGGTGGGAATTCTTCGCGGGAACCTCGGCCCGGTGAGGCTGTTCGGTGTAAGCGCCCGCTGGACGTCCCCGCAGGATGGGGCCGATGCAGCGTCCGGACGGCGCGGGGGTGCGCACCTCGCGGCGTCCAGCGGGACCTACAACTTCACAGTGAACATGGAGGGTAGCGACGGGTTGGCTGTCACCCGGTCTTGAAAACCGGTGCCGGGCATCGCGCCTGCGGGTTCGACTCCTGTACCCTCCGCGGACTCGAATGCTCACACTGGCTCTCTCACCACTGGCGGACGCGTCATGCAGGTGATGCACCCCAGGCGAGCGCGAGTTGCCGTAACCGCGAGGTCGGTGGCGGTCGGGACGTCCTAGGCACCTCCCGGCCGTCAGGCCCGCGGTCCACGATCTGGTGATCGCTCGCGAGAGCCAAGCCAACACCGGGCCGGCCGGACGCCGGTGATCACCAGCGGTGACTGGCGGAAGAACCCGGTGAGGCGGGACCGCTCGCCCGTGCCAGGGATGACCGCCCTGAGCCGGCCACCGTCTACAATCCGCCATACCGTTAAGTCCGGGTACGTTAAGTCCCGACGAGGTAAGGAAGTCACATGCCCCACGAGCACGTCAACTCATCGATCGTCGACGCCACGTTGGACCCGACTGCCGCCGATCCGGATCACCCCAACGGCATCATGCGCGTGCCGCACCGTGTCGTCGTGAGCTGGAACCGTCCGGCCGCGCCGCACGCGTATGCCGACCCGGAGGACGGCTACGTGCAGCTCATGTCGGAGTGGTTGAACAGCGAGGCACGCCTCCCCTCTCCGAAGATCGTCGACGTCGAGCTGCGTCCGCATCGGTTCGTCTCGGCCGGTGACGACAACGTGTGTGTCGCCGGTCACTGCGGTTACGAGTCGCGGCACCCGATCCACGACGTGCACAAGCGATCGGTCACGCCGGACCCGCGGCCGGCGCCGAACGGTCCCGGCACCGGCAGCCCGTTGATCGATCACGTCTACAAGCCGATGGCCGGCTCGGACCCCGATCCCGACATGGACCCGTGCGACTTCTGTGGTCGTGGAAAGCACGACTCCCACGCATGTCACGTGCCGGCGACCGGCCAGCCGATGACCGTCAAGACCGCAGGCGAACCGACGTGGTCCGAATCGTGCACCGGCCTCGCCGTGACGCTGACGCGCGCCGACCTGAACCGTCTGATCAAGATGCTGCGTCGCGCGCGAGATGAGGCGTACGGGGCCGACGCGTGAGCGGACACCAGCGGGTCCCGGACTACGGCGAGGCGGCCGGCATCGCCGTCGCCGACTACCTGCTCGAGCGCGACTCCTTGCGGCCCAAGGAAAGCGACGTCGTCGACGAGGTCAACGAGCGGTACCTCTGCGCGAGCGACCTGCGTGTCGTCGTCGACGCGCTGGTGACGGCACGTCGCGATCTGAAGGTGGCGCGGCAGGCGCGGTTCCGCGCGCGGATCGACATCGAGCACAAGCTGATGCCGACCGACGTTCCGCCGGCCGACTACCGCGAAGCGACGTGCAACTGCGGCGCCAGCGCCCGTGTCGTCGATCTGGACGCGGCG
>Ga0070712_100002917_pt1 | contig 10596 bp, 5 predicted proteins | sample LARL81metaG_FD_71396 | JGI IMG/M metagenome (GOLD analysis project Ga0070712, IMG submission 71396) | Corn, switchgrass and miscanthus rhizosphere microbial communities from Kellogg Biological Station, Michigan, USA - LAR L8-1 metaG | ecosystem: Host-associated > Plants > Roots > Rhizosphere ...
GATTCCACGTCACCGGCTCTGATGCCGCCGCCTACCCTCCGATGTCCGATTTTCTCCGCGACCTCGGTATCCCAGTTGCACAACCATTCGATGCCAAGAATCTGGAACCGAAGCCCGACCTCGTGGTCATCGGCAACGCCATTTCGCGTGGAAACGTCGAACTCGAGTACGTACTCGATCAGCGTCTCGACTTCTGCTCACTCCCGCAGTTGCTCCACGATGAATTTCTGCGTGGAAAAGAAGTTCTCGTCGTCGCCGGAACGCACGGGAAGACTACTACCACATCGATGCTCTCGTGGATCTTCCACTCTGCTGGCCTCGATCCCTCGTTCCTGATCGGTGGCATCGCCGAGAATTTCGGTTCGAGCTTTCATCTCGGCGACGGCAATCATTTCATCCTTGAAGGCGACGAGTACGACACAGCATTCTTCGACAAGGGTCCGAAATTCCTGCACTACTTTCCCGACGCGATCATCCTGACGTCAGTTGAGTTCGATCACGCGGACATCTACAAAGATCTCGACGCGGTCGAGACTGCATTCAAACGCCTCGTAAATCTGATCCCTCGCCGGGGAAAGACTGTCGCCTTTGATGGAGACGCAGGTGACGCGACCGAAAGTGCAAGTCTGGAGCGCTGCCTGGCGAGAGCGTTTTGTCCTGTGGAGCGCTATGGCGTAGGCCCAAAGGCGATCTGGAAAATCACAAATCTCCGCCTGGACCCCGAACGCACCACATGGACTGTGATTCACAAGGGGGAGCACTTTGCAGATTTCGAGTTCGCTCTCGCTGGCGAATACAACGTGTGGAACGCCACAGCGGCAGCAGCCCTGGCGTTCTCGTGCGGAATAACGAAGCCAGCGATCGCAGAAGCTCTGAAGACGTTCAAGAGCGTGAAACGACGTCTCGAAGTCAAAGCGCAGGTCGATGGAATTACGATCATCGACGATTTCGCGCATCACCCGACTGCAATCGCAGGAACGCTCAAAGCACTCCGTGCGCGCTACGCGGGCGCTCGCGTGTGGGCGATCCTCGAACCGCGCTCGAACACCCTGCGCCGGCGGGTGCTGCAAAGCGATCTCGCGCGCAGTCTTGCGCAAGCCGACGAAGTGATCGTTGCTAATGTGTTCCGCTCCGAAGCGATCCCGGAGAACGAGAGGCTCGAACTGCCGGCACTTGCTGCCGAGATCAAGCAGCAAGGCCGACCAGCCCGTCTTTTGGCCGATGCTGACGCGATTGTGCAGACTATTGCTTCAGAACTCCGCAGCGGAGACGTCGTGGCAATCCTTTCCAACGGCGGCTTCGGAGGCATCTACGAGAAACTGCCGGCCCGCTTGCGCCAACTCGCGGAGAAGAAATGATTCGATTTCAGCGTGTCGAGATCGAACGCACAGAGGCCTCCGTGCAACGGAAAGATTCGTATCAGGACACGCCTTCAGGCGTGCCAAAAAGCGATCGAAAGAAAAGCGCCTTTAGGCGCTGTGTTGCGCTTGTGGCGATATTCCTTTTTGACGCTTCTCTAATCGCGCTTTCAGCCCAAGCACCGATCGATTACACCATCACACTCACATCTCGCGAGCAACATCTGATCGAAGTCAAGATCAGCCTTCCGCCCGGCTCGCCAGAGCGCGAACTCCAATTGCCAGTCTGGAATGCTCTCTACCAAGTCAGGGACTTCTCCCAATTCATCAATTGGATTCGTGCCAAGAATCCCTCCGATCAACCGCTGCAAATCGAAGAAGTGAATACGAGCCGCTGGAAAATCGAAGGTGCGACCAGCGGAGCGACAGTCGAATACCAGATGTACGTCGACTCCTTCGGCCCGTTCGGCGCGCAACTCAACTCGCATCACGCCTTCTTCAATCTTGCGCAGATCCTGGTGTATCCAGTCGACGCTCGTAACTCACCGATCACTCTACTTTTCAGCGGACTGCCCAGCGAATGGCACGCTGCGAGCGCTTTACCGCCTCCGGACTTCAAGTTCCACGCCGAGAACTACGACCGCCTCGTCGACTCTCCCGTAGAAATCGGTATGTTCCACGAACTCAACTTCGACGAGCAAGGCGGACACTTTCGCCTCATCATCGACGCCAGTACTGCCGATTTCGATTCTGACAAACTACTCGCCTCGCTTCACAAAATCGTTGCCAGTGCCATCACGTGGATGAACGATCGTCCTTTCGACACGTACACGTTCTTCTACCATTTCCCGCGTGGACCCGCGGGAGGCGGCATGGAACACGCATACTCCACCGCCATCGATATCAACGCCGAGACAATCCGCCAGAACTTGTACCCCGTAAATGCCGTTACTGCGCACGAGTTCTTCCATCTCTGGAACGTGAAGCGCATCCGTCCGCGAACGCTGGAACCAATCGACTACACGAAAGCGAATTACACTCGTGGGCTGTGGTTCAGCGAGGGCGTGACCAGTACGGCAGAAAACATCATCCTGCTGCGTGCCGGCCTGATCGATGAGAAACAATTTTTCGCGGAACTCGGCGAAGAGATTACCGAACTGGAGCGGCGTCCCGCGCACCTCACCCAATCGGCGGAAGAATCCAGTCTTGGCGCGTGGCTCGAAGGCTTCAACTACTATCGCCGTCCCGAGCGCAGCGTCTCTTATTACAACAAGGGCGAACTGCTTGGCTTCATGCTTGATCTTGAAATCCGCACTCAGACTCACGATCAGGCATCTCTGCGCGAACTCATGCAATGGATGAACGCCAACTACGCCAAGAAAGGACGCTTCTTTGACGACTCGAATGGCGTCCGCGAAGCCGGAGAAGCAGTCTGCCACTGCGATCTTGCGCCGTTCTTCGAGAAGTATGTCACTGGCACAGACGAGATCCCGTGGGACCAGTTTTTAGACTATGTCGGACTACGCGTCGAGCATCGAAACTTCACCGTGCCCGATGCGGGATTCATCGTGTCTCGAAACTTCGATGGACCCATGTCCGTAGTCGCGGTGAATCCCGACAGTGAAGCCGAGCGGGCTGGCTTGCACGTTGGTGACGTGCTGTCGGAAATTCAAGGCAAGACCGCCGGCGAAGAGTCACAGCAGATTCTAGCCCGCCTCAAACCGGGCGATACACTCACGGTGAAGATCAAGTCGCGTCGCGAAGAGAAGGAATTGACCTGGAAAGTTGGCAGCCGCGAGGAAACATCGTACGAAGTAAGAGAACTTGCCCAGGTCATGCCAGAGCAGCGTGCGCATCGCGGAGCGTGGCTGCGCGGAGAAGCAGAAAGTTTAGGGCCCGAGGCGACACCGAAATGATACGGACCGTTCTCATGTTGACGTTGTGGACTCTCATGGGGCCGTTCGCCGCCATCATCGGGTTCAGCGCGGCATTCATCATGGGTAACATCCGCGTCCTTTACTTCCTGTTCACGCGCGGCGCCTGGGTCGGCGTGTGGGTCGCGGGAGTCCGATTCGAGACGGTTGGGCTCGATCGTTTCGACCACTCACGCAGCTACATCTTCATGACCAATCACGCATCGAACCTTGATCCGCCGATTCAGGTCGGACTGATTCCGCGGCAAACGTCGGTGATGGTCAAGAAGGAGTTGTTCAAAGTCCCGATCCTTGGCAAGGTGATGCGGATGGGGAAACTTGTTCCGGTCGATCGCGGCAATCGCGATGCGGGCATCGAAGCCGTCCGCGCTGCGAAGGCTGTTGTTGAGCAAGGAATGAACATGCTGGTCTACGTGGAAGGAAAGCGCTCATTCGACGGCAAGCTGCTGCCGTTTAAGAAAGGCCCGTTCTACATGGCCGTCGAATGCGGCGTTCCGGTCGTTCCCGTCACGATTGTTGGCACGCACTACATCTGGCCCAAGCGCCGCTTCGCCATCAAGCCCGGACGAGTGAAAGTCATCTTCCATGCGCCGATCGAACCGAAAGATTTCGGCGACCGCGAGAGTCTTCTTGAGAGAGTCCATGCCGCTATCGAAAGCGGCTTGCCTCCCGAATATCAACAGCCAAAATCTTTTACCACAGAGAACACAGAGGATCACAGGGAACAAACGGCGTGACTCTGTGGTTCTCTGTGATCCCTGTGGTTCAGGCTTTTGACTTTCGCAAAGCTCGCACCAGATCCGGCAACTTCGGCAAAATCGCCGAGTACTTCAGCCATGCCCTGTGATCGACTGCAGGAGCGCCGCTTACCAACGCGTTAGCCGGAATGTCCGCTGCGACGCCGCTTTGTGGAGTGACGATTGCGTTGTCGCCGACCTTACAGTGGCCGACGACGCCGACTTGCCCGGTGAGAATCACGCGTTTGCCGATCTCCGTTGATCCCGCGATTCCGACTTGGGCGCAGAGCAGCGCGTCGTCGCCAACTTTCGATCCGTGTCCAACCTGGACCAGGTTGTCGACTTTCACGCCGCGTCCGATGTGAGTTTCGCCGACGCTGGCGCGGTCGATGCACGAGTTCGCTTGCACCTCGACGTCGTCTTCGATCACGACTGGCGCTGGCTGCGGAATCTTGTACCAGTGGCCTTCAGCGGTCTTGGCGAAGCCGAAGCCGTCGCTGCCGATCACGACTCCGTTATGCAGCTGGACGTTATTGCCGATACGGCAATTCTCGCGGACGACAGCGTGCGAGTGCGCGAAGAAGTTGTTGCCGATCTTCACTCCGCGATAGATCACGGCGTGCGCCAGCAGCACGGCGTTTGAGCCAATCTCGACGTCTTCGTCGATCACAACATACGGTCCGATATGCGCATCCGGACCGATGCGCGCGCTGACATGCACGACCGCTGTCGGATGAATTCCAACTGAGTAGCGGTGCGGCTTGTGGAACAGCTCAAGAGCGCGGGCGAAGCTGATGTACGCATCTTTAGAGCGCAACATCGCGGTAGGAATAGCAGGGAAGTCCTCGCCGACGATCACGGCCGCTGCGCGAGTGGTTCGCGCCGCCGATGCGTACTTGGGATTCGAGACGAAGGTCAGCTCCGAGGGACCAGCCTGCTCGATGCCGTTGAGGCCCGTGATTTCAGTGTCGGGAGATCCGTTTTCGAGGCGCAGGTCGAGGGTAGCAGCAATTTCCGAGAGTTTCATTGGATTGGTATGAATGCGAGTAAATCGTACAGCATGGGAGCAGCTCTCAGCCGTCAGCTTTCAGCGGTCGCTGGTCGTCAGTCGTCGGTCACGGCTTGGGAACAGGGCGGTCGCTGGCGGGTACTCGGATTTCCTCGATTTGGCCAAAGGATGTTTTCCCGATTTGGAACGGTTGGGATGTTCCTTGGGTACCCTCCCCCCTCCCGATTTATTGGAATCATCAGGTTAGGGAGAAATCGCAAAGTAATCTATGGGGCTCAATCAGTTGCGGGTAAATCTTGGTGTAAAAGGACTTATACCCGCAGAGCGCATGCGCCACTCCCATTTTGGGCCGGAGTTTCCAGGTTCTGGACCATCGCGGGCCCTCAGTCATCACGCCACTTGATCGACAAGCTCTTTTGTTTCCAATATTTTACCTCTAAGCTATTGCAAATGCGGTGGCTTGTGAAAACCTGGTGCGAACGAAAATTTTCACTCGAATCCCGCAAAATATTGTTATCAAAGAACTTAGCTGGTGGGGTATCCCATCAGGCCTCGCAAATTATTGAGCCGCTTAGGCTTACACGCAAAATATTGCGGAGTAATGACTTAGCTTCGACTCGGCGAAGGAGGCCCTCGCCGCTCGGCATCCGCAATGGGATATTTCGGATGTAGAGCGCAAGGTCAGATGTCACAAGGTTGAAGGTGCCGACTGTGGAAATCTGGTGGCTGGCCAGCCGGCCGGGGCTTTCCGATCTTAAAGAATTTTTGCAAAAAGTTCTCGAGTCCTGTCGGGATCGTCTGGGGTTGTCGCCTGCGGACTTTGCCCTGCGGCCGGGGCGTTCGGCAGAGTGGAATTAGTTCTCATTTTTCGTCCTTTTACGCGGGCCTTAGGGCCGCTCTTCCACGGCGATGACGGCGGCGCCGTTAGCCCACGGTTTCGCACAAAGCGCGACTGAACACAAAAAGCGAAAGGATGGCACTCGGCACGCGGACTACTGCACAACCAGTGAAATCGTACCGCTGTGCGACAGCTTGCCGCTGGTTGCGGTGACTGTCACGTTGTAATTGCCGGGCGGTGTACCTCCATTTCCTCCTCCACCGCCTCGAGTCGCCCGGATAGTGCGCAGTCACCGAATACGTGCCGCCGGGCAGCATTTCTGTGCTGCTCGAGACCGAGCCGTTCGTCAGGTTGAATGCGGCGATGCCGCTGTTTCCGCTGTTGGGTCCGCCTTCAAGGGCGATTTGTCCGGTTGGAGTGCCGCTGCCTGACTTCGGAGCAACGGAGACAGTGAAGTTCACTGCCTCTCCGTGAGTGATCGTAGTCGGATTCAGATTGCTGAGTGTGGTCGTCAAGGCGAGCAGGCTCACAGAATTCCACTTGTTTACAAGATTGTTTGCATTGACCGAGCCGAGGCCGGTGGCCAGGTCGTATCCGGTGGTGGCGCTGTAACCGCTAAGTACGCCGTAGGCGTCGCCTCCGGTGTTCGTCACGCAATTTGGGGAGCCTGTGGCGCAAGGCATGGCGATTGTTCCGACGGTCACATCGTGAAAGGCAGTTGGCTGTTGCGCGGCGAGCTTGTAAAGAACGTAGTTGGCGTTGCCTTGGCGCGATCCGGTTTTCTGGTTCACTAGAGCCATGATTCCGGCAAAAGCGGGCGAGGAGACCGAGGTTCCGCCCACTCCGAGGAAGTCGGTGTAGGGAGAGTTCAGATTGCAGGTGCCATTTGTCTGATCCGATTCGCAGAAAATGTAGAAACTCCCGGAGAAGCCGTTGCTCGCGAACAGGGAAACGTCGGGAATGTCGCGTTTGCCGTCATTGGGCACTCCTATGCCGGTTTGCCATGAGGGCTTTGCATAGCCTCCCGCGCAATTGAAAGGATTCGATCCTGAGGGCGTGGTGCACTTGCTCACGCCGCCAGATCCGCCGACTGGAACTACGTCGTATGGAATCAGGTTCGCGTTGTTGCAATTGGCCTCGGCAACCGTACTGTACCCGAAGTCAGTCAGGAACTGGTTGGTGCAAGAGTCGTTCCAGGTAGTTTCCGGAATATAGCCCAGCGCGGAGGCTTGGGTGAGCGAATTGTTGGTAGTGCTCCAGTACTGGCCGGGATTAGTGATTTCGTTGAAGTCCGTTCCGCCGACCGCAACGTTGTAAGGAGTGGAAGCGTAGCCGCTGACTTGTAGTCCCATGACGACGGGTGCGGGCGATTGCACATCAAAGGCATCGCAACCGGCTGATCCGTTGTCTCCGGACGAGACCATGACCGTAATGCCTTGAGCAGCGGCCTGCTGCCATAGTGCGTTGAAAAACTGGTTTCCGGCGGTACCCAACCCCAGTTCGCATTCTCCGTAGCTTTCGCTCATGACACCGGCGAGGTTGTTCTCGACGATATAGACAGCGGAGAGATCGGTTCCGTGTGTCGTTTTCCGTCGACTGCGAAACGACAAAGTCGATCGTGGTGTTCGGAGCGACCGCGCCGGACCACTGCACGTCGATGTCGGCTTCGGATTCATCGGGCTGAATACCCGGGTCTGGGCCATTGAGAATCACGTTCGGATTGTTGACGGGAAGCCCGAACATGCTACGAAAGCTGGCAACATCTTGAACATTGATGTTGGACTCGCCGACGATGGCGATGGTCTCGCCGGTGCCGTTGATGCCCGCATTCCAAAGAGGCTGCACGTTGTAGATGGTGGCGAAGTCGTACGGACCGACGGCATAGCAGTAGTCGTTCGCGCTGCATTGGTAGCTGGGCAGGAAGGTAAACAGCGGATTGAGTGGCTGGACGATTCCGGACTTGTTGTCGTGGGTAAATGATCCGGCCAGAAGACTCGTGGACCGCCTGGGGAAGTTATTCAAAGAGGCAATGCCGGTGACTGCGCGAGCCAGTGCAGCCGGAATCTGCGGGTCATTCGCATTGGCCCAATATCTTTGGCCAGTGACGACGTACGCGTGGATTGTGGTGTGAAAAGCTTCTTGCACTTGAGCGGCTGTGCCTGAGAATTCGAGGGATGTGCGGCCTTTTGTAGCTCCGACCTGGAAGCCGTGGGATTGCAGCCATGATGTGATCGTCTGAACGTCTGCGTCAGTGGGGCCGAATTGCTCTCCAAATTTTTCGGGAGTGAGCCATTTGTGGTAGCTCGGGGAGTTCTTGTCCTGCTGGTCATCGAGGAGTTTACGCAATGCGCTCTCCTGCTCATCGCTGCGCTTGAGGACTAGCAGCACGCGTCTCAGGGGCAGAGCGCCGTCAGCTGTACCAAGATCGAATTCTTGCCGTGCTAGCGGGTGCGTGTTGCCTTTCAGAATCGTGAGGCGGGATTCGTCGATGGCCTCGGTAATCAGGGGGCGCTGTGCGGTGTAGGAGTGGTTCGCTTGCTGCGCATGGGCTGCAGCAGGGAGGCAAACGACACGCAGCACAATAAGAACAAGAGAAGACTTCGTGCAAGCCACGAAGAACGCCCGCATAAGCACACCTCGCCCTATGATCTGGGGCAGGAGATCAAACGGTGGGAGGAAGGTAGGGACTCCGCTCGACTCTTGGGCCCGAAACGCCGACAGCGGGCAGCACATTACACCAGCGGTATGTTTTTTTCAAGGATTTGGATCACACGGTCGAGGCCGCACGCGGTTATGCTTTAATGCCGATCGTCATTCTGACCGGCGAACTGCATGTCTCGTTTGCAATTCTGCATGCTGAGGACGGCCGGTTCTTATTGCACGATCAGTGTGAATGCCCCTTGTTGGGTCTGCGATCCTCCTGTTGCAGTCACAGTGATCGCGTAGGTTCCTGCCGGAGTTCCTGGGTCCTGGTGCTGTTTGCTGCCTCCTCCGCCGCCCCCGCCGCAGGCTGGTACCGCAATCGCGATGAAGAGCAGCATCATGGCTAGTAAGCTGTTTCGACGCCACTTCGGTGCGAAGACGAGGCAGATACCGAATGGCAGCCCCATGCCGAGTAGCGCTGCGAAGTAGTAGCGTTGGGTATTGGAGCGCACACTCACTGTGTGCGGACCTGTTGTGCTCACGGTGATGGTCGCGAACGCAACGTTGGCTGGCCCTGCTCCCGATAGAGATGTGGAAGAGCAAGTCGCCTCCGTGGGCAAGCCAGTGCAAGTAAAACTGATCGCCTTCGTAAAGTTACTGGAGGCGATGATGCCCATCGCAGTTGTTCCCGATCCTCCGGGAGTAGTGATCGTCACGTCAGTCGGACTTGATACGGCGAGAAAGCCGGGCTGGATCGTGAACGTTACGGGTGCTGTGCTGTTGCTCGTAGTAAAACTGCCATCACCGCTATAAAGGGCAGAAATGCTGTGATTGCCGGCATCGAAGCTGATGATCGCATCGCCGATCGAAGTGTTGCCCTGACTATTGAGCAAAGGACTGGGATTCACAGCGACGGGCGGATTGATCTGTGGATTGAGCGGTGGGATCGGACCCAGCGTGTCGCTGAAGCTCACTGAGCCCGTGGGTACTCCGTGCCCTGATTTGCCCGCGACATCCGCGCGCACAAATACGAGACTGCCGAAGGGATATGGGCTTGTGAGCGGATGCCCGCTCAGATCTGTGACCTGCAGGCTTAATGTCGTTGTGCTGGCTTCGGGGTTGACCGTAACGGCGATCGGAAGGGAATCGCTTGGAGCGAAAGTGCTGTCTCCACCGTAATGCGCCCAGACGTTGTAAGCCGTGCCTCCGGGCAAATCGCTGGTCGAACCGGCAGCTTGTCCGGCGCTCAAATGAAAGAGATCGAGCGTGCTCGGGGCGAACATAGTATTCGTGTAGAGAACGACATCGCCGGAGGGATTGGTCGAACCGGAATTTGGGGCAACGGCAGCCGTCACGCTTACAGAGTCGCCATGATTGATGGTGATGGCTGCGGTGTCTCCGTTCAGATCGAGTGTGGTTGTCGTGGGATTGAAAGTAACGGTGCCCCAGTTGTTGATCAGATTGGAGACGTTCACCGAACCGAGACCGGACGCGAGATCGTATCCCTTTGCAGCCGAGAAGGAACCGGTTGGATATCCGGTCTCGCCGGGCACGGAATTGTTGCCGCTGGTGACGTCATTGAATGTGCATAGGCTGTTGGGCGGAGTGGTCGTGTTCGAGGCGTCGCATTTTGTTGCCGCGCCTTGCTGCGCGGCGGCTAGCCGGTAGAGCACATAGTTGGCGGCCCCCTGCGGTCCCTGAACCTGATCGACGAGAGCCATCATCCCGGCAAAGGAGGGGGCTCCGGCGGAGGTTCCCGATATCCCGGCAAAGTAGATATTTCCTTGCGAATCAGGTTGGCAGGAACCGGCAATACAAAGCAGATAAGGATCATGTGCTGCAGCCGTCAGAGACACGTCGGGAATGTCCCGGACAGCGTCATTGTTCGTCCCGGTTACTCCAGACTGCCAGGACGGTTTCGAGAAATAAACGCTGGCGCCACCTCCGCCTGCGGCCAGCGGAGGCTGTCCAGTCTCACACTGGGTTGTGCAGGTTTCATTCCAGACGTTTTCGGGGATGTAGCTGATTGCCGATCCCAATGTGTTGTCATTGGTAGTGTTCCAGTAAGTCGCGTCTT
>Ga0070712_100002918_pt1 | contig 10595 bp, 12 predicted proteins | sample LARL81metaG_FD_71396 | JGI IMG/M metagenome (GOLD analysis project Ga0070712, IMG submission 71396) | Corn, switchgrass and miscanthus rhizosphere microbial communities from Kellogg Biological Station, Michigan, USA - LAR L8-1 metaG | ecosystem: Host-associated > Plants > Roots > Rhizosphere ...
AGGTCCGCTTGATCCCGATGACCGCGAGCAAGTTGCCGTTGGCGACGCAACGATAAGGCTCACGCAAGCGCTGCGAAGACCATCAGGGAATTCCAAGCCACTGTTGCGCAGCGATCGTCAGCAACAGGCCCACCGCCAGAAAGGGACCGAACGGCAGGGACGTCTGACGGGTCATCGCGTGTCCAGCCAGGTGCAGGCTACCCATCGTGGCGAGCGCGGCCAAAGCCGCGATCAGGAGCAGCATCGGAATCCCTGCGATGCCGACCCATGGTGTGGACGCGGCGAGAAGCTTGACGTCGCCAAGACCGAGACCGTCGACCTTCCGCCACACAAAATAAAGCTGTCGCAACAGCAAGAAGATGACGCCCGTCGCGAGCGCTTCCGCGACCGTCTCGACGCCGGCGGCGAAACCGCCAGCAATCGAGACTTTCAGGAGTCCAAGGACCGCGACCGAGACGTTGAGGCCATCTGGGATGATGCCGTGACGAATGTCGATCAGAGCGATTACAACGCAGAGCAGACCGAGCGCCGCAAAGAATGCCGGGATTGTCAGGGCTTCGGCTTCTGGAAACATGCTCAACGGGTTGATGTCGATAGGTGCGTTTTGCGCGTCTGCACGGTGCGCTCATGACAACGATACGTAAGTTCATTGAACAAATGAAGCTTTGCTGTGAAAAGTGCAAAGTATCAGATCTCCGATGCGCGTCATCTCGCAAAGAAAATCTCAGAGGTAACGTAGCCGTCACAAAACAGCATACAAAGCCGACAATATTGCTCGCCGCTGAGAGTCCCCTGTGACAGCTGATGTTGCGGGGCCAAGGGGCGCAGACGATGGTTGACGTGAGAGTGGCGGGATGTCTCATCCTGCTGACGCTTTGCCTTGATGCGCACGCACTCAATGCCGCGCCGCTCGATGAGGCAGCCGAGCGCTACCGGCCTTACATGATCGAAGGAATCGGCGAGGCGCTGGCTGGTGCGCGCGAACTGCGCGACCGGGCCGCCGCGAACGATCTCGCCGGCGCCAAAAAAAGCTGGCTCTCGGCGCGCGCCGGTTGGGAGCGTTCCGAAGTCTTCACGGCCGGCTTTGTTCCTGAACTCGATGCGCAGATCGATGCTTGGCCGAACGCCGATTGCGGATTCCACGCGATTGAGGCCAAGCTGTTCGGGGCGGGCCGCACCGATGTCCAAGGCGACGCCGACGCCCTCGTCGAACACCTGGACACTCTTCATCGCAAGCTAGGCGACATCGTGCTCGCGCCGCAAGGCCTCCTCGATGGAACGGCGCGGCTCGCCTATGAGGTCGGCGAGAGCAAGGCCGATGGCGGTGAATCGCGCATCAGCGGCACGTCGCTCGATGATATGCGCAACAATATCGCCGGCATCGATTTCGCCTATCGTACGATTTTTGCGGACACGCTGAAGTCGGCGGATGCCAAACTGGCGGACAGGGTGGCGAACAGGATCGAGCAGCTCAAGACGGTCGTCGCGGCGCGTGACCTGCCGCATGTAGATGTCGGCACGCTGCGCCGCGCGAGCGAGGAACTCGTGGTCGCCATCCAGGCCGCGTCCGCCAAGCTGGGATTGTCACGTCCGACGCTCGAGGCACAATCGCGATGATCGTTCGTTACGCTTGCGCCACCGCGTTGGGGATCGGGCTTCTCTTCTGCGTCTCGCAGGGACGTGTGGCCGCGTTTCCGGTCGATGGCGACCAGACCGCTTTGCCTGCGAAAACCGAGCTCAACGAGGACGCGCTCGACAAGCCGCGCGAGGTCTTTCGTTCGGAATTGGCCGGCGGCAAATCCTATCTGATCAGTCTTGGCAATCTCGCGTTCAGCTCGCCCTCGATCCTCGGTGAGGTGGCGCGCCAGGCGGGAATCAATTGCGGCACATGTCATGTCAACGGCGCCGGCAACGCCAAGTTCTTCATGCCGAAGATGTCGACGCGTCCGGGCAATTTCGACACGACCGGGCCGCTCTTCAATCCCAAGGCTGACAACTTCATGCTCGATCCGGTCAGGATCCCGAGCCTCCGTGGGGCGCGCTATCTTGCGCCTTACGGCGTTGATGGCCGCATGCCTTCGCTGCGCGATTTCGTCCACAACGTCATCGTCAACGAATTTGCCGGACCGGAGCCGTCTCCGGTCATCCTGGATGCGATCGTGGCCTATATCCAGGATATCGATTTCCTGGCGAATCCGAGTCTCGGCCCCGGAGCCCGGCTTGTCGGCAAGATTAGCGACTCCGAGCGTCGCGGTGAGGCGCTATTCGCAAAGCCGTTCCCGCATGATCCCGGCATGAGCTGCGCCGGTTGTCACGTTCCATCGGGCGGATTCGTCGACCATCGACAGCATGACGTCGGCTCCGGTGGATTGTTCAAGACTCCGACATTGCGCAATGCCGATTTCAACGCTCCGTATTTCCACGACGGGCGATTCGACACCTACGATCAGGTCGTGTCGCATTTCGACAAGGTGTTCGATCTCGGGTTGTCAGCCCAGGACAAGAAAGATCTCGTTGCCTATCTCACCGTGGTCGGTGACGGGGTGTTGCCCTACGAGCACGACGGCGCCGGTGCATCGTTGAAGGAAGTCAACGACTTTTCCAGCGTGCTGGCGATGGCGATCCCGGCGGGTGACAAGGCCATCGTCTCACTTACGGTCGACACGGTCGGCCGTGAATTGCGCGAGTTGACCGAACAGTATCCCGATCGCAAGAACACCGTCGTCTCGGGCGGTGAACAGGAACGCAACCAGGCGCGCGCCGTACTGAAAGACGTCGTCTTGAGCTTGCGGCGAATCGACATGGCGGTCGCTGAAGGTCGATTGAATGACGCGGCCACCGATTACAGGAATTATCGCTATCTCATGGCCGCGGCGGTACCCGCAATTCTGGTGAACGCCGAGCCTTGGTCGTTGTTCAATCAAACCGTGCATGACCAACACTACGGCGCGTTGCGTCAGGTCATGCGGTCAAAGCGCACATCGAGATAGGACGGACGCGGAGCGCAGAAGCTTTCATCGAGACAGTCAGCTCGCATCAAAAGCCATGTGGAGTGCGATCGCAGGACGATCGTCGCGCTCGCGTTTTGCCGCATGCAGAAAAAGAACCGTCATTGCCGCCGATCGCTGTGCAGGGGCGACTCGAATGAGTCGAGCGTCGAAAACTCCCTCGCAAAAAATCGCTCCGCGGGAAAATTTTGAATCGTTCTGATTTTCTTGGTCGGTTTCATCGCACCGATATGCCTGCGTCATGTTGAAGCACTAACCACCGCGTCGTTAATTCAACTTTCGAGGAATCGAGATGAAATCGACTTTCAATTTGAGAAGATGGCGAGCGACAACAGCGCTCTGCATCGCAACGACGATGGCGTTCGCTCCTGTGGCTTCGGCGGCCGAAGTCGGTGTCAGCAGCTGGGATAAGCGTCCTCATACCAACCGCTTCAAGATGGTTCAGGACGTCATCAAGCAGATTCAGGCTGACGCCGAAGCGAAGAAGAATCCGAGCGAAACCATCAAGACGGCGTCGCCGATCAAGCATGTGATCGTTCTGATCGGTGAAAACCGCGGCCTTGATCACACCTTTGGCGTCTACAAGCCGAAGGGCGCGGGCCAGACCATCTCGAACCTGCTGTCGAAGGGCATCGTCAATGAAGACGGCACGCCCGGCCCGAACTTCGCGCAGGCCCAGCAGTTCTCCGCCGCCGCGCAGCCGTCGTTCTACATCGGTGCACCGCAGATGGCGAAGTCGCCTTATGGCGCGGCCAACCTGATGCCGCAGCCCAACACCGAAGGCACCCCGGCCGCTCCGAGCGACACCAGCCCTCCGTTCAAGACGATTGCCGAAGCCAGCGTCGAGAAGGACATGAACCCGGCCGACCTCGACATCCTGACCACCGGCTTTACCGGCCTGCCGGCCAATTCGCTCGACACCCGCGTCCCCGGCGCCGGCACGCTTGCCGGACCGTTCCTGCTACAGGGGCCGAATCTCAGCGACGATGATTACACCGGCGACACCACGCACCGCTTCTATCAGGACTGGCAGCAGGAAGACTGCAGCGTTGCCAGCGCCACGACGGCCAACAATTCGGGCTGCCTGAACGATCTGTTCCCCTTCGTGATGGCGACCTATTCGGCCAGCAACAGAAGCCTCGGCAACTCGATGGGCTTCTACAATGCCCAGCAGGAGCAGGCTCCGATCCTGAAGATGCTGGCTGACCGCTTTACCCTGGGCGACAATTTCCATCAGTCGTTCCATGGCGGCACCGGCGCCAACCACTTCATGCTCGGCACCGGCGACGCGGCGTTCTGGAGCGACGGCAAGGGCAACCCGGCGACCCCGCCGACCAACCTGATCGCCAATCCGAATCCGAAGGCCAACACCACCAACGTCTATACGGTCGACGGCAATTTCAGCAACTGCTCGGATATTTTCCAGCCCGGCGTCAAACCGATCGTGAGCTATCTCGAGAATCTGCCCTATGCAGCGGAGCCGAACTGCAAGCAGAACACCTACTATATGCTCAACAACACCAATCCGGGCTATCTGCCGAACGGTGCGCTGTCGGGTGGAAACAATCTCCCGCCGTCGTCAGTCAGGACCATCGGGGACTCCCTGATCGAAAAGAACATTTCGTGGACCTATTACGGCGGCGCGTATAACGACGCCGTCGTGCTCTCGAACGCGGCCGTCGCGGCGAACCCGTCCAGTCCTAACCTCTCGACCGCGGCGGCAGCGGATCCGGCCCATGCGCTCGGCGTGGCTTACTGCCAGATTTGCAATCCGTTCCAGTACGCGACCTCGATCATGGCCGACCCGACCGTCCGGACGGCACATGTCAAGGATACGGCGGACCTGATCACGGCAATCCAGAACAACACCTTGCCTTCGGTGTCGTTCGGCAAGCCGGACACGCTGCTCGACGGTCATCCGCAGAGCTCGAAGGTCGACCTGTTCGAGGCCTATGTGCTGAACGTTCTCGGTGCGCTCGACGCCAATCCGAAGCTGAAGGCGGAGACGGCAGTGTTCATCACCTGGGACGAAGCCGGCGGCTATTGGGACTCGGGCTACATCCAGTCGATCGACTTCTTCGGCGACGGCCCGCGCATGCCGATCCTGGTCCTGTCGCCATACTCGACCGGCGGCAAGGTCTATCACAACTACGGCGACCACGTTTCGTTGCTGAAGTTCATCGAGCGTAACTGGGGCCTCCAGCCGCTGACGAACCGCAGCCGCGACAACCTGCCGAACCCGAAGTTCTCGAAGAGCAATCAGTATGTGCCGACCAACAGCCCGGCGCTCTCTGACATGTTCGACGCCTTCGACTTCAGCCACGCGGTCACGCTGTCGTACACAGAGTAACGGGTGCCGGGATCGCGGCATGATGCGCAATCCCGCATAGTGATGTGGCGCCGACCGGGCCGATGGTCCGGTCGGCGCTAGTTTTGATGTGAAGATATCTTTTGCAGTGGATGTTCGAAATGGCCGACTTGATCGTTGCCGCGGCGAGGCGGGCATGGCCGCGGCTGTGCGTCCTTGCCGGATTGTTGCTGTGCTGGTGCGCGCCGGCGCTGGCAGTGGAGTTTTCCGCGGACCTCGTCAGGACGCCGGCGGGCGCCGCGCCGGTCCCGGCCGGCCGGCTCATGGTCCGCGACGGCCATGTGCGGATCGAAACGCCGGAACTTCCAGACGGCTTCTTCCTGATCGACGGCTCGAAGCCCACAGCCTATTTCGTACGGCCGGCCATACGTATCTATATGGACGCCCGGCAGTCCAGTCGGCTCACAAGCTGGTTCGTGCCAGTCGACGCTGACGGCCCTTGCCGCCAATGGCAGGCCATGGCGCGCCTGGCTGGCGAAGCGCATCCGGACGATATGCTTTGCGAGCGCGTGGGCGAGGATGTCGTCGATGGACGCCGCCTGATCGCTTATCGCGTGATCATAGACACCAGCGAGCGATTCGTCGGATGGATCGATCCCATTTACAGATTTCCGCTGCGGATCAGGACCAAGGATGGAGACATCGTCAGCGCGGAAAACATTCTGGGGATTCCGCAGCCGGCGGCGCTGTTGCTGCTGCCGCCAGAATTCCGGAAGTTCGATCCCGAAACGCTCATTCGGCAGGTCAAGCAGAGTGATGCCTGGGTTGCGCCGCCCGAGTAGTGGCCGCCCCAACGGGCCCACCGTTCGATCCGATAAATGGTGGGCGTAATACGACCGTCATATTCATGAGGGAAGACGGAGATTGCTGCGCAATTGCGACCGGAATGTTACACAGGACCTCGTTTCAATAGATGGATCGATACGGATATTCGATTTTCTGTGACGATATCCGCAACGAAGCGGGCGGGAAGCTCAGCTTCATTGGCTGTTACAACGGCGTCATCTTCATTTCGGGACAGTTTCCGCTGGTGCTGCCGAAGCTGTGCGTGCACACGCACGTCTTCTCTCCAGCGTCGAAGCCGTTCAATTCGCTTGTCGTGCGCTGCTATTTGCCCGGCGACGACACGCCGTTTTCCGAGGAAGCCATCGAAACGCCCAGGCGTAGCGAGCAAAGCGAGCTGGTCGCGAATCTAAAGACGAATACGGACGCGCCGCTCTTCATCGTCGCGGCCACGAGCCTGATTTTCACGCCGCTCGAGCTGAAGAGCGCCGGCCTGCTTCGTGTGCGGGCGCTGATCGATGCCAGACAAGAATTGCGGTTGGGTTCGCTGCGCATCGAGCGCGCCTAGGCGAGCGCGCTATTAACCATTCGTATGATCGGACCCACGGTGCCCGCCCGCGACAGCGGCGCGCAAAAAGCCAGAGGAATCAAAACTGTCATCGGGGTGTCAGGTTAAGAATGTTTTAACGCGCGCCGAGGGTGGCGATCCCCGTCGACCCCGCTTTGGTTAATCGAAGGAAGTATTTCCATGAGAATGATGACTGCCTTGGCACTCATCCTGGTGAGCGTGCCGGCCGCCTATGCCGCAGGCCCGCTCACCAACGAGTCGTTCATCGAACAGATTGGCAACAAGAACGACGCGACCATTTCGCAGAAGAACGGCAACAACGGTCAGGCCACCTTCCAGGTCGGCACGAAGAACTCGGTGATCACCGATCAGGCGAGCAAGACCGGCGCCGGTAACAACAAGTCGGGCAATGTCCAGGTCGGCAAGAACAACAGCGCCACGACCGGACAGACCAGCACGCTGCCGAACGCGGGTTTCCTCGGCACTCCCTTCGACAACAATTCGTTCAGCGCGCAGTTCGGTAACGGCAACAACGTGATCGCTGCCCAGAAGGGCGGCCAGAACACGCAGAGCACTCTGGAAGTCGGCAATAAGAACACGGCCGCTGTCGCCCAGACCGACAAGAGCGTGACATCGGGATCGGCCGCTCCGGTCGGTGGCGCCAACACCTCCTTCACCGGTCAGTTCGGCAATGGCAACACTGCAGCCACCTCGCAAAAGAGCGCGGATGGAACGAGCGCTTTCGGCACCTTCGAGCCCGGCCACGGCAACGCGGCTAGCGCGCTGCAGATCGGCAACAACAACGAGGCCGCAACCTCGCAGAAGTCGGTCGGTGGCGACAAGGGCCAAGGCGTGAACAACGCTGCCGCGACGGTCCAGATTGGTAAGGGCAATATTGCTACGACGGCTCAGGGCGGCCATGTTGCCGGCGCGTTCGGCGCGACTACGGCTGATCAGATCGCGAACTTCACCAACGGCTCGTTCGTCGGACAGGTCGGCAACAACAACGTTGCGACCATCGATCAGAAGAACGGCGCGAATACCCAGGCGACGTTCCAGACCGGCAACGGAAACATCGCGGACATCGCTCAGAAGACTCAGGCCTTCGGTACGGGTAACGGCACGAACAATGCCCTCACCAACCAGGTCGGCAAGAACAACCAGGTCACGCTCAAGCAGTCCATGGCTGTTCCACTCGCGGTTGGTAACAACAATTCGCTGATCTCGCAGTTCGGCGGCTCAAACGTCGTCAACGCGACGCAGAGCGTCGGTCAGCAGGCGATGGCCGGCAACAACAATCTGGTCTCGCTGCAGGTTGGTACCGGTAACTCGCTGACGGTCGCTCAGGCGACCGGTGCGAACGTCACGAACACCTCGTTCACCGCGCAGTACGGTTCGCACAACTCGGCGACCGTTTCGCAGAGGTAAGCGAAAGCAAGCGGCGGGCTATGCCCGCCGCCTGTCTTCTCGTCCGTTGCGCAGGACTCGCGCATGGATTCGTAAACGACCGGTCAGTCGTCGCGTGGTTTCGGCGCGATGATCCTGACTGGCTGGTAGCCGATCGTCGACGTGGTCGGCGCGATGTTTTGCCCCGACACGGCATGGATCGGGCGGAATTCGAACGTGATCTCCCGATCGAGCGCCCAGGCAAGATCGGCGAGCGAACGCAGCGTGATTTCCGCCTCGCCCGACAATTGGCGATTGATGTTCGAGCGCTCACTTTCGAGCCGGCGTGCCAGCTCCTGCTGGGTCAAGCCGGTGAGTTTCTCTTCCGTGATGGCCTTGAGCAATTGGCGGCGAATCCGCCCGATCAATCGGCCGGCTGTACGGGACCGCGCGTCGATGTCAAACCGAAAGAACGTCATCAGGCGCAACCCCCTTCACGCACAGCGTCGCATCGATCCCCAATTCGCGGCGAAGGCGCCGGATGGCGATGCGATAGCCCCGATAGAGATCATGATCCTTGATTGTGTCGGCCCAATTTCCAAACGCGGCGACGAAGCAATCCTTGGCCATGAACCATCCGAAGATACGCACATCCGGCGTCTTCAATTCCCAGACGGCATTATCTTCCGCCCGGACGACGCGGAACTGCTTTGTAAAGATGAGCTGTTCGCCGCTCAAGAACGAATAGAAGAGGTCGTCAATCTGTTCGGCGATCGAGGCATCTCCGAGCCGGCAAGGCGGCTCCACGCCGTCAAGCACGTCCTGCAGCCAAGCAATGAATTGCGGGGTCCCGTAGAGCAACCGAAGCGGCTGATCGCGCGCTGCGAGATCGACCTCGATCTTGACAATCGCTCCGCAGCTCAAGAGATCGGCTATGGTTGGCATAGGCTGGGCTCGTAAATCCCGGCAATTGTGCGCGATGTCGGTTTTGCGCGATTGCATGATCACTGTTGCACGGCAGGCACGCGCTTCATGTGTTTGGCCGGCCGCCTTCGCGAATAATGCAACTGTCAAAAAAGAGCAAAGAACCACCTATACTTCTACCGGCAAGTTGCCGCATCCGCGGCCCTTCCACGACGGAATCCAGACCGATCAATGCCAATCGCCCCGAGCATCGCCATAGAATGCGTCATTCGCGCTCAGCCCGCCAAGGACTTTCTGCGGCTCGAGGCGATCGCGCGGTCCGATGTGCCCGCGGCCGGAAAATACAGCTTCTCGGTCGTCAAACAGAGCTCGACGGGCAGCAGCAACAACGCGCAGAGCGGAAGTTTCGTTCTGGAGGCAGGGCAGGAACAGGTTCTTACGACGCTCATCCTTGATCGCTCCGCGATTGGTAATTATCGCGCCGAGCTTTCTCTTCAGTCAGACCAAGAGAGATTCACGTGCACCTCGCCATGAAACACAGAGCCTCGCTGCGCGGCATGATTGCGGCCATTCTCGTAGCAGGCTGTGGGCCTGCGCTTGCCGAGTCGGCGTATATCGCGCAGGTGAGCTCGAAATTCTCCGGTCCGGCGCCTTCGATTGTGCCGCAGCCGGTCCCAGCCGCGCCGTCGGCTCCGTACACTCCGCGGCAAATGTCTTTCGTTCCAACGCCGGAGACAGCGGCGCCTGCGCGCAACGGCAACTATGCCCAGACCATCCAGGTCGGAAATTCCAACGCCGTCTTTCAGGCGCAGGTCGGCGGAAACAATGTCTCCAACGTCGGCGTTTGGGGCGGTAAGAACAATGATGTCGGCGTGTTTCAAGGCGGACATGATCTATCAACTATCAATCTGATCAATACCCAAGGGCTTTCGGTTGCCGTGCTGCAGCCTCCCGGGTCCGCGCCAATGAACGTGCTGATCGCACGGCTTCCCAATGGCGGCCTTCTGATCAAGAGATAATCCTGCAATCGTTTCACTCGAGGTATGCGTAATGTGTAAGTGTTATTGGATCATTCCGGCGATCGCCGTGCTAGTCATCAATCTATCGGCGCCGGCCCTTGCATCTGAACTGGTCTATCATCCCGTCAATCCGACATTCGGCGGCAATCCGCTTAATGGCCAGCCCCTGCTTTCGCAAGCGCAAGCCCAGGGTGAAGGCGTTAAATCAGGCTCGCAGGGGCCGGACCTGTCCGGCTTGGACAAAGCACTGGGCAACCTCGGATCCGGCGCGGTCATCATTGGCGGAAACAACGGCGGGAGCGGAAACGGCGGCTCCGGCAACGGCGGCTCCTCGAACGGCGTCGTTCCTTGAGACGAGGCACTTCCGCCGAATTTTCTCGCTGGGTCCTGGACATGAGCAGACATTTTTGGAGCATCGCAGCCTTGGCGGTGCTCTCGACAAGCCTGGGCGGCTGTATCATCGCCGGCTCGGCGAACGATCCGATGGCCAAACCGGCCTCGCTTGTCGCGGACACCAAGTCCGGCATCGCGCTGGAAAG
>Ga0070712_100002922_pt1 | contig 10592 bp, 9 predicted proteins | sample LARL81metaG_FD_71396 | JGI IMG/M metagenome (GOLD analysis project Ga0070712, IMG submission 71396) | Corn, switchgrass and miscanthus rhizosphere microbial communities from Kellogg Biological Station, Michigan, USA - LAR L8-1 metaG | ecosystem: Host-associated > Plants > Roots > Rhizosphere ...
TCCAGGCCCCGTTGCCGACGCGAACGGGTGCCGAATCGCGCCAGCCGCGCAGGTGCGGCAGCTGCCGCTCGCTGAGATCGTGCTCGCCCGCGATCCCGTACATGATCTGAAGCGACCGCTCACCGGCCAGGCCGCCGGCGGAGCTGGTCATGAATGAGACGAAGTCCTCGGCCTCCTCCGGACACGCGCCGATGTACAGCGCCTCGAGCGTCAGGCTCGCGTCTCGAATCCAGGCATAGCGGTAATCCCAGTTGCGCTCTCCGCCCTCCGCCTCCGGAAGCGACGTCGTCGGAGCGGCGACGATCGCACCCGTCGGGCGGTACATCAGCCCTTTCAGCACCCGCGAGCTGAGCCTGACCAGATCGCGATGGGGGCCGTCGTAGACGTCGTGCACCGTCTCCCAGGAGCGCCAGCCCGCGACCGTGTCCGCGATTCTTCGCGCCACGCCCGCTGGCGCAAACGGCTCGGGCACGGGCCCATCCGGCGGCGACCACTGCATCGCGAAGCCAACCTGCTGGCCGGCCCCGACGGTGAACGTGCAGGTCATCGTCGCGTCCTCGACCACCGACGCCGCCCCGCAGCCGATCACGATCTGGTTCGGTCCGCCGAATGTCCGCCCGCCGTGTGCGGTCTGGCGAAACAACGGCCGGACGAGGCCGTACTCCGGCCGCGGCGCCAGCTCGAGAGAAAGCTCCACCTCCCCCGCCACGCCCTCGACGAGCCGCAGGAGTAGGTGGGGACAATCGAGGCCGAGATCGTGCTCGCGCTGCCCCTCGGCAAACGCCATCGCGTCGGTCAGCCTGACGCTCCCGCTGTCGGTCGTGAACGTCGTCTCCATCACAAGCGTTCCGGGCAGATAACGCCGCTGGCTGCGATACGGCGCGGTCGGCGTGATCGTCCAATGACCGGCGTCGGGATCGAGGATGCCGGCGAACACCGCGGGGCTGTCGAAGCGCGGCAGGCACAACCACGCGATCGACCCGTCCCGGTCCACCAGCGCCGCCGAGTTGCAGTCGGCCAGCAGTCCGTAATCGGCGATTGGCTTTGAGCGGCCCCCAGTCAGGGCGCCCAGCGTATCGGGGCGCGCAGAAAGACGTGTTCCCTCCCCCACTCACTCGACCGACGCGTTTTTTACGGCTATATGCCGCAAAAAGCGCGCAGACCGAGGCGGTCTAGCCCTCGTCCGACAGCTGCAGGATCGCGTCGCACACGGCGACCGACGCCTCCGCCGTGCGCGAGATGATCCACTCGAGCGCACGACCGCGGGGCGCCTGCATGAACACGACGCCGCTACGGCGCACGTTCCAATCGAGCGCCGCGACCGCCCGACGAGCGGCATCGAGCCAACCCGGCGGCACGCCGGCCGCGGCGACCGCGCCGCCGAGGTCGTCGACGTCGACGTTCGGACCGCGCAGCCGAACGCGGACACGAACGGGCTTTCCAGGCAGGTAATCGCGCCCCGTCTCTCTGATCTCGTCGATCAGGTGACCGATCGGTGCGCGCTCGGAGATCCGGACGCCGGCGCCGAGGAGGGCGGCGACACATTCGCGATACGCCGCCTGGCGCTCCGCGGCCCCCGTCGTTTCAACCGAACCCCACGCCGTCCAGTCGAGCGCGGTCCACTCCTGCTCGCCGTCCCCGGCCGGCGGCCCTGTGACCGCGCCCACGTCGGCGCCGCGATCGATCAGCAGGCGCAGTGTCCCCGCCTGCCCCCACAGCCCGGCCTGGTGCAACGCCGTCACCTCGCGAAACCCGCGGGCATCGCTCGGCACGCCGGCCACCAGATCAGGCCAGGACGAGAAGCCCAGTTCTCGCGCGACGGCGGCCTGCGCGTCCGCGAGCCGAGGGGTGCGGTCGGCGCGAAACCTTGCCAGTGCCCGCGCGTCACCGGACCTGGCCGCGCGCAGCACCTCCTTGGCCTGTCTGCGCGCCTGATCGAGATCGAGACCCACGATGATTCTCCTTCCAGCGCCCCGGGTGCTCGCATTCCCGGCGCCGGAATCGAAAATCGCGGCTCGACCGACTCTGAGTGAATGGTGGGTCTCAGACCCTGCCCGCGAGCTGGACGCGTCCGCCCTGCGCGCGGGGAAAGCCTACTCCGAAACCGCCAGCCAGTAGTCGATCCACTGCTCCCGGTTGCCGCCGACGCGCTCGTACACCTTCTGTGCCCGGAAGTTGTCCGGCGCCGTCTGCCACGCGAGCTGCCGCGCGCCCCGCGTGGAGCACTCCGCCCGGCACGCCTCGATCAGCCGCTCGGCGATACCGCGTCCGCGGGAATCCGCGGCGACGAACAGGTCGTTCATGATGCCGATCCGGCAACCGCTGGTCGTCGACCACGTCCAGTACACCGTCGCGAATCCCACCGCGCGGCCGCTTGAGTCGCGCGCGATCAGCTGCACGCCCTCGTTCACCGGGTCGGCGATGAGTGCGCGCGCGATGGCGAGGAGATTCCCGTCGGGCTGGGATACCTCGTAGAAGTCGCAGTAGGCCCGCATCAGCACGAGCAGCTCGTCGACGTCTCTCGCCTCGACGCGCTTGATCGAATCCGCGCTCACCGCGCGCACGTTACTGCGGTCAGGCGGCGTGGCGGCCGATGACCGCCGCAAGCCGCTGTTGATCGGCTTCGTCCATGTTGACGAGCCGCATCCCCAGGTGGGTGGCGGTCCTTCGGGCGACAACAACGTCACAGCAGATCGGCTCGTCGTCGCCGTCGATCAGCAGCTCGAGTCTGAATTGCGCCCGCTCGTCCAGGCCGGGATGACGCTCGACCAGCAATCCGCTCGTGCTCACGTTCGCAAGCGGGGTTTCGACGCAGTCGTCATCGCCGCCGCCGTCGGACGCGAACAGTCGCGCAAGCGCGCTGACGACGACGCGCTCGGCCGCCCTGCGCTCGGGAAGCTGGACTCCATCGAGCACGACGAACAACAGCTCCGGCTGGTCGGTCTGCTGGGTGGTGGCGATGCCCTTGAGCGCAATCGTGCCGCCGCGGTGCTCGAACATCAGGTATCCGGACGCGGCGGGCGTCAGTCGCTCGAACTGCTCCGGCCCGCCGTCAACTCGCGTGAGGCTGGCGACCGATCCCTTGACCCCGAGGACGCGACATGCGACGACGCCGTCGGCGCCATCCAGGTGGATCTCGACCCGCTGCTGGTGCTTCAGTCGTCGCATTTGCCCCAATTCGACAGAACGAAAGCTGTTCTTTAGCTCCGGAATCAAATGTCATGTTCTTGTCCGGTCCGGTGGCCAAACGTCGCATGCACATGACACGAAGTTCATGTCCGCGTCGCGCGCGCCGATGAGGGTGTCATGGCGCGTTGGACGTTCTTCACCAATCATCTGCACGTGCTCTCCACGCTGGCGGCACAGCCCGACCTGAGGCTTCGTGAGGTCGCGAGCAAGGTCGGGATCAGCGAGCGAGCCACGCACCGCATCGTCTGCGAGCTCGTGGACGAGGGGTACCTGACGCGGACCCGCGTCGGGTCAAGGAATCACTACGAGGTCCATCTCGGCGCCGCGCTGCGGCGTCCCGAGCACACCGGCGAAAGCGTCGGCCGGGTCATCGAGATGCTCGCCGGACATGACGCGCCGCCGCAGCGCGACGTTGCTCCGGCGGCGGCGATCGACGTCCACTGCGCATCGAGCACCGAGACGTTTCGCGAGCTGTTTCAAACCGCTCCGGCCGGAATGGTCGTCGGTGATCCGAGCGGAGGCGTGCTGGCGGTCAACCCGGCGTTCTGCGCGATCGTTGAACGCGAGGAGGACGAGCTCCTCGGCCGCGATTTCCGGGCCATCACCCACCCCGATGACGTTGGCGCCCATGAGTCGGCGCTGAGCGAGCTGGCAAGCGGCGCGCGCAGCGAGTACGCATGCGAGAAGCGCTATCTGCGGCCCGACGGATCGCCGGTGTGGGTCAAGCTTCGCGGGACGGTGGCGATCGACCCGGAGACGGGCTCGCGGGTGTTCGTCGCGCATATCGTCGACATCACCGAACACCGCCGGCGCGACCACGCGCTCGCGGAGGCCGAGGACCGCTTCCGCAGCGCGTTTGACAACGCCCCGATCGGGATGGCGCTCGTCTCCCCCGACGGCCGCTTCATCAAGGTCAACAGCGCGCTGTGCGAACTGACCGGGTATTCCGAGACCGATCTGCTGATTCGCACCTTCCAAGCGATCACACACCCCGACGACCTCGACGCCGATCTCGGCCACGTCCAGGACGTGCTCGCCGACCGGCGCCGCAGCTATCAGATGGAGAAGCGCTACTACCACGCCGACGGGCACATCATCTGGGTGACGCTGTCGGTGTCACTGGTACGAGACGCCGGCGGCGAACCGCTCTACTTCATCTCGCAGATCGAGGACATCAGCAATCGCAAGCGGCGCGAGCGGGCGCTCGAGACCCAGGCCGCGCGCCTGGCCGTGATCGCCGCGACCGACCAGCTGACGGGGCTGAGCACCCGGCGCACCTGGGACCTGGCGATCGCGGACCGCACGTCGGGTCCCGACATCGATCTCGAGCGCTTTGGGATCGCCCTTATCGATCTCGACGCGCTGAAGGAGATCAACGACAGCCAGGGCCATCACGCCGGCGACCAGGCGCTCGTCGCGATGGCGGCAGCGCTGCGAACAGTCGTTCGCGACGAGGATCTCGTCGCGAGGATCGGAGGCGACGAGTTCGCTGTCCTCATACCTTCGGTCAGCGCCGAGGCGATGGTCGCTCTGACCGAGCGGATCCTTGCCGCGCTTCCCGAGAGACTGAGCGCATCCGCCGGCGTAGCGACGTGGGACGGATCCGAATCGCCCGTCGAGCTCCAGCACCGCGCCGACCGCGCTCTATACGCGGCCAAGCACGCCGGCAAGGGGCGAGCCTGCCTCGCCGGTGCTACACCGCAAGCCGCGCAGCTCGGCGCAGACTGATCGAGCTCGTCAGGAACACGGCGTCCACACGCGCGAGGCGCTCGAGCTCGATCGGTTCCTCGCGCGCGAAGCGCTCGCCGTCAAGCAGCGTCCCACGGGTGACCCCGGGAAGGATGCGACCGTCGTCGGGCGGCGTGATCATGGCTTCGCCCTCCACGATCCACACGTTCGCGTGGGCTGCCTCGAGCACCAATCCGTCCGTGTCGATCAGCAGCGGCACCGTTCCGGGTGCCTGAGCGGCAAGTGCCTCGAGCAGGTCGCGGTCGCGCCACTTGTGGCGGCCCAGTCCACCCGGGATCGCGAACGGGCTGAGCTGCACCTCGGTCGCAATCGGTAACCGTTCGGGCTCGGGCGATACCGAGATCGCGAGGGTGCCATCGGGATCGGCGAGGATCCGCAGCCTCGACGTGCCTGTCGCCGTGGCGGTGGCGGCCGCGGTTCGCGCCTGCGAGTCGGCACGCGGGTCAAGCGTCACGCCGTAGAGCTCGGTGAGCGAGCCCGCCAGGCGGTCCAGGTGCTCCTCGAGCGCAACCGGCTCGCCGTGCTGTACGAGCACGGTTTCGAACACGCCGCGCGCCGGGTCGGGACGTCGGCCGTGGTCCAGCGCGGCTCGCCCCGGGGCGACGGCCCGCCGCCGCGAGCCCAGCCCGTCGGCGAGCCGCGCGCCGATCGCCGTGATCGGGCCCGCGGCCTTCGTGAACGCCTCGGCAAGCTCCAGCTCCGGGTCAGAGTCGGCCACGATCCCGCCCCCGGCGCCGAACCAGATCCGCCCGCCGTGGGTCTCGAAGGTACGGATCGCGACGCTCAGCTCGAGCCCGGCCACCGGGCTGGCGATCCCGATCGCACCCGTATAGAGCTCGCGTCGCGTCGCCTCGAGCGTCGCGATCACCTTCATCGCCTGGACCTTGGGCGCGCCCGTGACGGATCCGGGCGGGAACGTTGCCCGGAGCAGGCCGCCGTCGCCCACGCCCTCGCGCAGCCGACCGGCGACGGTCGACACCATCTGCCAGACCCCCGCGTGCGCCTCGACCCGAGCAGGCTCGACGGTGACGCTCCCGTACTCACACACGCGGCCAAGGTCGTTACGCATCAGGTCGACGATCATCACGTGCTCGGCCGCGTCCTTGCTCGAGCCCACAAGCGCGTCGCGCGCAGCGCGACTCTCCGCCTCCTCTCCAGCGCGGGGTCGAGTCCCCTTCATCGGCTCGGTCTGGGCCAGCCGTCCCTCGCGACGCAGGAAGCGCTCGGGAGACAGGCTGACCACCCCGTCAAGCAGCGCGCCGAAACGCGGCCTGGCGGTCGGGAGCGCGCGGGCGAACAGGTCTAGCGGATCCCCATCGAGGCCCGCCTCGAGTCGCAGGCACAGGTTGGCCTGGAGGATTTCCCCCTCGGCGATCCGCCGGCGGCAGTCCGCCACTGCGGCGAGGTGACCCGCCCTGCCATTCGCCGCCACCCCGAACGGCGTTGTCGCGACATCACGGCCCGGCGGCGGCTCGGCGAGCAGGCGCTCCCGCCACAAGGCCAGCCGGTCGCGCAACGCGTTCTCACGGTCGGCGCTCCACAACGCCTCGAACCACCACTGATCGCCGTCGTAAACGACCACGTGGTCATAGAACGCAAGCGAGAACGATGGTTGCGCAACAGGCGCCGGGGGCGGTGGTGGCAACCGTTCGATCCGCGCCCCGAGGCCGTAGCCCAGCCAGCCGACCCAGCCGCCGCCCACGACTGCCTCGCCCGAGGTGATCTCCTGCGCCTCGTCGAGCAGACCAAACGGATCGCAGCCGGCGCCCGCGACGCGCACCGGCTCTGATCCCAGCACAGCCGCGCAACCCAGCCACTCGCCCACCAGCGCAAACGGCCGCGCATCGCCGCGAAGCCACAACACCGCCCGCTCCGGGGTCAGCGCCGACCGCAGCGGCAGCCTGACCGCCTCGACGCCACGCACCGCAACTGTTGACGATGTGCCGGTCACCCTGGCAACGATACGACCGAGCAACCGCTGAGCGTACGACTGCTACGGGAGCCCGGACAGCTTGCGCACCTCGCGGTCGCCTGGATCGGCGACGTACACGTTCATCGCGGCGTCCACCGCCACCGCGCTTGGGCCCGCGAGCCTGGCGTCGGTCGCCGCCCGCCCGTCACCGCACTGTCCCGGAGTGGAGCAGGCCCTGCCGCTGCCCGCCAGTCTGGTGATCGTGCCGCCAGCGTCGATCTTGCGCACCTCGTTGCGCTCGAAGTCGGTCACATACACGCTTCCGGACGCATCGACGGCCACCCCGAAGGGGGTTTCCATCGTCGCTAGGAACGCGGGCCCTCCGTCACCGCAGCCACGCGCCGTCGCGCAAACCTGGCCGGTTCCGGCAAATCGCGTCACGATGCCGTTGGCGTAGACCTTGCGTACATCATGGTCGTTGCTGTCGGCGATATAGACGTTGCCGGCGCGATCGACTGCGACGCCTGCCGGCGAGAACAGGCGCGCGCTCGTCGCGGGGCCGCCGTCGCCGCACCCACCATGCGGCGTGCAGTGCGTTCCGGTCCCTGCGAAACGGCTGATCTTTCCGTTCGTGGAGACCTTGCGGACCTCGTCGTCGAGGTAGTCGGCGATGTAAACGTTGCCGGTCTCGTCGACCGCCAACGCCCACGGTTGGTTCAGCTTCGCGTTGACGGCACGGCCGCCGTCGCCGCATCGAGGCGCGGTCGTGCATTTGGCGAAGTTGCCGGCAAATCGGCTGATTCTCCCGTCCGGCGAGACCTTGCGGACTTGGTTGGCGGCGAGATCGGCGATGTAGACGTCTCCCCGACGATCGACGGCGAGCCCGACTGGAGTGTCGAGCTGCGCGTCGCGCGCCGGACCGCCGTTGCCGCAGCCGGACCCGGGCAGGCAGAGCCGTCCGTCTCCCGCAAACCGGGTGATCGTCCCCTGCGGCGAGACCCGCCAGACCATGTCGCTCAGGCCATCGGCGATGTACACCTGGCCGTGGGAGTCAACCGCGACGCCAGTCGGAAAGTCGAGGTGTGCCCTCGCCGCAGGCCCGCCCGCACCACACCGCGTGGTCGTGCACCCCTGTCCGTCGCCCGCAAATCTGACGATCTGCTGGTCCGGCGCCACGGCGCCTGCGCCCACCGACGCGCCGAGCGCGAGCACCGACACCGTGATAGCCGGCATGCGCCACCACCGATCTCCAAACATTGCAGCCCCTCTTGTGTCGATCCCAAATGTCGTGCTGAAGACACGGGAGACCGCCAGGGCCTTTCTGTGAGATCGCGCTCAGTACAGCTCGCGCCAGCTGAACTGCGGCGAGTATCCGAGCTTCGCCTGGGCCTTCCCGATGGCGAGGAGCGTGTCGGTGCCCTCGACGCCGTCGGCGACCGGGACGCCGGGGAACACCTCCGCCATCAGCTCTCGGCTCGGCCGCTTCATCACCGTGTCGGCGGCGGCGATGATGAAGCTGTCGGCGTCGTGTACGTCTGCCTCGAGAGCAAGGCGAACGCTCTGCGCGACGTGGCTCTCGTCGACGTACCCCCACAGGTTCCACTTGCGCAGGTGTGGGTCATCCCAGTACGACGGGAATCGTTCGTAGTCGTCACGAACCATGATGTTCGAGAATCGCAGCCCGACGAACGGGATCCCGCTCCAGCGGCTGAACTGGCGAGCCATCTCCTCGCCCAGCACTTTTGACAGCGCATAGCTCGTTTCCGGGTACATGTGGGCCTCATCGACGGGGGCGTAGTCGGGCGGACGCTTGAACGGTAGGCCGAGCGTCGTTTCGCTCGATGCCCACACGACTCGCTGGAGTCTCAAGCGAGCGGCCGCCGCAAACACCGCGTGCGTGCTCGTCATGTTCGTGCGGAATACCTGATCGGGCGTCGCGTGCGCGGGGGACGGAATCGCCGCGAGGTGGACGACAGCGTCGAAGCCGGGCATCGCGTCCCCGCCCGCTAGCGCTTCGAGTGCCTGGCCGAAGTCGGTCACATCGGCGGCGAGAAACGGAATTGAGCTGTCGGGCGCACTGGACTCCGGCGACGGCACGCGATCGATGTTCAGCACCTCGTGCCCCCGCTCGGCGAGGTCTCGCACGACTACGCGGCCGGCCTTGCCACTCCCGCCCGTCACGGCGATCCTCTTCACGCTCACAGAATTAGCACAGGCCCGCAGAGGAGTCACATGCAAAATCCAGCCGCTCCCCGACCCCACCAGTCGTTGCCAACGGGCCGCGACGCCGATCTCCGGCTGTTCGACGGCAGGACGCTGAGCTACGGCCTGTACGGCAGCGCCGACGGTCCCGTCGTCGTCGTGCTCGACGGGCCGGGCTCGCGCGGCCTCGGTCGTGCGCTCGCGGCCACCGCGGACACCGTCGGCGTGACGCTCCTCGTTCCCGACCGCCCGGGCTTCGGTCATTCGACCGCCGCTCACGGTCATTCGATCGTGGATGTATCCGGCGACCTTCTCGCGCTGACCCGGTCACTCGGGTTTGAGCGCTTTGGCATCGTCGCCCAGTCCGGCGGGACGCCGTACGCCCTCGCGCTCGCGTCCGCGGCCAGAAGCTCGGTCCTGGGCCTCTCTTTTGTCGGCGGGATCGTGCCCCTGAACGAGCCCGATGCACTACGCGATGTCCGAGGTCCCAGTCGCACCATGTTCACGCTCGCCCGTCGGGCGCCGTGGCTGCTGCCCCCGCTCATCGGGTTGGTCGCACGGAAGTCGCGCAAGAACCCGGAAGCCGCCGCCCGAGCCTACGCGAAGGACCTCCCCGAGGCCGACCGAGCCGTGCTCGAAGACCCGACTATGTGGGCGATCCACACCGTCACATCCGCCGAGGCCGTGTCAGCGACGGCCGCGTTTGCGCGCGAGGCGCGACTGCTCGCGCAGCCGTGGGGCGTCGACCTCAGCACTGTGACTGCGCCCGTGGCGTTCTGGGTCGGTGAGCTCGACCCAACCCATCCGCCGGTCATGAGCCGGCGGATGGCGCAGCGTCTTGGCGGCGCGCCCGTGACCGTCGTACCCGGAGCCGCCACGTTTGGGATGGTCAGGGTCTTTGGCGACGTGCTCAGGCACGCTGCGGCGCTCGACCAGGGGCACTCGTAAGGTAGGTTCACCCCAGACAGCATCGATCAGGATCAGGTGCAAATGAACGACGATTGGCCGCACCTCAACTACTCCGACTGGACGCCCACGTGCGACACGCTGCACGCCCACACGCAGGTTCTCGGCAAGCTCGCCGTCGCGCTAGCGCCTCCTGAGCCACAGTTGCAGCACGCCGCGCTGCGACTGACCGCGCGCGGGTGGGAGACGCTGCCGCTTCCGGCGCCCAATCGTTCCGGCGCGCTGCTCGCCGGGCTCGACCTGCACGCGCACGAGGCGTTCGTCGAACACAGCGACGGGCGCGCGGGACGCGTCGCGTTGACGCCCAATCGCGCGGTCGGCGAGGTCACCCGCGAGCTCCTCGACGTTGCCAGGTCGCTCGGTGGCGCGGTCAAGATCGATGCAACTCCGCAGGAGGTGTGGTGGAGCTCGCCGTTAGACCAGGACGAAGAGCACGCGACTTACGACTCCGAGGCGGTGAGTTCGTACTTCGCCGCCGCCACCCGCGCCGCGTTGGTGCTCGCCGCTTTCAGGGCGCCGTACCGTGGCCGTTGCACGCCGGTCAACGCCTGGTGGGGGTCGTTCGACCTGGCGG
>Ga0070712_100002923_pt1 | contig 10592 bp, 9 predicted proteins | sample LARL81metaG_FD_71396 | JGI IMG/M metagenome (GOLD analysis project Ga0070712, IMG submission 71396) | Corn, switchgrass and miscanthus rhizosphere microbial communities from Kellogg Biological Station, Michigan, USA - LAR L8-1 metaG | ecosystem: Host-associated > Plants > Roots > Rhizosphere ...
ATGCGCACGGATCGCCGGGGCATGGCGCCGACCACGTGCTGCCCGCTCTGGTGGCGCCTTCGGTGACCGTTCCGGTGCAGGACGGCGAACCGCTACTGGGCACGTGGCAAAGCGTCGTGCTGGTCGATCTGAACCGGGACAACCCGCGGCGCACCGTTCGGCTGAGCTTTGTCGCCGGCGCCGCGCCGGTTCGTTGACTTTTTAAGTGCGGCTACCCAGACCGGTACTGTAGTGCGGTCGAATAGTGGCAGGTAATTCCGGAACAATCCACGACGATGAGGCAGCAGGGACGTGCAGACACACGAGATCAGGAAGCGTTTCCTCGATCATTTCGTGAAGGCGGGCCATACCGAGGTGCCAAGTGCGTCAGTGATCCTCGACGACCCCAACCTGCTGTTCGTCAACGCAGGCATGGTGCAGTTCGTGCCCTACTTCCTGGGCCAGCGCACGCCGCCCTATGCGACAGCGACCAGCATCCAGAAGTGCATCCGCACGCCCGACATCGACGAGGTCGGCATTACCACCCGCCACAACACCTTCTTCCAGATGGCAGGAAACTTTTCTTTCGGCGACTACTTCAAGCGTCACGCCATCGAGCTGGCCTGGACGTTGCTGACCAACCCCGTCGACGAGGGCGGCTACGGGCTCGACCCCGAAAGAATCTGGGCGACAGTCTATTTGGATGACGACGAGGCTGTCGGGTTGTGGCAGGAGGTGGCCGGGCTGCCGCCCGAGCGCATTCAACGCCGCGGCATGGCCGACAACTACTGGTCGATGGGCATCCCCGGACCGTGCGGCCCGTCGTCGGAGATCTACTACGACCGCGGCCCCGAATTCGGTGTCGAGGGCGGGCCCGTCGCCAACGAGGACCGCTACATCGAGATCTGGAATCTCGTGTTCATGCAGAACGAGCGGGGAGAGGGCCCGGTCAAGGAGGGCTACGAAATCCTCGGCCCGCTGCCACGCAAGAACATCGACACCGGCATGGGCGTCGAAAGGGTGGCGTTCCTGCTGCAGGACGTGCACAACGTCTACGAGACCGATCTGCTGCGCCCGGTCATAGATGCTGTAGCCACGGTGTCGCCCAGGGGCTATGACCTCGGAAATCACGAGGACGACGTGCGATACCGGATCATCGCCGACCACAGTCGCACCGCCGCGATCCTGATCGGCGACGGGGTGAGCCCGGGCAACGACGGCCGTGGCTACGTGCTGCGGCGGTTGCTGCGCCGCGTGATCCGCTCGGCCAAGCTGCTCGGCATCGACGACCCGATCGTCGGCGACCTGATGACGACGGTGCGTGACGCGATGGGCCCGTCGTACCCCGAACTCGTCACCGACTTCGACCGGATCCACCGCATCGCGGTCGCCGAGGAGACGGCGTTCAACCGCACCCTGGTGTCGGGCTCACGGCTGTTCGAGGACACCGCCCGCGCAACCAAGGCATCAGGTGCCACCGTGCTGTCGGGCACCGACGCGTTCACGTTGCACGACACCTACGGCTTCCCACTGGAATTGACGCTCGAGATGGCCGCCGAGTCCGGCCTGAGCGTCGACGAAGAAGGCTTCCGCGGACTGATGGCCGAGCAGCGCCATCGTGCCAAGGCCGACGCGGCTGCGCGTAAGCAGACGCACGCCGATCTGTCGGAATACCGCGACCTGGTTGACGCCGGCCCGACGGAGTTCACTGGGTTTAACGAATTGACCTCGGAGGCAAAGATTCTCGGCATCTTTGTCGACGGCAAACGCGTCCCCGTGGTCGCCCACTCCGCTAGCTCTGCGCCCGATCGGGTCGAGCTCATCCTTGACCGCACGCCGTTCTACGCGGAGTCCGGCGGCCAGATCGCCGACGAGGGCAGCATCATGGGGACGGGCTCGACTGGGACATCCAGGGCGGCGGTGAGCGATGTGCAGAAGATCGCCAAGACCTTGTGGGCGCACCGCGTCAATGTCGAGTCAGGCGAATTCGTGGAGGGCGACACCGTTGTCGCCGCCGTCGACCCACGCTGGCGGCACGGCGCGACACAGGGCCATTCCGGAACCCACATGGTGCACGCCGCGCTGCGGCAAGTGTTGGGTCCCAATGCCGTTCAGGCCGGCTCACTGAACCGGCCCGGTTACCTGCGGTTCGACTTCAACTGGCAGGGCGGGCTGACCGACGACCAGCGGACCCAGATCGAGGAAGTGACCAACGAGGCGGTCGAGGCCGATTACGAGGTGCACAGCTTCACCACCGAACTGGACAAGGCCAAGGCGATGGGGGCGATGGCGCTGTTCGGTGAGAACTATCCCGACGAGGTGCGGGTAGTCGAGATCGGCGGGCCGTTCTCGCTCGAACTGTGCGGCGGTACGCATGTCGAGAGTTCGGCGCAGATCGGCCCGGTGACGATCCTCGGCGAGTCGTCTGTGGGCTCCGGCGTGCGCAGGGTCGAGGCCTATGTCGGCCTTGACTCGTTCAGACACCTGGCCAAGGAACGCGCTCTGATGGCGGGGCTGGCCTCGACGCTGAAGGTGCCGTCGGAGGAGGTTCCGGCCCGGGTCGCCAATCTGGTCGAGCGGCTGCGGGTCGCGGAGAAGGAGCTCGACCGGATGCGGTTGGCGAACGCGCGAGCAGCCGCAGCGAATGCCGCCGCGGGCGCGGAGCAAATCGGTAAGGTTCGTGTCGTGGCGCAGCGGATGGCCGGCGGAATGTCGGCGGCGGATCTGCGCACGCTCGTCGGCGACATCCGGGGCAAATTGGGCAGTGACCCGGCCGTCGTCGCGTTGATCGCCGAGGGCGAGAACGACAGCGTGCCCTTCGTGGTGGCGGTCAACCCGGCCGCGCAGGATCTCGGCCTTCGGGCCAACGAGTTGGTCAAGCAGTTCGGTGCGGCGGTCAATGGTCGTGGGGGCGGCAAGGCCGATCTGGCACAGGGTTCCGGTAAGGGGGCGGCGGGTATAGACGCGGCATTGGCCGCGCTGCGCGCAGAAATAGGCCGGAGCTAGCCCGTGGCCAACATCGATGACCGCCTACCGGATCGGCCCGGGGGCGACGATCCCGGCCGCGGCAGACGGCTCGGTGTGGACGTGGGCACGGTCCGCATCGGCGTGGCCGCCAGTGATCCCGACGGGATCCTGGCCACGCCGGTGGAAACGGTGGATCGGGACCGTGGGAGCAAGACCGGCAAACACTTGCGCAGGCTTGCGCAGCTTGCCGACGAGTTCAACGCCGTCGAAGTGGTGGTGGGATTGCCGCGCACCCTTGCCGACCGCTCCGGTTCGTCCGCCAGGGACGCGATCGAGCTGGCCGACCAGCTCGCCCAACGCATCGCGCCGACACCCGTGCGCCTGTCGGACGAACGGCTCACCACTGTGGCGGCGCAGCGGTCCCTGCGGGACGCGGGCATCCGCGCCAAGGGACAGCGGGCGATGATCGATCAGGCTGCGGCGGTAGGGATATTGCAGAACTGGCTGGACCAGCGGCGCGCGGCTTTGCGCACGCGAGGAGCAGGGCAGGCCGATGCCGCGCACGGAGAGGTCGGGGATGACTGACAACTGGGGCCGGCATCGCGCTGAGCCCGTGGCGGTCGGACCGCCGCGGCGCCGGATGACTCGGGCCGCCCGAATACGCGAAGCCCGCAACAGGCGCAAACGGCGATTCGCCAGCGGTTTCGCGCTGGCCCTGCTGATCGTGGTCCTTGTCGGCGCGGTGTTCCTGGGTTCGAAGTTGTGGCACACGCTGTTCGGCGGGGGCAACGACTATTCCGGTGACGGCGTCAACGACGTGGTCATCCAGATCCACGACGGCGATTCCACCACCGCCATCGGCAAGACCCTGCAGGAGCACAAGGTCGTGGCGACGGTCTCGGCATTCGTCGAAGCCGCCGACGGCAACTCGGCTATCTCCGCAATCCAACCGGGCTTCTATAAGGTGCGCACTGAGATTCCTGCATCCAACGCCGTTGCACGACTTGCTGATTCGCAGAACCGTGTCGGCAAGCTAGTGATTCCCGAAGGTCGCCAGCTCGACGATGTCCAGGACGTCAAGACCAAGGCGGTCACCGACGGCATCTTCAACTTGATCTCGCACGCGACGTGCGTGGACCTTGACGGTGAGCGGCACTGCGTACCGGTGGAGGACCTGAAGAAGGCCGCGGGAACAGCTTCGCCGTCGGCACTTTCGATTCCTGATTGGGCGATCAACGCGGTTACCGCGCAGGGCAACCAACACCGCCGGCTCGAGGGGCTGATCGCGCCGGGCACCTGGAACATCGACCCCTCGGCAACTGCCCAGGACATTTTGTCCACGCTCATCGGGGCCAGCGCGACGCAGTACGCGCAGGGCGGCCTGCTCGACACCGCGAAATCGATGAACATGTCGCCGTACCAAATCCTCATCGTCGGCTCGCTGGTGCAGCGGGAGTCCAAGCCGGATGACTTCGCGAAGGTCGCGCGGGTGATCTACAACCGGTTGCACGAGAACCGGACGCTGGAGTTCGACTCCACGGTGAACTATCCGTTGGACCGAATCGAGGTGGCCACCACCGACGCCGACCGCGCGCAGAACACGCCGTGGAATACCTATCTGCGGCCGGGTCTTCCCGCCACACCCATCTGCTCGCCGGGGCAGCCCGCGCTGGCGGCGGCCGAACAGCCCGCGCCGGGGGACTGGCTGTACTTCGTCACGATCGACATGCAGGGCACCACGCTGTTCACCCGCGACTACGAGCAGCATCTCGCGAACATCGAACTGGCCAAGCGCAACGGTGTCCTCGACTCGGCAAGATAGGCGGCCCGCCGCCGTGCCAGGTAGTCCGCGCAAAGCGGCGGTGCTGGGCTCACCGATCGCGCATTCCCGGTCACCGCAGCTGCACCTCGCCGCCTACCGCGCCCTGGGGCTCGACGGCTGGACGTATGACCGCATCGAGTGCACGGCCGACGAATTGCCGGGCCTGGTAGCGGGTTTCGGCCCGGAATGGGTCGGCGTGTCGGTGACGATGCCGGGCAAGTTCGCGGCGCTGCGGTTCGCCGACGAACGCACCGCTCGCGCGGAACTCGTCGGCTCTGCCAACACGCTGGTGCGTTCGCAGAGCGGCTGGCGAGCCGACAACACCGACATCGACGGTGTGAAGGGTGCTTTGGGTCCGGTGGCCGGCCGGGCGGCCGTGCTCGGCTCGGGCGGCACCGCGCCCGCCGTCGTCGTCGGGCTCGCCGAGCTTGGTGTGCAGGATATTTCGGTCGTCGCACGAAACCTCGAGAAAGCGGCGCGGCTCGTGGCAATCGGAGCGAGACTCGGTGTCGAGATCCGCTGGATCGAGCTCGGGACGACGTTGGTGGATGTCGACGTTGCGGTCAGCACCGTCCCCGCCGACGTGGCTGCCCAGCACGCCGACACGGTCGCGGCGACGCCACTGCTGCTCGACGCGATCTACGATCCGTGGCCGACCCCGCTGGCGACGGCCGTCGAGGCTGCCGGCGGAAAGGTCGTCAGCGGGCTGCAGATGCTGCTTCATCAGGCCTTCGCTCAGGTCGAGCAGTTCACCGGGCGGCCTGCGCCCACCGAGGCGATGAGGACCGCACTGGCCGAACAGTAGTGTTCGCGGAGTGAGTGTTCGCACCGGCATTGTGTTTCGCCCAGACTTCCGGCCCGACACCCTGCAGGAAACGGCCGCCGCCGCCGAGCGTGCCGGTGTCGCCGAACTGTGGCTGTGGGAGGACTGCTTCCTGCAGGGCGGCATCGCCCAGGCCGCAGTCGCATTAGTGTCCTCCGAAACGCTCACGGTCGGGCTCGGTGTGCTGCCCGCACCGCTGCGCAACGTGGTGACCACCGCGATGGAGATCGCCACCCTCGAAGCGATGTTCCCCGGCAGGTTACGGGTCGGAATCGGTCACGGAGTGCAGGACTGGATGCGGCAGGCAGGCGCCGCCGTGGCGTCACCCCTGACGTTGATGCGCGAGTATGTCTCGGCCCTGAGTGATCTGCTGGCGGGGCAATCCGTCACCGTCGACGGCCGATACCTGCGCCTGGCCGACGTTCGGCTGGATTGGGCTCCGCAGCAACGAGTTCCGGTGCTGATCGGCGGAACCGGACCCAAGACGCTGGCCCTCGCCGGTGAAATCGCCGACGGCGTGATCCTCGACTCTCAGTTCACCGTGGCGACGCTGCGGGATGCGGTGGGCCACGTCGCGTCGGGTCGACCCGACCGTGGCGAGACATCTTTCAGCACAGTGCTGTTCCTGGAATGCAGCGCGGATCAGGTCGCCGCAGCGGCCGGCCCGTATCTTGATCTAGGCGTGGACACACTCGTGTTTCAGCCGGTCGGGCCGTCGACCGTGGTGCCCGAATTGATCACGGCCGTCGGCGATGTGGCGCAGCGGCTGCTGTCTCGCTAGCCGGTGATCATCCGAGTGTCGCTCTGCGCCAAGCGCTCCCGCGCGGCGCGCACCGCCCCGATGCTAGCCACGGTCACCAATACGATCGCAACATACCCCGTCACCGCGAGGTGCTGGCCAAGGATCAGCCAGCCCGCGACCGCTGCCACGACCGGCGAAAGACACGTCAAGATCGCGAACGTCTCCGGCGGGAGGCGGCGAAGGGAGGTGAACTCCAGTGAGTAGGGAATCACCGAGGACATCACGCCGACGATCGCCCCCAGCCCCAGTACCTGCCACCGCAGAGCGCCGTGCGGTTCGACCGCGACGGCCGCGAAGGGGCCCGTGACCAATGCGCCGATCGCGGTCGCAAGAGCCAGCCCGTCGAGGCTGGGGAAGTCGGATCCCGCTCGCGCTGTGGCCAGAATGTAGGCCGCCCAGCTCGCCGCCGCGGCTGCCGCGAAGCCTAGTCCGACCGGGTCGAGGTGACCGACCCGAACGCCGGTGAGGCTGAGCAGAGCGACGCCCAGCAGGGCCAGCAGCGCCCATAACCAAGAGGTCTTGCGTTGGCTGACTACAACGGAAAGTGCAAGCGGGCCAAGGGCTTCAACTGTGACAGCGACGCCGAGGGGGATGCGGGTCAGCGAGTTGTAGAAGCACAGGTTCATCACCGTCAACGTGGCGGCAAGTGCGGCCGCCGACAACCACGCCCGGCTGGACAGCCCACGCAGCCGGGGGCGGACCGCCACGCACAGGATCACCCCTGCGACAAGGAACCGGACGAAGACGGCCCCGATAGCGCCCAGCGCGGCAAACAGACCGACTGCGAATGCGGCACCGACCTCCTGACTGATCGCGGCGATGACCACCAGTAGCGCGGGGCCGATCGGCGACCGGCGGTGACCTGGCACGCACTCGAGGCTAATTGGTGCTCAGCCGGCCCCCGAGTCGGCGTTAACCTCCATTGATGGGGGCGGGGCTGGCCGGCGTCTGTGTTGTGGCGTGGCTGGCGGCGCTCAGCGTCTACGACATCCGCGAGCGACGGCTGCCGAACTGGCTGACGATGCCCGGCGCGGCGGTCATCATTGCGACGGCCAGCATGTTCGGCCGTGGCGCGCCTGCCGTGCTCGGCGCAGTCGCGCTGTTCGCCGTCTATGCCGCCGTGTACGTGGTGTCACCGGCGGCGATGGGCGCTGGTGACGTCAAACTCGCGATCGGCATCGGTGCGCTGACAGGCATATTCGGCGGTGACGTCTGGCTGCTTGCCGCGCTCGGCGCACCGTTGCTGACAGCGGGGTGGGCCATCGTCACAGTGCTGCGCCGATCGGGAGAGACCGTGCCGCACGGCCCGTCGATGTGCCTGGCAGCGGTGACGGCCACCGCACTGGCCGTGATCTAGCTCTTTGGGGGGTTGCGCACTTGCATACTCGTGGTAGGTAAAACCTACTGTGGGTATGTAAGTGGAGATGCCCACCGAGAATTGGGCCTTGCGCGCCAGTCGAATCGGGTGGTGCGCCGCTGGCCCGGTGCACAGCGTGCAATGGGGCGGCCGCACGCCAGGCTCTACCGGATCGTCGTAGGCCGCCACCGGATGCGCGTGCCAGCCCCGGCTGCTCGCAGGCGCCGAACGCGACCGTGTTCGGCGGGCTTTCGTCGAGATGCACCCGCAGGCCGAGCATTACACCTGGTTCACGCGTCGAGCGCTGCCGCTGGTCGCGTTGGAGCCGGAACGTACGTGAACACCGGCTATGGTCAGGCCGTGGCGACGAAGGTGGCGAGACGAACCCAGGCCGAGCGCACCGAGGCGACCACCAGCGCGCTCGTCGATGCGGCCCGCGCGCTGTTTGCGCGCGAAGGCTACGACGCGACTTCGCTCGACGCGGTGGCGGCGAGGGCGGGCGTGACGAAGGGCGCCGTCTATCACCACTTCGAGGGCAAGCGACAGCTCTTCGAGGCGGTGTTCTCGCGCGAGGTCGAGCGGGTGGCCACGCCCCTGGCCGAGGCCTACGCCCGCAAGAAGGATCCGTGGGACGCCTTGAATGCCGCGCGCCGGGCCTTCCTGGACGAGTGCCTCGACCCCGGACTTCAGCGCATCGTGCTGCTCGACGCCTTGACCGCGATCGGCTGGGAGCAGGTGCGCCGGCTGGAAACCCCGCTGCTCGAAATGATGCAGATCGGGATCTTGCAGGCTGCGGAGGCCGGCCGCATCGCACCGCGACCACCGGGGCCGCTCGCTCACTTTCTTTACGGCGCGCTCTGCGAGACCGCGATGATCGTCGCCCGCGCCGACGACCAGAAGGCCGCCCACCGCCAGGCCGTCAGCGAGATAAATCGCGTCCTGGACGGGCTTGCGATTTCGGCGTGATTTCCTCCGCTCAGCGTCACTTATCACGCCGAAATCGGTGTCGGCGGGTGACGTGCGAAAATGGGACGCGTGTTGCGATGGACCACAGCTGGTGAATCCCACGGCCGCGCGCTGGTGGCCGTGGTCGAAGGCATGGTCGCCGGCGTCCACGTCACCTCCGACGAGATAGCGGGTCAGCTGGCCCGGCGCCGGCTCGGCTACGGCCGCGGCGCCAGGATGAAGTTCGAGCAGGACCAGATCACCATGCTCGCCGGCGTCCGGCACGGCGTCACGCTCGGCGGCCCGATCGCGATCGAGGTCGGCAACACGGAGTGGCCGAAGTGGGAAACCGTGATGGCCGCCGATCCCGTCGACCCGGCCGAACTCGAGGACAGCGCCCGCAACGAGCCGCTGACCCGACCGCGGCCGGGCCATGCCGACTACGCGGGCATGCTCAAGTACGGCTTCGACGACGCGCGCCCCGTGCTCGAGCGGGCCAGTGCCCGCGAAACCGCCGCCCGCGTCGCCGCGGGAACCATCGCCAGGGCGTTCCTGCGAGAGGCGCTGGGAGTCGAGGTGGTGTCGCACGTCATCTCCATCGGCGCGTCCAAGCCCTACGACGGCCCGCCGCCGCAGGCCTCCGACCTGTCGGCCATCGACGCGAGCCCGGTGCGGGCCTTCGACGAAGCGGCCGAGAAGCTGATGATCGCCGAGATCGAGGCCGCCAAGAAGGACGGCGATACGCTCGGCGGCATCGTCGAGGTCGTCGCCCACGGGCTGCCCGTCGGGCTCGGCTCGTTCACCAGCGGCGACAACCGGCTCGACAGCCAGCTGGCCGGTGCGGTGATGGGCATTCAGGCGATCAAGGGCGTCGAGATGGGCGACGGCTTTGAAACCGCTCGCCGGCGCGGCAGCGTCGCCCACGACGAGATGTATCCGGGCCCCGACGGCGTGACGCGCTCGACGAACCGGGCCGGCGGGCTGGAAGGCGGCATGACCAACGGCCAGCCGTTGCGAGTGCGCGCCGCGATGAAGCCGATCTCGACGGTGCCGCGGGCGCTGGCCACCGTCGACATGGCCACCGGCGACGAAGCCGTCGCGATCCACCAGCGCTCCGACGTATGTGCGGTGCCCGCCGCGGGTGTGGTCGTGGAGACCATGGTCGCGCTGGTGCTGGCGCGCGCCGCGCTGGAGAAATTCGGCGGGGATTCGCTCGCCGAGACGCGGGCCAACATTGACACCTACCTGCGCGCCGTCGCGGCGCGCGAGCCATCCGCCGAGTCACCACGGGCGTCAGGCTGATGGCTCCCAAAGCGGTGTTGATAGGTATGCCAGGCTCCGGTAAGTCCACGATCGGACGCCGCTTGGCCAAGGCGCTGCAGGTGCCGCTGCTGGACAGCGACGCCAAGATCGTCGAGACCACCGGCCGCAGCATTGCCGAACTGTTCGTGGATGGCGAGCAGGAGTTCCGCCGTATAGAGGAGGCCGTGGTGCGCACCGCTTTGGCCGAGCACGACGGCATCGTGTCCCTCGGCGGCGGCGCGATCACTTCGCAAGGCGTGCGCGAAGCGCTGGCCGGCCATACCGTGATCTTCCTGGAGATCAGCGCGGCCGAAGGCATCCGGCGCACCACCGGCGGCACCGTGCGACCGCTACTGGCCGGCGGCGACCCCGCCCAGAGATACCGCGAGCTGATGGCGCAGCGGGTTCCGCTGTACCGGCGGGTCGCCACCATTCGGGTGAACACCAATCGCCGCAACCCCGGGGCGGTGGTTCGGCACATCGTGGCGCGCCTCGAGAATCCCGACGCGCCGGACCCGCGCCGACGCCGTCGACGCCCGTCGTGGCGCCGCGCCCCATCCAAGCTGACACCGCCGCCCAGCACCGAGGCCCCACC
>Ga0070712_100002925_pt1 | contig 10587 bp, 15 predicted proteins | sample LARL81metaG_FD_71396 | JGI IMG/M metagenome (GOLD analysis project Ga0070712, IMG submission 71396) | Corn, switchgrass and miscanthus rhizosphere microbial communities from Kellogg Biological Station, Michigan, USA - LAR L8-1 metaG | ecosystem: Host-associated > Plants > Roots > Rhizosphere ...
CCGGCTGATGATCTGCACGGGCGTGGCCGCCGTGTTCAGCGAGGTGCTTCCGATCCAGCGGTCGTACTGGGTGGTCCTCACGGTCGCGATCATCCTCAAGCCCGATTACGGGTCGGTGTTCAGCCGCGCCGTGCAGCGCGGCGTCGGCACGATCATCGGCGCGGTGCTCGGCGCGGCGATCATCGCGCTGGTGCCGTACGGGCCGTGGCTGCTGCTGCCGTTCGGCGTGCTCGCGGCGCTGCTGCCGTACGGCAAGAGCCGCAGCTTCGGGCTCAGCGCGACGTTCCTTACCCCGTTCGTCGTGCTGCTCATCGACCTGCTCAGCCCCGGCGGCTGGCGGCTCGCCGAGGAGCGGCTTCTCGACACGCTGATCGCCTGCGCGATCGTGCTGCTGATCGGCTACGCGCCCTGGCCATCCGCGTGGTCCGCGCACCTGCCGCGGCAGTTCGCCGACACGCTGCGGGCCGTGGCCGCCTACATGGACGAATCGCTGGTGACCGCCTGGGACTCGGGTCCCCCTCAGGTCACGTCATCGCTCGCGACGGCCACCGCGGGGGACGCCGGACCCGCCCGGCGGTCAGGGCTGCGCCGGCAGGCGTCCCGTGCCCTGTCCAACCTGCGCGTGGAGTTCCAGCGAACCATGTCGGAGCCGGCGCCGGTCAGCCGCCGCGCCGCGGCCTGGTGGCCCGCCGAAGTTGGCCTAGAGGAAGTGATGGACGCGACGACCGGCCTGGTCGTGGCCATCGGCCGCGGCACGGCGCCGCCCGACGCCAGCGCGGTTCATCAGCTGACCGAGACGCTGCGCGCGGTCGCGGACGCCATCAACGCGGGGACGCCGCCCGCCATATCCGGCGAGCTGCCGGACGATCCCACCCTCATGCCGGTCACCGATGCCGTCCGGTCGGTGCTCTCGGTGCTCGTCCGCGGCGGCGAGTCCGGCGCGCGCGGCGACGCGGCCCGCCAGCCCGCCCCGGCCTGAAAGGAGTCTGGATGGACAGCGAAACGAGCGAGCTGAACCTCGCGCTCGCCCACCTGCGCGAGGCGGATCCCGTGCTCGCCCGGGTCATCGACCAGCACGCCAGCTTCGATCCGCGCGGCTGGCTGCGCGAGCTGCCGGTCATGGGCTCCTTCGGCGCCCTGATCTTCATGGTGACCGGGCAGCAGCTGTCGGTGCGGTCCGCCGCGAGCATCCTGGGCCGGATCCAGGACCTGTTCGGCGGGCAGCTGCCATCCCCGGCCGCGCTGCTGGCCGCCGACCCCGCCGATCTGCAGAAGACCGGGCTGTCCCGCCGGAAGGCGGCGACGCTGCGCGCGGTGGCCGCACAGTACGCCGACGGCTCGCTGAGCGACGAGGCGCTGCAGGCCATGTCCGACCAGGAGATCATCGACCGCCTCACGACCATCTCCGGCATCGGCCCGTGGACGGTGCACGGCATGCTGATCATCGCGTTCGACCGCGCCGACGTCGTGCTGCCCGGCGACCTCGCGCTCCGCAAGGCCATCCAGCGCGCCTATCGGCTCGGCCACCTGCCGAGCCAGCAGGAGGTGCTGCAGATCGCCGAACCGTGGCGGCCGTACCGGAGCCTGGCGACCGCGTACCTGTTCCAGGTCGCGCTGGATGACCCGGGCACGCCGTTGCCTGAGAAGCAGCAACAGTAACCGGTCGGGCTGGCGGGACTCGAACCCGCGACCTCGTGCACCCAAAGCACGCGCGCTAGCCAAGCTGCGCTACAGCCCGTTTTGCACGATGAGTGTATCGCCTTGGCGGGGTACCTCAGGGCTGTGCGGCGGGCTTCGCCGGGTGTGAGCACGGCGAGTACCGACCGGACGGCGTTGGTGACCTGCTGGAGTTCGATGTCCGGCGGCAGTTCGCCACCGTCGGCCGGCGCGACGCCGGCCGACGTATCGTCCGCGACCGAGCGCAGCGCCTCGCTCAGCCGGCGCACGGATATTGGTGAGGGCGGGGGAGGGCCCGGCTGATCGCGGCGACCGTCGTGGTGATCGCACGTAGCCGCCGATATGCACGCTGGTTGTGACCGACAGGCAGGTCGGTGAGCACGTACCGATGGATCGTTCTGTAGTACCCGAACGCCCGGAATGGGTTGCTGGAGCCGTCGCAGGAGCCGGGCCTCCAAGTGGGGAGCGCCTGGTGCAGATTCTGCCCGGTCCGCTCGAGATTGGTACCCGGGGTGTAGGCGGCCGCGAGGTCCCGGGGTCGACCTCGAACCAGGGAACTCCGCGATCGTCTCCCTAGCCGTCGACGACGGCACCCCGGCCGCCATGGCCGCCGCGCGTATCGCCGGATCGGCCCGCGCTGGCCGCCTCCGCCGGTCCTTCCACATCTCCACCAGCGAGGCAGATGTCGACCGCGCCATCGACATCTTGCGCCCGCACATCCTTCCCGGTCACCTAGCGCCGCGATGACCTGCGACGCATGGTCAACTGGTAGTCGCGGTCGGCGCGGTCTCCTGCTGGCGCATCGACGGCTTCGCCGGGAAGGCCGTAAATCCTGCCCGGGCCCGCAGAACACCTGCTGGGATGTCCGGGACTGGCTGGCGGCTCCGACCAGGAGCCGAGCGCCCGCCCGGGCGCGGCAGGAAGGAGCACGCCATGAAGTACATGATCATGATGTTCGGCGGTCTCAGCGCCGCCATCCAGGACAGGCGGCCGGAGTGGATCGCCGGCATGCACGATCTGATGATGAAGCTGGACACCGAGCTGAAGGAATCGGGGAAATAGCTCTGGCTGATGCCCTCGCGCACCTCACTCGCTGCCGATCGCAGAGCGAGGTCCGCACAACCCGGCGGTAGACGCGCGAAGAGCTGCCGATCCGTACGCGGGCCCGTCTCACGGTGGTGGTCACTGTGACGCGTGCCGAAGGAACGATCCAGGTGGCAGGACATGCCCGGCTGGGAATGTCCTTGATGACCTGAGCGTGCGTATCGTCCTGCTGGTAGTTTCGCGAGGGTGGCTGCGGAGTTCGCGACTGCGTTCACGAGGCTGGTCGGATGCCGGGTGCCGATCCAGCTGGCGGTGATGGGCGGTGGCACCGGTACGCCGGAGCTGGCCGCCGCGGTGAGCCAGGCCGGCGGGCTGGGGATGCTCTCATCGACCTTCCCGATGCCTGTCGATGAGCAGTTGAGCTGGGTCCAGGAGCGCACGGAGCGGCCGGTCGGTGTCGGGTTCTTTGCCTTCGACCTGCCGGCGAGAACCAGGGAGCTCGAGCTGGCGGCCCGTCGCGCACGCGTCGTGGATGTGTCCTGGGGTGATCCTGACGCCGCCGTAGTGGACCGCATCCATGCCGGCGGCGCCGTCGCCTTCTGGCAGGTCGGCTCGCTCGATGAGGCGTTGGCCGCCGTCGACGCCGGCTGCGACGCGGTGATCGCCCAGGGGATCGAGGCCGGTGGCCATGTGCGGGGCACGACGCCATTGGCCACGCTGCTCCGGCAGGTCATCGGGGCCGTTGAGGTGCCGGTGATCGCGGCCGGCGGAATCGCCATCGGCGCCGCGCTGGCCGGGGCCCTGAACGCTGGCGCTAGCGCAGTCCGGGTCGGCACCCGCTTCCTGGCCACCGCCGAGTCCGGTGCCCACCCCGACTACGTGACTGCGCTGCTCGCAGCCACTGCCGACGCCACCGTGTACACGACCGCGTTCGGCGAGGGCTGGCCGGACGCCCCTCATCGCGTTCTGCGCGTCGCCAGGGAGCGCGCGGCGGCAGGCGCGGACCGGGTCGTGGCCCGCGCCGCCTACCGGGACAGGAGCTGGGAGGTCGTTCGCTGGTCTTCGCAACCGCCAACGGTATTCACCACTGGCGAGGTGGCGGCCATGGCCATGTACGCCGGCTGCGGTGTGGGCGACATCGCCGATGTGCCGGCCGCCGCGCAGATCGTTGAGCGGATGATGGCAGAGGCTGCGCCGTTGCTGCCGCCCCCGGCACGCTGAGGCCGTACTCATGCGCGCACCCGGGCAACGCCGGCGCACTGCAACACTGATCTCCGGGTGCAAGCAGCGAGGGTGACGACAGTCAGCCACGGGCCCGGCCCGCGGTGCAGCTGTCAGCCGGTAACGCGATCGAGATGTCCGCGGCCGGCGGCTGTCTGTGGTGCCCGCGGGCCTGCTGCAGGAATGCCGCCCAAGTGAACGGCTGCGCGCCGATGCCCGCAAAGACGGCCCGGGAGGGCAACCGGGGAGCCACTCTGTCTCCAGGGCGGCCGGCTCATACCCCGAACACCGGCACTTCGGACAAGCCACTCCCGGACCTGAAACCAGCCTACGAGCTGGCAGGACCCACGTCGGCCATGCCACCCCGGCATCAGCGTAAAAGACCCAGAGAGCCACTTGACAACGGACGAAGCAAAGAGAATTCATCTGGCGGCTCCTGGCTCGGGTACCGACGTGGGCATAGCGCGCTCATCCGCAATGGCGCCCCAGCCCGGCCGAGGCTCGGCGACGCCGCCCCGGTGCGACGCCGAGCACACTCGCGCAAGCAGGCCCGCGAACCCCGGCGTCGTGGTCGTTTAGCTGGCCCGCAGGCGCGCAGTCATCGCCGCCATGGTCTGGCTGGCGGCCAACCAGTGCCTATGTGCGGCTCTCGAGCACCCGCTTCAGCTCGGCGAGCGCAGCGACCTCGGACTTCATCGTCTTCGCCACCATCGGCGCCATGAGCTTCTTCACGCCGCCGAGCGTCGCCGCGAGGCGGAATGTCACCATGGTCCCGCCATCGCGGGCCTGCACGTCGTAGCTCCCTGTGGGGCGGACCGGGCCCTTGGTGGTGCGGAACGCGATCCGCTGATCGGGGACGAACTCGGTGATCTCGACGTCGGCATCGATCCGTCGTCCACCGGGACCGGCGACGATCTGTCGGTACGTGGTCCCCACGCCCTGCCCGCTCGTCCTGGTCATCTCGATGACCCCGCCACGCCACTGCGTGTCGTTCTCCGCGTTGGCCAGGAACGCGAAGACGTCGCTGACGGGGCGGGCGATGGTAATGGTGTTCGACTCCTCAGGCATCGACCTGTCCCTTCATGGTGATTGCATCGAGCTTCTCCAGTCCCTCGTCCCATCCCGAGCGGTACGGCGATGTGTCGTGGCCGGCGGGGAAGCGTTCGTGGGTGACGACGACTTCCGTGCGCCCATCGCCGAGGTCGGTGAACTCGACGGTTACGAGCGACTCATGATCGGATGCGGCCGGCCCGGTGTCCCACCGCCACGTGTACACCAGCAGTGCGGGCCGATCGACCACTTGGTAGGTGCCGGCCACCGACATCAGCGGGCCGCCGCCGGGCGCCTGCATCACGAGCCGGTAGGTACCGCCGATCCGCAGGTCGACCCGCGCGTCCGGGCAGGTGAAGCCGCCGGGCCCCCACCACCGCCGCAGCTGCTCAGGTTCGGTCCAGTTGCGGAACACGCGCTCCCGCGGCGCTCCGATGACGCGGCGAACGACCACGCGCTCGCCGACTGCCGGCTCGTGGGTCACTGATCCCCTCCCGATTCGATGTGATCGGCGAGCGCGTCCAGGCGCGCGCCCCAGAAGGCGCGGTAGGTTTCGAGCCAGTCATCGGCGAGCTGCAGGCGCTCGACCGCGATCCGGCAGTTCCGGACTCGTCCGGTCTTGTGGTGGGTCAGCAGGCCCGCCCGCTCGAGCACCAGCACGTGCTTGGCGATCGCCGGGAGCGAGACGGGGAACGGCGCCGCGAGCTCGCTCACCGAGGCCTCCCCCTCGCGTAGTCGGCCCAGGATGGCCCGGCGAGTCGGATCTGCCAGGGCGGCGAAGACCTCATCGACCGCCCGGGGGTCGGATCGCTGATACAAAACCATGCGGTTTAGTATAGAGTGCGCATGGGCGCCCGCCGCGCTGCGGTGCACGGGGCGCCGGAAGACTTCGGTGCGCGAGGAGGGTTCACGATGACGAAGTTCTTGGTGCTGTACAAGTCCTCGGCAACGGCCGCCGAGCAGATGACGGCGAGCGATCCGGCAGCGGCCCAGGAGGCGATGGGCCTGTGGATGGCGTGGATGGAGAAGGCCGGTCCCGCCATCGTTGATGGGGGCAGCCCGCTCGGCGACCCCGCGGTGCTGCCGTCCGACGGCGGCCAGGGGGACCGGCAGGTCGGCGGGTACTCGATCCTCCAGGGCGAGTCGGTGGAGGAGATCACCAAGCTGCTCGACGGCCATCCGCATTTCCACTCGCCGAATGCGTCCATCGAAGTGCGGGAGTTCCTCTCGATGCCCGGCATGTCGTAGGCGCACCCGCCAGCGTCGCCGGGCTCAGTGGCCGCGGACCAGCGCGTTGGCCCCGTGGCGCAGCCGCCACGCGCCTCGAACCCGACGCCAACGACAAGGATGGCGAGGAACACGAGGCCTTCGCTCCCGAGCACGAAGCTCCGTCCGACCGCAAGCTCGACGGCAATGAGCACGGCAAGCGCTAGGGCGCTGAGCGGTAGCCGCACCTGCTGTGAGGTTCCGGCGGCCGGGCCGGGAAAGCAAGGCACGCTTGAACCGGGCACGGAGGAAGGGAGTTCTCGTGGCTTATGACGAGGAGCTGGCCGGCCGGGTCAGGGCGGTACTCCCGCGCGGCGAGGCGGTGACCGAGCGGCAGATGTTCGGCGACCTGGCGTTCATGCTCGGCGGCCACATGTCCTGCGGCATCGTCAAGGACGCTCTCATGGCCCGGCTGGGCCCCGAGGCCGTCGGCCGCGCCCTAGGCCGACCTCACGTGCGGCCCATGGATTTCACCGGCCGGCCCATGAAGGGCATGGTCTTCATCGATCCCGCAGGGCTGCAGGGTGACGCGCTGCGGCCGTGGATCGATGCCGCAGCCGGCTACGCGCGCGGCCTGCCGCCCAAGTACCCGGCACCGGCCGCCCGCACGCGCCGGTGACCCATGCGGGGCACCCGAGCGACGGCCGGTGCTGACCGTCACGGGGCACCCAGGCGGCGAACCCGGGGCGGGCCGTTCTGGTGCCGCGGCCGGCACTTGGCCGGTGACCAGGCCCGACGTTCTGGACTACCTGGTACAGTCCGCGGCTAGCATAGGCGCATGCCAGGTGAGCCGAGAACCAGGCGCGGGCGCGCCAGCCGGGAGCGGATCGTGGAGCGGGCTGCTGAGCTGTTCGCCGAGCGCGGGATCGCGGCCACGAGCGTTGAGGAGGTGCTGGCGGGCGCGACGGCGGGCAAGGGCCAGTTCTACCACTATTTCCGCGGCCGGGATGAGCTGGAGGCGGCGGCGGTCGGGCACCGCTGCGCGCAGGTGGTGAGCGGGCTCACCCTGGCCCTGGGCGGCGTGTCGTCGCTGGCCGGGCTGGAGCAGGCGCTGGCGGACTTCATCGCCGGGTTCGAGCAGATGGGGCTGCCGGGGTGCCCGATCGGGACGCTGGCAACCGAGGTCGCCGGCCGCAACGAGGACGCGCGCCTGCAGGCCGCTGCCGGATTCGACGCCTGGGAGCGGCTGCTGGCGGGCGCGCTGGAGCGGATGCGCCAGCGCGGTGAACTCCGCGCGGACGCCGAGTCTGCCCTGCTGGCCGCGGGGCTGCTGGCCAGCATCGAGGGCGGGATGGTGCTCAGCCAGGCCCGCAAGGACATAGCGTCGCTGCGCATCGCGGTGGACGCGGGGCTCGCGCAGGTCCGGGCAAACCTGCGCTGAGTCTGTACTAAACCGTCCACTTACTGTTAGGCTCGAGATTGTACTAATCCGTCCAGTCTTGGAGCCGGCCACAGCCATGAACATCACTGTCTTCGGAGCATCCGGCGGCACCGGAAGCCACGTCGTCGCCTTCGCCGCCCAGCGCGGCCACGACGTCCGCGCCGTCTACCGGGAAACGCCGCGCACCCCGCCCCCCGACCAGGCCGGGATCCTCATCGCCCCGGACATCTTCGACCCCGCCTTCGCCGCCCGCGCCGTCCGTGGCGCTGATGTGGTGGTCTCCGCGGTCGGCCCGAACTTCGCGACCCGCCACAACCCGCGGACCGCCATGACCTCACCGCCCGACCTGCACCTGCGGCTGGCCCGCACCCTCATCACCGCGCTGCGGGACTCCGTCCCCCCAGCCCGGCTCATCTGCGTCAGCACTGCCAGCATGGGACCAGCTGATGCCATCATGGGCCCCGGGCCGCGGCTGGTGTTCCGCTTCCTTCGCACCGTGGCCGTCCCCAACCTCGGCCGGGTCGGCAAGGACCTGCGCGCAATGGAGGAAGAGCTCGCCGCCAGCGGGCTCGACTGGCACGCGCTGCGCCCCGTCAAGCTCACCGACGGCCCGCTTACCGGCAGCATCCGGGCCAGCGACCGGTTCCGGATGAAGGCCATCTCCCGCGCCGACGTCGCCTGGCACATCCTCGCCCTCGCCGAGGACCCCTCCCCCGCAACCTCCCGCACCCCGGTCGTCACCACCGGCACCGGCCGCACGTCCCCAACGGCGGCAGCCAGGGACAGGGACCCTTCCACCCGGCGAACGCCTACCGTCAGTTAGACCAGGGGTCGGCACCACCGTGCAGCCGGGCAGCTCCGCCGCCCGGGCAGAGGGCCGGAGCGTGCCGTGGCCCGGTTACGGGCGGGGGGCCCGGTCCTGGTGCCAGGGGTCGGGGCCGGGGTGCTTCCCGGCGGCGGCGCGGGTGAGCCTGGCAAGGAAGTGCTGCCAGCCCGTGGCGTGGATTTCTTCCTGGCCGGGAGGAAGGCCGCGGTGGACTAGCCGCAGGCGGGTGCCCGCGGGCGTAGGGGTGAGGGTGAATTCGACTTCGGTGGCGCCCGGCGGCATGCTGGCGTTGCCGGCCACGCCCCAGCTGACCAGGATCCGGCGGGGCGGGTCTATCTCCAGGTAGTGGCCGCGGACGGGCACGCCGTTGATATCGACCTCGAAGGCGCCGCCGGGTACGGGTTTGAGGATGGCGTGCTGGCCCATCCAGCGGATCATGGCCGCCGGGTCGGTCAGGTACCTGAAGACCTCCGCGGGCGGGGCGGGCAGGTCCACCTCGGTGGTGAATACGTCAGTCATCGGCTGCGTTCCTGCCGACGGCCGGCTTACCGGGATCGGCGAGCGCGCTACCGAGCCGGGCCAGGTGGTCGGTCCAGAAAGCCGCCAGGAACTCCTGCACGGCGCTGAACCCGGCGGGGTTGACGACGAACAGGTGGCGGGTGCCCTCGCGCCGCTCATCGACCAGCCCGGCTTCGCGCAAGACCTTCAGGTGCCGGGAGACCGCCTGCGGCGTGATGTCGAGGTGACCGGCGATATCGCCGACCGGGCGCGGCTCGCTTGCGACGAGCGTGAGGATGATGCGGCGATGCGGTTCGGCGAGCGCTTTGAGGGCCGTGTCCGGGTTCACGGCCGCCTACCCAGGAAGGCGACTAGCCGCTGGGTCACGGGGGCGTCCGCGGCGACGTGTATGGCCGGACCGATGCGCGCCGCGCGGCTTTCCGGGGTGGCGAGGGCCTGCTCGGCGAAGCCCAGCACATGCGCGGCGAGACGGCCGTCCAGGTCGGCCGGCTGGCCGGTGGCCCGCGCCAGGTCCCAGCCGTGAACCAGGATGTCCAGCGTGGTGAACCCGGCCAGGCCCGGCCCAGGCATCTCGCCCAGCGGCGTGACATGCACGCGGGTCAGCGCATCGCCTGTGGCCGCAGCCGCCAGCGCGGCCGCGGCCGCCTCGGCGTAGGCCGCGGCCGGGTCATCCCCAGCCAGGTCGCCCGGCGGCAGGCCACCCGGCACCATCGGATGACGCGGCGACTGGTCGCCGAACAGGGCCTCGGCTAGCCACAAGGTGCCGATTACGTGATTCAGCAGCGCGCGGACGTCCCACTCGGTGCACGGGGTCGAGGAGCCCATCCTGCCGGCCGGTGTTGCCTTGACGATCTCGGCGGTCGAGGCGACCGCATGCTCGAACGCGGGGAACAGTTCCATCGTGGTTCCTCCCGGGAAGATCACTGCCTGGTAGCGGTCACTGCACAACTATTAGATTGCACAATAAGATGTTTGGCAAACAATCCGGTTGCATTCAGGTCGATGAGCTACTCGCCCGGGCCAGGGCCATGCTGCCCTATCGCCCCTCGCCTGCCGAGGCACTGCGCGCCCAGGCCAGCGGCGCCCTGCTCATCGACATCCGCGGTGACGACCAGCGGCGCGACGACGGCCTGATCCCCGGCGCCATCGTGCTGCCCCGCAACTGCCTGGAATGGCGCTGTGACCCCGCGTCGGAATGGCGGCACCCCGCCATCACCCGCCGGGACTTGCACATCATCCTGGTCTGCGACCAGGGATACCAGTCCAGCCTGGCCGCAGCGACCCTGCAGCAACTCGGCCTGATCCACGTCACCGACCTGGACGGAGGATTCACCGCCTGGGCCGCAGCCGGCCTACCCGTGATCACCCCGGCCACAGCCGGCCACGACCCATCCGGTAGCCAACGACACGCGCGACAATGACTGATCTGCACGAGCCAGCCGCTCGGCCGACCTGGCTCACCGGGCGCGCCGAGTCGGCGATCGGCACCCCCTTCGCGCAGAAGTGCCCTGAGCTGCCATGGCTGTTGTCTCCCGTTTCCATGTTGCGCTTGGTGGCAATCACTCGGCCGCTTCCATGTCCAGATCGCGACTCGCGGCACGTT
>Ga0070712_100002926_pt1 | contig 10583 bp, 9 predicted proteins | sample LARL81metaG_FD_71396 | JGI IMG/M metagenome (GOLD analysis project Ga0070712, IMG submission 71396) | Corn, switchgrass and miscanthus rhizosphere microbial communities from Kellogg Biological Station, Michigan, USA - LAR L8-1 metaG | ecosystem: Host-associated > Plants > Roots > Rhizosphere ...
GCGCAAGACGTCATCATCAGCGAGTACGATTGCGGAACCGTCGACGGCATCTACGTGCAAGGCATCGTGGAAGCCGGCGAAATCATCGAGCCGCTGCGTGACCGCATCGTCGGCCGCGTGTCACTCGAGAAGATCAAAGACTACGACGGCAACGTCATTGTCGACATCAACCAGGAAATCACCGAAGACCTCGCGGGAGCGATTCAGGCTGCCGGTATCGAGCGCGTAAAAATCCGCTCGGTGCTGACTTGCGAATCCAAGCGCGGCGTCTGCGTCATGTGCTACGGACGCAACCTGGCTTCCGGACGCCTCGTCGAACTTGGCGAAGCTACCGGCGTCATTGCGGCACAGTCCATCGGCGAGCCCGGAACCCAGCTCACGATGCGTACCTTCCACATCGGTGGTACGGCGTCGCGAGTCTCTGAGCAGTCGCGCCTCGATGCCAAGAACAACGGGACCGTGCGCTTCATCGGCCTTCAGACCGTCAAATCGAAGACCGGCGACCTGGTGGTCATGAACCGTCAGGGTTCGATCGCAGTGGTCGACGAAAAGGGCCGCGAACGCGAACGCTACTCGGTCGTGTACGGCGCCAAGGTGAAGGTCAACGAGGGCGATCCGGTTACGCTCGGCCAGATCATGGTCGAGTGGGATCCGTACACCTTCGCGATCCTCACGGAAATCGGCGGCACCGTGCAGTTCAAAGACTTGCAGGAAGGCGTCACGCTCCACGAAGAAGTGGACGAAGTCACCGGCCTGTCGCGTCATGTGGTCGGCGATTCTCCCGATGAGAAGCGCCAGCCCGCGATTGTCATCAAGGGCACCAAGGGTGGCAGCAAGCGTTACCTGATGCCTTCGCGGTCCCATTTGATGATCCAGGATGGCGACGCCGTTACTCCCGGAGACGTGCTGGCCAAGATCCCGCGCGAAACTACGAAGACCAAGGACATCACGGGTGGTCTGCCGCGCGTGGTCGAACTGTTCGAAGCCCGCAAGCCGCATGAGACCGCGGTCATCAGCGAAATCGATGGCACGGTCAAGTTCGGCGAGGTCTCGAAAGGACAGCGCAAACTCTACGTCACCGCCGACAACGGTACTGAAAAGGAATACTCGGTTCCGCGCGGCGTTCACATCAACGTGCAGGAAGGCGAGCGCGTCAAGGCTGGCGAGCCTTTGATGGACGGCCCGCTCAACCCGCATGACATCCTCGCCGTCCTCGGCGAGAAAGAGCTGCAGGCTTACCTGGTGAACGAAATCCAGGAAGTCTACCGGCTGCAGGGCGTCAACATCTCGGACAAGCACATCGAAGTGATTGTTCGCCAGATGATGCGCTGGGTGAAGGTTGAAGACGTGGGCGATACGCGCTTCCTGCTCGAAGAGCAGACCGACAAGTTCGCCTTCCGTGAAGAGAACGAGCGCGTTATTGCGCAGGGCGGCAAGCCGGCCACCGGTCGTCCGCTGCTGCTGGGCATTACGAAGGCTTCTCTCTCCACCGACTCGTTCATCTCGGCGGCGTCGTTCCAGGAGACCACGCGCGTGCTCACCGAAGCCAGCATCAACGGTAAGGTCGATCACCTGCGCGGCTTGAAAGAGAACGTCATCGTCGGACGCCTCATCCCTGCCGGTACCGGCATGGAGTACTACCGTAACGTCCGCCTCTCGCCAGAAATGGAAGAGGCTGCCGCCAAGGTACAGGCAGAAGTTTCGGCTGCTTATGAAGAAGCCGAGCGCGCTCTCGAAATGATGCGTCACGAGGGCGAGAACGAGGAACTCTCAGCAGAAATACCCGCAGCTGAGTAAGGCAAATGACTTAAGGGTTCGGGGCAGCCAATCTACGGGCTCCGAACCCTTTCTCTTATTCATCGAATTCATCGAACTATGTGGAGAGGAGTTTCTGGAATAAAATCGGCTATCCACTGAAGCCGAGCGGGCCTATTTGGCACGAAGTCAGTACCTGAATAAGAATGCACGCTACCCCCCAGCGAGTGCGACTCGAGGAACCTGCCGTACTTCCTTCTTTGCAGGCAGTGTCCTCTGGCCCTAAGCTAAGTCAGCGTATGCTGCGACTGCTGCGGCTTTTGCGATCTTCATTCTGGCGCGCGTTTGTTCACGACGCTTTCGCCATCGCCAAAGCATCGGCCTACTCGTCCATTCTGACGTTCTTCCCTGTCCTGTTTGTTATCGGTTCCGGCCTCGCCAACTGGCGCAAAGGCGGACCGTATCTGCGCGAAATCTCATACGCGCTCGGCAGCATTCTTCCCGCCGGCACCAATACCGCACTCGGCTACCTCAAAGCGTCGAACAAGCACAACATCGGCTTCCTGATCACTACTTCGCTGATTACTCTCTGGACTGCCTCCGGCGTGATGATTTCCTGGATGGAAGGCTTCCGCCGCTGCTACGAACTCCCGAAAACCTGGGGCTTGGTGAAAGAACGCATGATCGCGTTCCTGCTGGTGATTTTCGCGCTTGTCCCGATGACATTCGCGACCTTACTTGTGGCAGTAGGCAGCAAATTTGAAACCCGTCTGCTCAGCTACACGGATCCCGATTTCAGCGCCTATCTGCTTCTTCTATGGGGATCCGCTCGCTGGGGCATTGCTACGCTGACGAGCATCTCGGTCATCGCGCTGATCTATCACCACGCAGTTCCGCGCACGCAGCCGTGGCACAGCGTTCTGCCCGGAGCCGTTCTCGCGACGATCACCTGGTTCACCGTCACCGTAGGATTCCGCGCCTACCTGCAACATTTCGGAGACTTCACCACCATCTACGGATCGCTGGGCGCATCGATGGCATTGCTTGTCTGGATGTACCTGATCTCGCTCATGGTGCTGGTCGGCGCCGAGTTCAATGCGCTACTATTTCCGCGAGCCATGCTAGGGAAAGAATTGACGGCGATCAACTCTGCGAAGGCATAGTTAGGAACTAGAGGTAATTTTCAGAGTCTAGTCATACTGAGTGTAGAACGAGGCCGCGAAAGCGAGCTCGTTCGGAGTCGAAGCATCCCTACCCAAAGAGTACTGCCGGGCATAGGGATTCCTCGCTTCGCTCGGAATGACAGAAATCGGAGACGTAGGGCTCACCGTGGAAGAGCGGCCCTTTAAGGGCCGCGTTAAATGCGAACCAGATGCGGGGGCTTTAGCCCCTGTGGGCACTCTCACCGCGATCATTTCTTCGAGGGATCGTTTGAAACGTAACAACAGCACGCCCGAGGACACCCCTGCCCCAAACAACGTTTCGCGCCGCGCCAAAATCATCTGCACCATCGGCCCCTCCTGCAGCAGCGAATCCGCTATGCGCGACCTCCTCCGCCTCGGCATGGACATCGCCCGCCTTAACTTCTCCCACGGAACCCACGAAGATCACGCCCACAACATCAAACGCCTGCGCCGCGCCGCCCAACGCGAAGGACGCACCGTCTGTATCCTCCAGGATCTCCAAGGCCCTAAAATCCGCACGGGACTCCTCGAGCAACGGAAACCGGTTCTCCTGAAACTTGGCTCCATTGTCACCATCACGCCCACTGACGTCCCGGGCAACGCCACCCGCATCTCGACCACATTCCCAAATCTCGCCCGTGAGTTAACTCCTGGGGCGCGCATCCTCCTTAGCGACGGTCTCATAGAACTCCGCGTTCGTTCGGTCCGCGGCAAAGACGTCCTCTGCGACGTCATCAACGGAGGCATGCTTGGCGAGCACAAGGGCATCAATCTCCCCGGCGTCGCTCTCTCCATCCCGGCGCTTACAGAGAAAGACAAGGGGGACCTCGAATTCGGACTTCGGCACGGCATCGATGCCATCGCTCAATCCTTCGTCCGTTCGGCTACCGATGTTCGCGAAACCAAGAGGATCATCGCCTCGCACCGCAGTGATATCCCAGTCATCGCCAAACTCGAAAAACCGCAAGCCATCGATCATCTGGAAGAAATTCTCCAAGCCGCCGACGGTGTCATGGTCGCTCGCGGAGACCTCGGCGTCGAAGTCGCTCCCGAAAAAGTACCAGTAATCCAGAAGCATGTGATCCGCCGTGCGGGGGCATGGCGTAAGCCGGTGATCACTGCGACCCAGATGCTCGAGTCGATGGTCGAAAACCCGCGTCCCACGCGCGCCGAAGCCAGCGACGTCGCCAACGCCATCTTCGACGGCACCGATGCCGTCATGCTCTCAGCCGAAACCGCCAGCGGGAAATATCCACGCGAATCCGTCGAGATCATGTCGCGCATCATCGTCGAGGCCGAATGCAATGTCGCCGATCTGGGCTTTACGCGCCGTCGCCGCGACCATCGCAGCCTCTCCGTCGCCGAGACGATTTGCGAATCGATTGCGCATGCCGCCGAAGATTTGCCGATGGGAGCGATTGCGATTTTCACCGAGACCGGGAACACTGCCCGCATGATCTCCAAGTACCGGCCGAAAGTGCCGATCTACGCCTTCGCACACGCCGATGCCGTTGTCCGCAAGATGAATCTTTATTGGGGAGTTCGTCCGGTGCACTGCCGCCAAGCCCACTCCCCACAGGAAATGGTCACGCTGGCCGAGCAAGATCTTCTCCGCCGCGGCTTACTCAAGCCGAAGGATGTTCTCGGCATTGTCGTGGGAACGCGTCAGGCTTCCGGATCCACGAACCTAATGCACCTGCACGCTGTCACGGAACAGGAAGCGGATCGTATCACCCACGGAAAAAAGCGCAGGCGCTAGAATCCTTTGCGCTCTTCGCGGCATTGCTTCCCGAAGTTTGTGGTTCAAGGTTTTCAAGCGCTAGTCCGATCGTTAGATGTCACTCCCGACGACGCGCTATCCCTTGGCTAAATGCCGAGTGCTAGCTCCTGGTATTTCGCTATAATTCCGGCTTATGGCACAGGAGATTCTCTCGGTAGCCATCTGGGAACCCGTTCCGGACCACGAGTCCGACGCACTCGAAACCTTTTACGAAATCAAGTCCATCACCAGCAGGAAGGGTTATGCTCGCGACCTCCTCTATCGCGACCGCGATCGTCACTACGTCTTGCTGCGCTACTGGAAATCCGAAGACTCCCGCCGCGCCGCTCAAGAAGACCCCGAAATGCTCCGTTGCTGGGCCAAGTTAGGCAATGAAATCCAGATCGTCAAGGTCTACGAGACGCTTAGTGAGATCCCGCATTTAACGACATGAAAGTTTGAACTTGTAAGCGCATCCAGGGAGCTTAGGGCTCTCATCTGGCGTGTCTCCTACGCCTGCTTGTCTTGGAACCGGCATTCGACTTCGATTTTGCGCTGGACTGCGGCTGCGCCCTGCTGACCTCTTCGATCGCGGCCTGCAGATATCGGCGGATGTAGGGCCTTTCCAATTCGCTCAGGCGGCGGATCGTAATATGACGAATCGACTTGCCCTCTTCGATCAATACCTTGTTCGGATCGGGCAGCGACGCGCCGCGGTTAAATCCCAAATTGACGTGACTGCTGTAAGCCACGATGTGGCAGAACCCGTCCTTCAGTGGTTTGCCGGTAAATGAGAATCCGATCGCGAGTGCATAGCCCTTTACGATGGATTCAATCGCATCGGGAGCTTCTTCGAGAATTACCTCGCGCAGAGCCAAACTCAGATTGGCCACCTGTGGATCATAGGTAGCGAGCTCGCTCAACAGTCGTTGGTCCGGCGGACGCGTCATCGCCGGCAGAGTAGCACAGTGTGCGGAAGTTCATTTACACGGGATGGACGACGCCTATCCTCGTGCCGTGGGCGGCGAAGGGTGCCCCACTTCCGGCCGGGTTTGCTAGAAGTGGGGATTTTCTTACACACAATCGAATTGTGTCTTAAGGGTTAATCCAGACACTGTTCCCCACGCCATTATTCGTGAAGTCACGGTCCGGCGTGCTGAACAACATGCCTGCTGTGGCTTGCGCCCATCCGGAAATTGTCGGCTTCACTTTAATCGTCACCGATTTGCTGGTTCCCGGAGACATAGTTCCCAGCTTGCAAACCACGCCTTGGCCGTGCGTACAGCCTCTTGGTGCAGAGACAAACTGTGCACCCTTGGGCATCGTCAGAATCGCGAACACATTCTGCGCGTCATCATCCTGAATGTTGGTTACCGTGACGGTGTAAGTAAAGACCTCGCCGACCTTTCCCGGATTCGTCGAACTCATCGTCACCGCCATTTCTGTTAGACCAACCCCAGTGATGGTGCTGGTAATGAATGCGCTGGCTTGTCCGCCGCCGCTTTCGGTCGCCACTGCGGTGCAATCCTGTGGCACTGTGTCCGTGGGATGAACCGCAATCACAAAATCATGCGACTCTCCGGGATTCAAGTTTGGGATCGAACACACGACGGTCAGATGTGGAAACCCCGGCGTGAAAAGGCATCCTCCGCTCGGAGACGGTGAAATCGGCAGCTCGCCAGAAGGCAGTGTGTAAGTCACGGTTAGATTCGGAGCATCGAGATTGCTAGTATTCGTGACGCTGGCCGTATAAGTCGGTTCCCCATTCGAGTCCGAACCCAGCGTCAGACCGATAGTGAGTGTTGCTTGTGCTAGTGCGGTTGACGCCAAGAACGACATGACAAAGAGCGCAACTACGAGACAGCATCCCCGGGTGAGTAAGCGAGACATATTTCCTCCTGTGATTTACGGGCGAGGCGAACCTGGATGGAGGCAAAAGTTCGGGGGCCTGATCTTGCCTTCGGACCCCAAGATCCAAATCGTCGGACGAACCCTCGCACACGCCCCCTATCTATGAAAGGCGAAAATTTAGGGCTCACTGGCTCAGCCGCTACTGGAATTTTTCAAGGTCTGTGCGGACTCCTGTTTCACCGAGCGCATTAGAATGATGGCTTGAATCTACCATCCATTTGCGACTTCGCCGACACCACGACCGACCCGTCGGTCCGCGGATTTCTGCACGCTTCCGCAACTGCCAACGGAAACGGACTGGTCCTCACCCATGGAGCCGGAGGCAATGCACAAGCATCGCTCCTCCGCGCATTAGCCGATACCTTCGCGGAAGCAGGCTATACAGTCCTCCGCTGCAATCTCCCCTATCGACAGGCGAGGTCCTTCGGCCCGCCAGGCCCCGCAGACGCCGCTCGTGACCGCGCCGGATTAAAGAATGCAATCAGCGCGCTCCAAAAAGCAGTGCGTGAAAACGTTACAAATAAAGAAATGATGGGTTTTCGCGAAGCCGAGCAGGCTTCCGGTAAGTTGTACCTCGGCGGTCACTCCTACGGCGGACGCCAGTCCAGCATGCTCTGCGCGGAATTGAGTAAAGAAGCGCCGAACTTAGTCGCAGGGCTCCTGCTGCTCTCGTATCCACTCCATCCGCCACGTCGTCCCGAGCAGCAACGCACGCAGCATCTCCCTGATCTGCGAACGCCAACGCTTTTTGTCAGCGGCACGCGCGATCCCTTCGGCACCGTTGAAGAACTCCAGAGAGCAATAAAGATGATCCCGGCGAAAACGAAGCTGCTGACCGTAGAAGGCGCAGGTCACGACCTGGGATTTAAAGGAAAAGCAAAGAAGGAAGAACTCCCAACACGGATTCTCTCGGAGTTTGCTCAACTAATAGGTTTGTCATCCTGAGCGGAGCGGTGATGCGCAAAGCGAATCGCGGCGCAGTCGAAGGACCCCTATCACCACAACGCCACCAACGGAATTAGCAAGGCATTCTCACTATGTCGAAAGCGTCACGGGAATACCCTGACGAGTCGCTGCTTATCGCGGGAAAGATGAGATCCTTCGCTCAGGATGACAGCGTCCTGCCTCTAGTTCACCCACCCCGACTTCCCGCCGCCATTCCCCTTCCGCGGATCCTCATCGGGAGGAATGTAATTCCCATGCTCGTCAAAATGCACGTCGCGATCGTGCTCCCGCATGTAGACTTCAAATTTCTTCGCCGCCCGCCGCCGCTTCCACCGATAGTAGGAATTCCGCATCCCGTAGTAGCGCTCAGAGAAGTTCGCGTCCACAAGCGCCGCCTTCGGCCCGCGCCGTACGTAGAGCCAGCCGAAAAGCAATCCACCGAGATGCGCCACATAAGCCACACCGCCACTGCCCCCCATCGCCAGCGCAAGCGTTACCACGATCAAGATTCCCACGAAGTACTTCGCCTTGATCGTGAACGGGAATGGAATCATCATGATCTCGTTTTCGGCAAACAAAATCCCAAACGCGATCAGGATCGCGAAGATACCGCCCGAAGCCCCGACCGTGGCCGTCCCTGGATTGCCCAGAATGTGTCCGAAAGCCAGCGCGATGGTCGTGATCGCCGCGCCAAGCACCCCAACGAAATACAACTCAAAAAATCTCCGCGTGCCCCAGGCGCTCTCAAACGCCGATCCAAACATCCACAACCCAATCATGTTCCAGAACCAGTGCGCGAAGCCGCTGTGAATGAAGCTGTACGTGAGAAGTTGCCAAATGAACCCATGCTGCACGACGTCAGCGGGGACCAATGCGCAGTAATAAGCCACGTATGCCACAAGCGGCATTCGAGCCATCTGCATCACTTCCATCAACAGGAATACCGCCGTATTAATCCCGATGAGCCACGTCACCCCCTTCGTAAATGGGGGCAGGCTCAACGTCATGGGTTCACCTGTTCTCCGCACAAGTTCCTCGTTCGAATAATTCTACTCGGTTCCGGTCGCGCACCCCAATGTCATCCTGAGCGAAGTTTACCGCGAGCAAAGCGAGCGGTAACGCAGTCGAAGGATCCCTACCAATCTATTCCGCGCGGACGCTAGCTGCCTCACCGCTCTGGAACCGGCACCACCGGCAAACTCTTGTGCCCGGCGGCATCCACCGCCCTGACCGCAAAGATCACATTGTCTTTAGACACCTTCAAGGTCGTTCGGGTTACATTGCCAACATCTTGCGCATGTTCCCACTCGGGGCTGGTCGTAGCGCGCCACAACACTTCATATCCCGTCGCGCCTGGCTCCGCATCCCACGTCAAAGTCGTATCGTTCTCCAACTCTTTCGTCAGGATGTGCACATTTCCCGGCATACCGGGACCAGCGGCCAAGGCGGCGAGAGTCGCCGCATTCAGCCGCGTCACATGCGCCACATACTCATAATCGACAAACTTCGCCAAATCGCCATACTCGATGCCGTTTTCCGTACGCACATTCTGATGTTGATGATGAAAGTTTTCACGGTATTCGGTCAGCCGCACCGCCGTGAATCCCTGCTCGTCGAAGGAGTAGTTGTCTCCACCGCGCAGGTATCGATCCAGGCGGAACACCAGCATCGGCTTCACCCCCGTATCGTATGCACGTCCGACCTCGCTGAGATACCTAGCCAGTTCCCGTGATGTCGAATCGCTCTCCCCGCCCAGCCCCCGAATGCGACGGATGTCCTGATCCGTGGCGGCCACCGGCAATCCCTCAGAAAACACGCGAATCAAGGAAAGATCCTGTTCGGGACTCTTGTCGCCGCCGACGATGTCATCATTCAGCACGGCGTCGATCTGCCACCCCTCATCCTTTGCCATTTTCGCGAAATGCTTGCTTCCGTTCAGCCCCTGCTCCTCCCCAGCCACAGTCAGAAAAACGATCGTTCCCGGAAGCTTCAGCTTGCTCAACACGCGTGCGCACTCCAGGCTGACCGTCGTTCCGCTCCCGTCATCATTTGCGCCCGGAGCGTCTCCATTCACATCCAGCGTATCGCTGTTTCGCGAATCGTAATGCCCTGTCACCAACACAATCCGCTTTGCTTGTGCCGGATCCGTCCCTTTCAAAACCGCATAGACATTGGTGATCTCGGTCGCCTTCGGAATCCGGTCCATGGGTTCTTCTGTGAAGCTGTCGGTCTTCACTTCCAGGCATCCGCCGCAGTCCTTGGAATACTGCTCAAACTGTGCCTTGATCCATTCCCGCGCCGCGCCAATGCCATGCCCTGCGGCGATCGACTGCGCATCTTGCGCTGAAAGCGTCAGCCGTGTCCCGAAGCTCACCAGCTTTTCAATGTCACTCTGAATTCGCTGAGCAGAGACCTGTTGCAAAGCCGCGGCAATCTTGGGATCCGCGGTCATTCCCGGGGGGTTCTGTCCGACGCCGGCTTGCGCCGCCACCAGCACTCCTGCAACCAAAATCGCCGTCCTATGCGCCCATTTGAAATTTCGAGCCATCATGCGAGTGAGGTCCCCATCAGGAAAAAGCCGTAGATTTTCTGTACAAAAAGTCCGAGTCCGCGAGTCTGTCCCACTTGACCAACTGCCGGGGAGAATCTAAATATTATCAGGAGGCTCTAATAGGCAAGGGAGGCAGTATATGGTGCTTTGTCCGGAATGCGAAAACAACCTCGACATTGAAGAGGACGACGTCGACGAGGGTGAAGTAATCTCCTGCCCCGAGTGCGGCACCGATTTCGAAGTCGTCACGACAACTCCGCTCGAATTGAAAGCAGTCGAAGAAGGATACGAAGAAGACGACGAAGAAGAGGAAGAGGAATCCGAAGACGGTGACTACTCCTGATCATCGCCCCAGCCGGCCTGCCCCAAAGCTGTCGTTCTATGTGATTGCGGTTGCTCTGCTTCTCCTGCCCACACTCCGTCCTCACAGTGGTATTGCTGCGGCCCAACGTTCCAAAGAAAAGCCTTTCGCGGTGAT
>Ga0070712_100002927_pt1 | contig 10579 bp, 11 predicted proteins | sample LARL81metaG_FD_71396 | JGI IMG/M metagenome (GOLD analysis project Ga0070712, IMG submission 71396) | Corn, switchgrass and miscanthus rhizosphere microbial communities from Kellogg Biological Station, Michigan, USA - LAR L8-1 metaG | ecosystem: Host-associated > Plants > Roots > Rhizosphere ...
GAAGCCGATCGGCTGCTACCTGTTCTCGGGTCCGACCGGCGTCGGCAAGACCGAGGTCGCAAAGCAACTCGCGGCGACCCTCGGCGTCGAGCTGCTCCGGTTCGACATGTCCGAATACATGGAGCGCCACACGGTGTCGCGCCTGATCGGCGCGCCTCCGGGCTATGTCGGCTTCGACCAGGGCGGTTTGCTGACCGATGGCGTCGACCAGCATCCGCATTGCGTGGTGCTGCTCGACGAGATCGAGAAGGCGCATCCCGATCTCTACAACGTGCTGCTGCAGATCATGGATCATGGCCGGCTTACCGACCACAACGGCAAGCAGGTCAACTTCCGTAACGTCATCCTGATCATGACGACGAATGCCGGCGCGGCCGATCTCGCAAGGCAGGCCTTCGGCTTCACCCGGAGCAAGCGGGAAGGCGACGACCACGAGGCGATCAACCGGCAGTTCGCGCCGGAGTTCCGCAACCGCCTCGATGCCATCGTCTCGTTCGCGCATCTCAATGCCGACGTCATCGGCATGGTGGTCGAGAAGTTCGTGCTGCAGTTGGAGGCGCAGCTGGCTGATCGCGACGTCACGATCGAGCTGTCGGAACCGGCCAAGGCTTGGCTGATCCAGCACGGCTATGACGAGCAGATGGGCGCGCGGCCGATGGCCCGCGTCATCCAGGAGCACATCAAGAAGCCGCTGGCGGACGAGGTGCTGTTCGGCAAGCTGAAGGGCGGCGGTCACGTCCGCGTCATCCTCGGCAAGGACGAGGCAGAGGGCGATGCGGCGAAGGAGAAGATCAGCTTCGAATTCGTCGAGGGCCCAGTCACACCGAAGCCGGAAAAGCTGCCGGTCGCGCGCAAACGCAAGCCGAAGTCGGGCGGCGGTGGTGGCGGCGGTTCCAAGGGCCCTGCCTCGAAGGGGCCGCTGGTGAAGGCGTAATCGGCGCCACGACGCGCGAGTGAATGCGAAAGGGTCGGCGGATATGCCGGCCCTTTTCTTTGTGTCTCGTTTCTTGCCCGTTGCCCCAAAAGATCTCCCCGTGGTCATGGGTCCCTGCGCGCGCTCGCAAGCGCTCGCTTGGCAGGGACGACGGGGAGAGGAACCTTGCGCTTCCAATTTGTGATGACCGGAGGCGGAGGCGACAGCGCTCAATCGCCCTTCAGGCGCTGATCGTCGTGGATCCGCACGCGGTCGGCGCCACGCGCGCCGGCCGGCGACAGCCTGAGCATGCTGAGCGTGGCGCCGAGCAGGGCGAAGCCTGTGCCTGCGAACAGCGCGAGCTGGGTGCCGTGGGCCGGATCGCGTCCGAGACATAGCGCCACCAGGGCTGCGCCCGTCGTCTGGCCGAGCAGGCGCGCCGTGCCCAGCATGCCGCTCGCGCCCCCTGAACGTTCGCGCGGTGCCGCGGCGATCATGGTGCGGTTGTTGGGGGTCTGGAACAGTCCGAAGCCTGCGCCGGCGAGCGCCATGCGCCAGATCAGGTCGAGCGGCGTGGGATTGTCCGGGATCATCGCGAGCGCGCCGAGACCCGCAGCAAACAGCACGAGGCCGATACCGCCCAGCAGGCCCGCCGGATAGCGCTCGACCAGGCGTCCGGCGATCGGAGCCGCGAAGGCGACAGTGATCGGCCAGGGCGTGATCAGGAGGCCGATCTCGACCGCCGAATAGCCGAAGCGGTTTGCGAGGTAGAAGGGGATTGCGGTCAGCGCCAGCATCTGGCCACAGAAGGAGGCAATCGAGGTCGCGATCGACAGCGCGAACACGGGAATGCGCAACAGGTCGACCGGCAGCAGTGGCGAGGCCATATGCGTCTGCCGGTGGACCAGCAGGACGCAGGCAACGACCGCGACGGCGAGCTCCAAGAGGCTAATCGTCAATGCTTCGCCATGGCCGGCGCTGTCGATGGCGGCGATGCCGAGGCCGAACGTGACGGCGCTGAGGCACGCGCTCTGCCAGTCGAACGTGTGTGACGCGCGCGGCGTGTGCGGCAGACAGCGTACGCCCAGCGCCAGGGTCAACAGCCCGATCGGGATGTTGACGGCAAACAGATAAGGCCAGGTGGCGATCGACAAGATGCCGGCGGCTATGGTCGGGCCGACGGCGGCTGAGGTCGCCACCACCATTGCATTGATGCCGATCCCGCGGCCGAGCTGGTCGCGTGGATAGATGAAGCGGATCAGCGCCGAATTGACACTCATGATGCCGGCCGCGCCAAAGCCTTGCAGGACGCGCGCGATGGTGAGCAGCAGCAACGTATGCGACAGCGCGCAGAGCGCCGACGCGAGAGTGAAAAGCACGAGCCCCGCGAGATAGACACGCCGGTAGCCGATGATCTCACCCAGTGCTGCGAGCGGCAGCAGGGAGATCGTGACCGCCAATTGGTAGCCGTTGACGATCCAGATCGAAAAGGCCGGGCTCGCGTTCAGATCCTTTGCGATCGTAGGCAGCGCGACATTGGCAATCGCGCCGTCGACCACGGCCATCACGAGCCCGAGCGCGATCGTCAGGATCGCCCAGCGACGCTGCGGTAAGGGCAGGCCGTCGGCATGTTCGATGGTGTGAGATGACGTCTGGAGAATGACAGGAGACCTGTGTTGGAACGCCCGGGTCCACCATTAGCCCGGCTTCGGCCAATGATGCAAAGTGGTCGGGGTTCCCTTGATCAGGACGTCATGGTGCAGCGCCGGTTCCCATCTGTGCTCCTCCGCCAGTGGCGGCTACCACCGCGACGTCGACTTTCCGTAGACGTAGAGCACGACCAGCCCGATCGTCACGCAGGTGGAGAAGATCGTGATGATCCAATCCCAACCGAGCCACTTGTCGGCGCGACCGAACGTGAACAGGGCGAAAATGGTCTTCGGGCCGAACCGGGGCATCGGCAAAATCCGGCAAGTCACGACGACACAATCTGTCATGAGCAAAGGGGAGGGCGTTGAGCCAGATCAAGCTGCCTCGGACTGCGCCGCTTGCCGATCGCGTCAGTCGGAACCGAGCAGCTCGTTGACGCGGCGCTGCAGATCGCGTTTCTTTTTTTCACTCTGACGCAGCCGCTGGCCGAGATCGTCCGCCGGAGCATCGGTCACCATGATGCGGAAGGCAAGGCCAACGCGATTGGCTTGCCGCCAGACCAGTTTGGCAAGGTACGAGCGCCCCTTCCGCGTGATGTTCAGCTTCATCTGGTCAGGAAGGTTGACGGATGTCTTGAACTCGACGCAGGCACCGTTGTCGCTGAGATTGCGGATCACGCAATCAACCGTCGACCCGATTTCCTTGATTTCGGCGACGGCGCCGAGAAGCACCTTGTCGCGCACGTGTCCGCGCCGGTCCTGCATCGATCTCTCCGGAGAATTCGATACCGATTCTATGGCGTTGCGTGGCGGTGAGAAGGCACGAAAAATACCGTTATGACGTTAACCTGAATGGCCGGGGTGTCATTAACGGATCGCAGCGATGCTACGCCGCGCTCTCGCGCAATCCTTTGGCGATCTCTTTTTGCGCCTCGAATTCGCGGCGGCGCCGCGCCAGTTCGTCCGCGCTCAGCATCTCGACATTGTTGTAGTCGCGCTTCCAGGATGCGTCCGAGCTCCAGCGCTGCGGCGATTGCACGGTGGTCTGCGGACCCGGTGCGCTCTCCAGCACGCGCAGCGCAAGCTCCAGCGTGAAGGCCTGCGAGGCCGCATCATGCGGCTTGCCGGCGGAATTGCCGAGCGGGAAATCCGTGAACAGAAAGCGCGGCACGGCCGCATGCTCGACGATGTCCTTGGCGCAACCCATCACGACGGTGGGGATGCCGTTCGCCTCGAGGTGGCGCGCAACAAGGCTCACAGTTTGGTGACACACCGGGCAGTTCGGCACCAGCACGACGGAATCGACATCGTCGCTGCGGCAGCGTGCCAGAATCTCTGGCGCATCAGTCTTGATGGTGGCGCGTTGGCTGCGATTGGTCGGCGCGCCGAAGAAGCGCGGCGCGACGCTGCCGATCCGTCCCTCGCGCGCGAACCCAATGAGTTGCGGCAGTGGAAACCAGGTCCCGGAATCCTCGGCCGAGGTGTGCGCGCGATCATAAGCGATATGGGAAATCCGCAAGTCGTGCGTCTTCGACGTGTCGCCATCATAGACCGAGTAGAATTTTGCGCCGCCATTGTATTTCGCCCCCGGGCCCTGATCGCCCTTGGCGGGATCGAACGGTGCCGCGGTCGTGACGATGGCGATGCGGGAATCCTTCAGCGGCTTGCGCAGCGGCTGGAAGGGAGCCGCGGTGTAGTGAGCCCAGCGGTATGGCGTCGCATAGCCGATTGCCTGATAATAGGCGCGCGTGCGCGCCATATAGGGGATCGGCGCGTCGTCGTCGCGCGCAAATCCAAGCGGGTCATCGGACAGTGCGGCCATCTCACGCCCTCCCAACAAAGCAGTGATTGCTTTATGATGTAGCTAAATCGTCCATGCGGTGTGTCAAGCAGCTCCTTTCGGGAACAGCCATGACCTTGCTGAGGTTTGCCTTGCAGACGTTGGCCTTGCAGACGTTGACGTGTATGCGTGCCCCGCCCTGCGTTGCCGCCATCCTGTTGTTGTCGCTCACGGGGGCGGCTTTGGCCGAAGATCCTTCGCCCGCGAAGACCGGCGTGGCGACGCCGAGTGTCGAAGAGCTGGCGATCCCCAATGGCGAACAGAAGGACACGCAGACCGCCGTCGACGCGGGCACGCGTGAATCGATCTGCCTGATGCTCGAGGCAGCGGCGAGGGCGAATGATCTGCCGCTGGAATTTTTCGCGCGCGTGATCTGGCAGGAAAGCCGCTTCCAGTCGAATGCTGTCGGCCCGATGACGCGCAACGGTCAGCGCGCCGAGGGCATCGCGCAATTCATGCCCGGCACCGCCAGCGAACGGAGGCTGCTCGACCCCTTCGATCCTGTGCAGGCTCTGCCGAAATCGGCGGAGTTCCTGGCCGAGTTGCGCAACCAGTTCGGCAATCTCGGCCTCGCCGCCGCCGCCTACAATGCCGGTCCGCGCCGCGTGCAGGAATGGCTTGCACGCACGGGGTCGATGCCGCAGGAGACGCGCAACTATGTCGTCGCCATCACCGGATCGACCGTCGAAGATTGGGCCAAGGCAGACAAGGCCAGCAAGCCGCCGCAGGCCGCGCCGGCGACCTCGTGCCGCGACCTGATCGCGCTGTTGAAGCGGGCGCCCAATCCGTTCGTGACCCAGCTCGAGCAGCACGTGCAGCTTGCCGCCGCCAAGCTCTGGGGCGTGCAGCTCGCGGCCGGCTTCGACCGCAACAAGGCGCTCGCGATGTATGCCCGCGCCACCAGGAATTTGAGCTCGGTGATCGGCAACCGCGACCCGAGCATCCTGAGCAGCGTGCTACGCACCCGCGGCAACCATGCCTTCTATCAGGTGCGGATCGGTACCGATACGCGCGGCGAGGCTGATGATCTCTGCAACCGTATCCGCCGCGCCGACGGCGCCTGCTTCGTGCTGCGGAATCGCGGCTGACGGGAGTGAGTTGGTTGCCGTCATTCCGGGTTCGATGCTATCGCATCGCCCCGGAAGGACAGTGTAATCGTTGCAGCAGGCGTCACCGCATGACTGCCCTGAGCCAGCCTTGCTTGACGCGCGCGGCCTTCATCAGCCTTATCCCCGCACGTTTCAACCAGTCCCGGTCGCCTTTTGCTGCTCCCACCGCTCGACTCGCCCAGATGGCATGGCTCGCTTCGCGCCTTCGGGTGGGGGATGAGTTCGATCGTCTCGACCGTGCTCTCGCTGGTGCTGTTCGTCACCTATATCGGCATCGGCGCGCTGGCGCATGACACGCATTTCTCGCTGGCCTGGGCCATCCTGAGCACCGCGCTGGTATGGGCGGGGCCGGCGCAGATCATCCTGATCACGACACTCGCATCCGGCGTGGGCATTCTGCAGTCGGCGGTCGCGGTCACCATGAGCGCGATCCGGCTGTTCCCGATGGTTGTTGCCGTGCTGCCGATGATGCGCAACCCCGGGACCAAGCGGCGTCATCTCATCCTGATCGCGCATTTCACCGCGGTGACGCTCTGGGTCGAATGTTACCGTTTCCTGCCGCATGTGCCGCGGGAACGGCGGGTCGCCTTCGTGCACGGGCTTGGCTGCGGCCTGCTTGCAATCGGCCTCTGCGCGACCGTGATCGGTTATCTGCTCGCGGCCAATCTCACGCAGACCTTTGCCTCCGCGATCCTGCTGCTGACACCGCTCGCCTTCCTGTTCTCGACCGCGAGCAATTCCAAGGGACTCGCCGATATCCTTGCCCTGGGGCTCGGCCTTGCGTTCTATCCAGTGGCCGCGCTGCTCGACAGCGGCCTCGACATCCTCGTCAGCGGTGTTGCGGCAGGCACGATCGCCTTCCTGGTCCACAAATGGCGCGACCAGCCGGGAGAGATCTCGTGAGCGATGTCATGCGCGATTTCATCGGCGACTGGCATGCGCTGGTGGTGCTGCTGCTCGCAGGCGTGATCCCCAACCAGATCTGGCGGATGCTCGGCCTGTGGCTGGGCGCCGGGATCGACGAAGGGTCGGACCTCCTGATGTGGGTGAAGGCGGTGGCGACCGCGATTCTCGCAGGCGTCATCGCGCAGATCGTGGTGCAGCCGCCCGGTGCGCTGGCGAGTGTTCCCGGCGCGCTGCGCTATGGTGCGGTCGCAGCGGGCTTCGTGGCATTCATGCTGACACGGCGGTCGATCTTCGCCGGCGTGCTGTGCGGCGAAGTCGTGATGCTGGTGGGCAGGTGGTGGCTGGGCTGATCACTATCTCAGCGCGATTGCGGCAGGTGGATAATCCGGTACTCTCGGCGCAACAAGAAAGACCGGGAGGAAATCGCAATGCGCGCTCGTTCGGCGCTCTTCATCTGTCTCGCCTCGGTGTCGCTGGCGATCGTGCAACCCCGGGCGAAAGCCGCAGACTATCCGTCGAGGCCGATCAAGCTCGTCGTGCCCTATGCCGCGGGCGGGCCGACCGACGTGCTCGGGCGCCTGGTCGCCGATTATCTGAGCCGCGACCTGAAGCAGACCGTGTTCGTGGAGAACAAGGCGGGTGCGCAAGGAGCGATCGGCGCGGAGGCGGTGGCCCGTGCCGATCCGGATGGCTACACGCTGTTCTTCACGGCAGCCTCGATCATCGTGCTCAATCCGCTGCTCTACAAGAAGCTGCCTTATGATCCCGAGCGGGATTTCAGGATGCTCGGGCTGATCACCGATCTGCCTGTGCTGATGGAGGTTCATCCCTCGATCCCGGCGAGGACGGTCGCGGAGTTCGTTGCCTACGCCAAGCAGAATCCGGGAAAGCTGAATTTCGGCTCGGCCGGCACCGGCGGCACGATTCATCTGGCGGGCGAGATGTTCAAGCAGATGGCCGGCGTCGAGATGACCCATGTGCCCTACAAGGGCGCAGGCCCCGCGTTGACCGATCTGCTCTCGGGCAATATCCAGTTGATGTTCGATACGCTCGGCACCGCGCTGCCGCCGATCAAGGCAGGACTGCTGCGGCCGCTTGGGGTAAGCTCGGCCGAACGCATCAAGGACCTGCCCGACGTGCCGACCCTTGCAGAAAGCGGTTATCCCGACTATCGCGTCAGCGTGTGGTACGGAGTGGCCGCGTCCGCGGCGATCCCGGACGAGGTTGCCCAGAAGGTCGGCGCGAGCCTCGCGCGGGGGCTGAACGACGATGTATTCCGCGCATCGTTGGACAAGGTCGGCTTTCCGCCGTTGCATTCGAAGAGCCAGGCCGAGATGAAGGAATTCATTGATGCCGACCGTGCCCGATGGTCGGGCGTCATCAAGCAACTGAAGATTTCACTGGATTAGGTGATGGCAGGATCATGGTAAGGGAGAGCGAAGTCCGCGAAGGCGAAGTGGCAGTGGAGGCGGCGCCGCCGCGCGACGCATCGCTTTATTTCATTGGCCGCATCCGCACGCCTTGGACCTCGCGGCTGGCGACCCCGCGGCAGGGCCGCCTTGACGGACCGGTTTGCCGGCTGGAGATTTTCGAGCCCTGGGTGCCGGCCCTGAAGGGTGTCGATTTCTATTCCAATCTCGAGGTGATCTACTGGCTGCACCAGTCGCGCCGCGATCTCGTGCTGCAGAGCCCGAAGAACAACAAGTCGACCCGCGGCACGTTCTCGCTGCGCTCGCCGGTGCGGCCGAACCCGATCGGGACCTCGATCGTGAAACTGGTCGGCATCGAGGGCAGCACGGTTCTCGTGCGCGGTCTCGACTGCCTCGACGAAACCCCGCTGCTCGACATCAAGCCCGACCGCTGCGAGTTCACGCCCTTGGCTGCGCCGCAGCCCGGCGATTTCGAGACGGAGTAGGTTTTTTCTTCGCGCGTGTCGGACCCATCGTCCGTCATAGCGAGCGCAGCAAAGCAATCCAGTATCCCACCGCGAGAGCAGTCTGGATTGCTTCGCTGCGCTCGCAATGACGAAGGAGAGGGCCTCAGCCCTTCAACGCCGCGATCAGCTTGGTCGCGGTGTCTTCGAGCACCTTGACGTCTTCCTTGCGGCTTGCCGGCGGCAACAGCGCGATGCCGTTCCGGCGGGGCATGATGTGGACGTGCAGATGAAACACCACCTGGCCGCCGGCTGTTTCGTTGAACTGCTGCACGGTGATGCCGTCGGCGTTGAATGCGGTCATCGCGGCGCGCGAGATCATGCGGGTCGCGCGCGCGACATGCAGGTAATCCTCTTCGGTGATGTCGAGGATGTTGCGGGCAGCGGCTTTCGGAATCACCAGCGCGTGGCCGGGCGAGCGCGGCATGATGTCGAGAAAGGACAGCACATGCTCGTTCTCGTAGATCTTGTGGCAGGGCAGTTCGCCACGCAGGACCTTTGCGAAGATGTTGCTGGTGTCATAAGCGGTCATGGCCGGCTCCCAAATATCTGTCTCTCAATGTCAACGGCCGCGCGCGAACGTCAAGGCGCCTCGTCGGCGCTCTTGCGAAACGGGCCTGTTGCGGCAAGCTCCTCGCCGGCCGCCGCGACATACGCACGCTCCCGCTTGAGATAGTCGGCGATGGCGCGGCGCAGGCCGGGATCGGCAATGTAATGCGCGGAATAAGTGGTTTGCGGTAAATATCCACGCGCGATCTTGTGTTCGCCCTGTGCGCCGGCCTCGACGGTCTTGAGGCCGTGCTTGATCGCGAACTCGATCGCCTGATAGTAGCAGACCTCGAAATGCAGAAAGGGATGATGCTCGATCGCGCCCCAGTTGCGGCCGAACAGTGTGTCGGAGCCAATGAAGTTGATCGCGCCCGCGATCCAGCGATTGTTGCGCTTCGCCATCACCAGCAGCACGTCCTTGCTCATGGTTTCGCCGATCAGCGAGAAGAACGTGCGTGTGAGATAGGGCCGGCCCCATTTGCGCGAGCCGGTCTCCATGTAGAACATGAAGAAGGCGTCCCAGGCGTCCTCGGTAATGTCCTTGCCGGTGAGCCAGTGAATGCTGACATCGGCAGCGACCGCCTCGCGCCGCTCGCGCTTGATCGCCTTGCGATGACGCGAATTGAGTGTGGCAAGAAAATCATCGAAGCTTGAATAGCCCTGGTTCTGCCAATGAAACTGCTGATCGGTTCGCTGCAGGAAACCGTGGCTTGCTAGGAAGCGCCAGTCGGATTCGCGCGCGAAGGTCACATGTGCCGATGAAGCCTTGCTCAGGCCGCACAGCGCGACGAGCCCGGTCGCGAGCGCGCTGCCGATTTCTTCGCGGTCGACGCCGTCGCGGATCAAGAGCCGCGGCCCGGCCGCTGGAGTAAAGGGAACTGACGCCTGCAATTTCGGATAGTAGCGGCCGCCCGCGCGCTCATAGGCCTCGGCCCAACCGCGATCGAAGACGTATTCGCCTTGCGAGTGCGATTTCAGATAGCAGGGCACGACACCGGCGATCTGGCCGCCGACCTTCGCAACGAGATGGCGCGGCACCCAACCGGTTCGTCCGATCGCTGAACCGGAGTCTTCGGCGGCGAGGAAAAAGGCGTGCGAGACGAAGGGGTTATAGTAGGGTTTTGCATCGGCGCCGGAACAGGCCGAACCGGCCGCCAACGTCAGCGGGGCCGCATCATCGGCGCGAACGAGCGCGGGATTTGCACATGCATCCCATTCCTTTGGCGGAATATCGCCGACAGATGGAACGGCTTCTAGTTTGATTTCAGGTGACGCCATCGCCAAGTTTTCGTGAGCGTTTCCCCAAGATCGTGCATCGCACCACGAAGTTCAAGGTGCAACGTCGGCATCAAGGTTCCGGAACAAAATCCTCGAAGATGATCTGATCGGCGTATTGCGCGCCGCGTGCACGCTGTGCGGGCGTGCGCACCGTCCAGCTCAACAGACGGCAGCCGAACAGATTGCGCGTGATCCATGGCGCGAACGCCGGCAGATCATCGACCCGATAGGCGACGAAGTCAGGCCGGGAGCGAAAGAAATGGCGCAGATGCGTCATGTCATGGCGCTGCGCGGCGGACGCGTCGGGCCAGTCACTTTCGGTGTAATGACGTTCGGCGACGATGCCACGCGGGCGGTCCGGGATCAGTTCGCGCAGCGCCCTGACCTGGTCCGGGTCGAAGG
>Ga0070712_100002928_pt1 | contig 10579 bp, 11 predicted proteins | sample LARL81metaG_FD_71396 | JGI IMG/M metagenome (GOLD analysis project Ga0070712, IMG submission 71396) | Corn, switchgrass and miscanthus rhizosphere microbial communities from Kellogg Biological Station, Michigan, USA - LAR L8-1 metaG | ecosystem: Host-associated > Plants > Roots > Rhizosphere ...
GTTCGGCCATGGCGGTTCTGAGGCTTTCGGCGCCGTCCCGACCCAAGGCCAGGGTGCGGAAACTGCCGACGACGACGCCACGGAGGTGTTCAGCGGTCGCTATGCGCGAGAGGGCGTGGGGTCCCCGCCGGCCACGTCCGGCGCGGAGTATTCGCAGGCACCGATGAGTCTGTGGGAACCGCCCGAGCACGCCGACGAGGCCGACACAACGAGGGAGCCGGTTGCGGCCCAGGAGTCTGACGACGCGCCTCAGGCAGGCCACGCGCCAGACAAAGACCAGGAGGATCCCGACAGCGTCGACACCGCGCCAACGCGCGTCCCGACCCCGGTGGAACGCGACCCGCTGACCGATACCGGGCGGCATGCCCGGATCGAGGTCGACGAGCCGGCGCCGAACGGCACCGCAATGCACCTTCCGCTCGATGACCCCAATGAGGCGCCGGAGGGCTATCCGGTCAAGGCTGACACCAAGTCGGGGTTGTACTGGGTACCCGGCACCACTCTGTACGACGACGCGCGCGCCGAGGTCTGGTTTGTCAGTGAGGAACTCGCTCGAACCAACGGCTTCGTCAGGGCCAACTAGACGGCTAGATCTTGCGGATAACAGTGACGACCTTGCCGAGCACGGCCGCGTCATTTCCGGGGATCGGATCGAACGCAGGGTTGTGCGGCATCAGCCACACCTGACCGCGCGTGCGCTTGAACGTCTTGACGGTCGCTTCACCGTCGATCATCGCTGCGACGATGTCGCCGTTGTCTGCCACGTTCTGCTGACGCACGACCACCCAGTCGCCGTCGCAGATGGCCGCGTCGACCATTGAGTTACCCACCACCTTGAGCAGGAACAGCGAACCCTCGCCGACCAATTCGCGGGGCAGGGGGAAGACGTCCTCGACGGCCTCCTCGGCCAGAATCGGCCCGCCCGCGGCGATGCGCCCGAGCACCGGCACGAACGTGGGTTCCGGTAGCGCGTCGGAGCCGGCGACGTCCGTGGTGACGATTGGCGTCACCACGTCGTCGGCGCCGCGCACGTCGACGGCGCGCGGCCGGTTGGGGTCGCGCCGTAGATAGCCCTTGCGTTCCAGCGTGCGTAGTTGATGAGCCACCGACGACGTCGATGTCAGGCCGACCGCATCGCCGATCTCCCTGATGCTCGGCGGATAACCGCGACTGCTGACCGAGGCGCGAATGACGTCGAGGATGGTGCGCTGACGCTCAGTCAGACCGGTGTCGTGTCGGCGTCCGCCGGTGTTGTCGGTGCGTGGAGAGCCTTCGCGCTGGTCGCTGCTGTCGTCGCTCATGGCGCCGAATGTAGTCCGTACCGATCCAATAATCAAACATGTGTTCGATGCGTGTCGCGTCTCGACGTCTGCCGGATCGAGCCGCCGAAATTTGTCGGTGGGCTGTCCTATCGTTTGGCAACAGTTCGATCACATGTTCTATAAATCGAACAAGTGATCGAGTATGTTCGAACACACGAGCGAATACGGCCGAGCGGAAGGCGGACAGATGACGATCCTCGACACCCGACAAATCCAGGCGGAGTCGGTGTTCAAACCGGTGATCAGGCCGGGCGACACCCGCCGACGGCCGCGGTCGCACCGACCCGGCGGGGCGCCGATGCGCTACCGCGGCACCGGCGTGCTGATGTCGCGGGCATCGCATCGTCGGCGGCCCGTCACGCCCGCGACCACAGTGGTGCTCGCGGTCATCGCAGCGGGGATCACCGCATGGCTCGGCCTGGTCGCCCAGTTCGGCGGCCTGACGGGAAGTAATGCGCCTTTGCCGGATCGGCTGGCCGTGATCCAGGTACAAACAGGGGAGACGTTGCAGCAGGTGGCTCACCGTGTCGCCCCCGACGCACCAGTTGGCCAGGTGGTCGAGCGCATCCGCGAGCTGAACCAGCTCGACTCGGTGGCACTTGACGCCGGTCAGACGCTCATCGCGCCCATCGCGTGACGGTGGGTCGTGAGCGGTGAAAGGTATTGCCGTACAACGACTCTGGCAGGCGCATCAACGGCAAGGGCGCCAATTACGCCGGCGCTGGGTTCCGGGGATGGCACGCAGGTACGCTCGAAGAGGTTCGAGGTAGTTGTTTGTCGTCGCGGCGAAGGAGCGGTGATGCACTGTCCGTTCTGCCGTCATCCCGATTCGCGGGTGGTCGATTCCCGCGAAGCCGACGAAGGCCAGGCGATCCGGCGGCGCAGATCATGCCCCGAGTGTGGCAGGCGGTTCACCACCGTGGAGACCGCGGTGCTGGCCGTCGTCAAGCGCAGCGGGGTCACCGAGCCGTTCAGCCGCGAGAAGGTCATCCGCGGTGTGCGCCGGGCCTGCCAGGGGCGACAGGTCGACGACGACGCCTTGAATGTGCTCGCCCAGCAGGTGGAGGACACCGTGCGGGCAACTGGCTCACCCGAGGTGCCCAGCCATGAAGTCGGGCTGGCGATCCTCGGACCGTTGCGTGAACTCGATGAGGTGGCCTATCTGCGGTTCGCCTCGGTCTACCGGTCGTTCTCGTCTGCCGAAGATTTCGAGCGGGAGATCGAAGCGCTGCGCGCAGCCCGCAAGGTTGCCACGCAGGGCTGAGCCGTCGGCCGTCGTCAGTCGATCTGCTTGATGCCGTCGCTGACGACGCGGCCGGCGATACGTACCCAGCCTTCCGGGCTCCATTGGGTATGGATCACCGAGCCCTGGCCCTGCAGAATCGTCAGGTCGCGGCTGAGGTAATCGGTGATCCGCACCGCCGCAGCCCCGGTCGCCTCATCCTCGGGGACCCCGAGATTCGCCGCGAACATCCTCGACCGAATCGCACCGCGCTCGCGGTCGGTCCACGTCCACAGGTAGTTCTGGATGTCGTCGGGATAATCCTCTGGGTCCGCGGCGAAGAGTTCATCGGTCGACTCGAGGTCGTAGATGGCGAACTCCGGCGCCCATTCCGAGCGAGCACTGACCGCGGTGAGGTCGTCCTCGTAGTTGACCTGCACGATTCCCGCCGGCACCTGCAGCGTGTGGACAGGGATGCCGCGGTCGCGCAGCCACCATGAAGCACCCACCGTCGGATGCCCCGCGAACGCCAGCTCGGTTACGGGTGTGTAGATCCGCGCGTGCGCCGTGCTGGCCCCAGGCTCCGGTACATCGATGAACACCGTTTCGCTGTAACCCAATTCGGTCGCTATCAGCTGCCGCTGGCTGGGCTCGGCTTGGCTGGCGTCGACGACGCCGAGGGGATTGCCGAAGCTGCCGTCCTGGTCGGTGAAAACGCGCAACACTGTCACGTCGATGGCCATGTGGCCGATGCTACGTGGTCAGAATCAGGTGGCGCTGCGCTCGTCGGCGCCCATCGCGTCGAGGACGGCGACTCGCGTGTCGACGGATCCGGAGATGGCGCCTTCACTGATGCCGGCGCGCAGCAGGCTGCGAAGGAATTCCTGGTCGTACACCGCCGGATCGGTGGAATCGATGAACCGCTCGACAACTTCGACGAAGCGGTCAGGATCGTCATGGAACGGGAAATGCCCGGAGCCTTCGAAGATCTCCAACTGTGATCCAGGCATCGCAGCGTGCGCCATCCGGGCGTGGCTCACCGGAATCACCGAATCGCGGCTGCCCCAAATCAATTGCACGGGAACGGATTGCGTCAAATAACATCGGTCGAGCATGGTGACCACCTGGCCGCGCCAGTCGACGACGGCGCGCAGTGTGCGGGCAAAGGCCGAGGAGGCGGTCGGCTCGGGCAGGTCGGCCAGAATGCGCAGCACGTCGGGCAGGTCGCGCCCCATGCCGGTCGACCCAAACACCGCGCCCGCGACGCGGCCGACAACCTGCATCGCCGGCAGAACCAACGGCAGCCGCAAGAACGCCAGTGCCTCGCTGCCCATCGGCAGTGAGGCGATTCGCAGCGCGACGTTGACGTCCTTGGTCACCCCGCCGGACCCCACCACGATCAGCCGGTCGACCAACTGCGGGAACTGATAAGCGAATTGCATCGCCACGCCGCCGCCGAGCGAATGACCGATCACCGTGACGTGGTCGATGTCTATGACGGACAGCAGGTCGCGCATCCCGTTGGCGTACGCGGCGACCGAGTAGTCGGCCCGTGGCTTGTCGGACTTGCCGTGGCCGAGCAGATCGGGAGCGATCACGGTGAACCGCTGCGCCAGCTTGGTCTGCACGGTGCTCCACGTGGTGGAGTTGTCGCCGATGCCGTGGATCAGCAGGATCGCCGGGCCGGACCCGGCCACCCGGAACGCGCGCCGGTATCCGTGGATGGTGCGGAACTGAAGCGACGGTGTCAGTTCCCGCACTGTGCGCAGGTTGGGCTTTCGCTCCGTCATAAGGCCAACTTCGTTGTCGGGCCGGTGAGGGCTGCTATTTGTTGTTGTCGTCGTCCGTGGACTTGTCACCGGTCTGTTGTGCGAGGAACCGCTCGAACTCGGCGCCGAGCTCGTCTCCGCTGGGTAGATCCTCATCGCGCGCGAGCAACGACCGGTTCTCCTGAGCGGCGACGAACGCATCGTACTGTCGCTCCAGTGCCTCCACCACTTGAGCGACTTCGCTGCTGGCCTCGACCTGTTCATTGATCTTGTCGTGCACTTCGACCGCGGCTTGCGTCAGCGCGGCCAGCGGGATTTGCAGCGAGCCACTCTTGGCGACCTCGGCAAGTAGTGCCTCGGCGGCCGATGGGTAGTCCGTCTGCGCCAAATAGTGCGGAACGTGCACGGTGAAGCCGACCACCTCGTGACCATGCTGGGCCATCCGGAACTCCAGCAGGCTCGACACGCTGCTCGGCACCTGCACCTCACCCACCCACGGTGTGTGGTCGGCGATCAGCTCCTTGTCGTTGGAGTGCGCCGTCATCGTGATCGGACGGGTGTGCGGCACCGCCATCGGGATGGTGCCAAGGCCGACCACCCGGCGAACGCCGAGGCGTTCTGCCAGCAGCCGTACGGCCGTGATGAACCGCTCCCAGCGCAGGTCCGGCTCCATGCCCGCGAGCAGCAGAAACGGTGTTCCGACGCTGTCATGCAGGGCGTACAGGTTGAGCTCTGGTTCCTCGTAGGAGGTGAAGTGGTCGGTCTTGAACGTCATCAACGGCCGTCGCGACCGGTAGTCCAGCAGCTCGTCGATGGCGAACGATGCCACCAGCTCGGTATCCAGATTGTTCTTCAGGTACTGCGCGGCCAGCCGGATTGCGTGCCCGGCGTCCGAGAAGCCTTCCAGGGCGTGAATCATCACCGGCCCGCTGCCGTCCGCCGAGGACAACTGCGGCGCTGGGAACTCCAGCTCATACATCCCGGTCTGCTCGGGCTGGTAATGCTGCTCTGGTTTATCGGCGTTCTCAGCCATTGCCTTGCCTCCTGGCACCTAGTGTCGCGCATTTCGCAGTAGATGCCCTTTCGGCCCACCGATTCGTTTGAACAAGAGGCCACTGATGTCACATTCCACCCGGGTGCCCGTTCTCTCGACCGCCTGAACCAGCCCGGCGGAATGTTCGCCCACGCGGCGGGCCGGGTGGCGTCGGGGCGCGAGCCCCCACGTTGAGGCAAGATCGTTGCTCATGCGCTTCTCCGCGGCGGCCACGCCCGTCCTGGCAACGGGACTGCTCGTCGCGTTGACCTGGGTGACCGCCGCATGCGCGAACCACCCGCCGGTGGAGCAGGCCGCAACCGTCGCACCAAAGACGCCGCCCACCGCAGAGCCGGTGCCGCCCGATCCGAGGGTGGGTGCGGTGTTCCTGGGCGGCGGCTCGCTGCATACGTGCACCGGCGGAGTGCTGGATTCGGCCGCAGGCGATCTGATCCTCACCGCCGCGCACTGCGTGGCCGAAGGTACGGTCGCCACGTTCGTTCCGGGGCTGAAGGACACCGCCGCACCAGACGACGTCTGGCGTATCGATGCCGTTTATCTCGATCCCCGCTGGGTGCAGAACCAGGACCCGCTGGCCGACTTCGCGATTGCGCGGGTCAGCCGAGATGCGGGCGGGTCGGTGGAGGCCCAGGCCGGCGGCGGCCTGACGCTGGGGCCGGCCCCGAAACCGGGCACCGTCGTCACCGTGACCGGCTACGGGATGGGCGTCGGCGGCGGCCCGATCGGCTGCCGGACCGCCACGGCGGTTCCGGCAAAGGGCTTTCCGGCGCTGGACTGCGCGGAACTGGTCGACGGCCTTTCGGGCGCGCCGTGGATCGACGGGTCGAATGTCACGGGCCTCATCGGCGGGCTGAACGGCGGGGGCTGCGAAGACGAAAGCATCTCGTACTCACCGCCTTTCGACGATGCCGTCAAGGGGTTGCTGGCCCGTGCCGAGGCCGGTGGCCCGCCCGACATCGCGCCGACGGCGTTCGACGACGACTGCGACTAGGTCCGGAACTGGTTCAGCGCGCGCAGCTTGTTCATCACGTCCAGCGCGGCGACCTTGTAGGCCTCGGAGAACGTCGGGTAGTTGAACACGGCGTCGACGAGGTACTCGACCGTGCCGCCGCAGCCCATCACCGCCTGGCCGATATGCACCATCTCGGTGGCACTGGTCCCGAAGATGTGCACGCCGAGCAGCTTGAGGTCCTCGGTGGAAACCAGCAGCTTGAGCATGCCGTAGGAGTCGCCGGCGATCTGTCCGCGCGCCAGCTCCCGGTACCGTGACACGCCAACCTCGTAGGGGATCGAGTTCTTGGTCAGGTCGACCTCGGTGGCGCCGACGTAGGACACCTCGGGGATGGAGTAGATGCCGATGGGCTGTAGCTCGGGCATGCACGCGCACGGCTCACCGAACGCGTGGTACGCGGCCAGCCGGCCCTGATCCATCGACGTGGCGGCCAGCGCCGGGAAGCCGATCACATCGCCGACGGCGTAGATATGCTCCACCTTGGTCTGGAACTGGTCATCGACGAAGATCCGCCCGCGGTTGTCGGTCTCCAGTCCGGCATTGGACAGGTCGAGGTGCTCGGTCTGGCCCTGCCGCCCGGCCGAATACATCACGGTCTCGGCAGGAATCTGCTTGCCGCTGGCCAGCGTGGTCACGGTGCCCGCGGGGCCGACGTCGACGGCCGTCACTTCCTCGCCGGAGCGGAACGTCACCGCCAGGTCGCGCAGATGGAACTTGAGCGCCTCGATGATCTCCGGGTCGCAGAACTCGAGCATGTTGTCCCGCTTCTCCACCACGGTGACTTTGGTGCCCAGGGCAGCGAACATCGAGGCGTACTCGATGCCGATGACCCCAGCTCCAACCACCACCATCGTCGTCGGCAGGGACTTCAGGTCGAGGATGCCGTCTGAGTCCAGCACCCGGGCTTCGTCGAACTCGACGCCGGGCGGACGGGCCGGCTTGGTGCCGGTGGCGATCACGATGTACTCGCCGCTGACGGTCGTGCGCTCGCCACGGGTGGGTTCCTCGACCAAGACAGTGTGCGCATCGACGAACCGGCCGTGGCCCTGGATCAGATCGACACGGTTGCGCATGAGTTGCGACCGCACCACGTCCTGCTCCTTGTTGATGACGTGTGTGGTGCGGGCCAACAGGTCGGCCGGGGTGATCTTCTCCTTGACGCGGTAGCTGGCGCCGTACAGGTCGCGCTGGCTCATTCCTGTGAGGTAGACGACCGCCTCACGCAGTGTCTTGGACGGAATGGTTCCGGTGTTCACGCAAACACCGCCCAGCATCCGGCCACGCTCGATGACGGCAACCGACTTGCCGAGCTTTGCCGCCGCAATCGCGGCCTTCTGGCCGCCCGGACCCGAACCGATTACGACGAGGTCGTACTCCACCATGGAACCCATGGCAAAAGGTGTACGCCGGTTCGGTCAATCTCGCATGCCGACTCACGTCAATACCGCATGAATAAATGCATTCGTGGCGCGCCTGACCCGCCTGACAGGCGGCCGGTGAGACGATGACAGAAATGCTCGGCACACTTACGCGGTGCTTGCGCGGGTGCGCGCTTGCCATGGTGGTCGCGGTGCTCGTCGGCTGCACCCGTGCGATCCCCGGCACTGTCGTACCGGTCGCGCCCGGTGCCGAGCCCGCTCCGATTCGGCTGGCGGACTTGCTGATCGAACCCGGAGAGTTTCCCGCGCGCTATCCCGCCGTCGTGCTCGACGCCACTGCGGTGTACGGGGCACTGCAGGACGTCGACGGCGTCGCCGCTGCCTCGGTGGTGAACCCGCCGCAGTGCGCGCCCCCTCCGCGGGCGCCCCATGACACCGCTGCCGTCCAGGGCATCGACAGCCAGGACGCCAGCAGTCTCATCGTCATGGTGACGCGGCCCGCGACGTCGCTGGGTGACCGCGCCGAACAACTGATCGCGTGCCCATCGTTCACCGCTGTGCGCGGCGAGGACATGTCCGAGGTCACTGTCGCCGTGCTGCCGGCTCCGCCGGTGAACGCCGACGACAGTTACGCCGTCGACCAGACCGTGACTGCCGGGTCATCGGGGTCGATGCGCAGGACGTTGACGCTGGCCGCTCAGATCGGCGATATACGCGTCAGCGCCACCTGGCTGCATGAGGGCACGTCGGAAGCCGCGCCCGACGTCGCCCCGGACACCCAAGCGCTGGACACAGTGTTCACCGACGCGGTGCTCAAGGTGCATCGCGTCGGCGGTCCGTAGTTTCTCCCCAGTCCTGAATTCATCCCCAGACACCCGCGGGCGGCGGCCGTTTCTGGCGTAGCCGACGGTGCAGGTTGCGACGTTGGCGCCATGACGAGATCGCAACCACCCGACTTTCACCTCAACCGGCCCGGCGTTCTGATCGCGGCCCTACCCGCCGTGCTCGGTTTCGTGCCGGAGAAATCTCTCGTGCTCGTGACCGTGGACCGCGGCGAAATGGGATGCGTTATGCGCGTTGACCTTTCGGAGGAATTGCTGCACTCGCTCGCGCACATCGCCGATGTGGCCGCGGCGGCGAAACCCGATTCGGCGATCGCGGTGCTGATCGACGAGGACGGCGCGACTTGCCGGACGTGCAACGACGAATACCGCGAGCTGGCCGAAGGCCTGACGACGGCGTTGGCCAGCCGCGGGATCGAACTGCTAGCGGCGCACGTTGTCGACCGGGTCGCCGTCGGCGGGCGGTGGCATTGCGCCGACGGCTGCGGCAACGAGGGCACTGTGGAGGACCCGTCGGCGTCGCCGCTGGCCGTGGCCGCGGTCCTGGACGGGCGCCGGCTGTACGCCCGACGCGCCGAGCTGCAAGAGGTGATCGAAGTCATCGATCCCGCCCGAGCCGACGCGCTCGCCGATGTCATCGGGGACTGCAAACCGGATCCGGCGCAACGTCCGGACGACGCGGCGCGCGCCGACGTCGAAGCGGCCATCGCCGCGGCCGCTCGGGTGGCCGACGTCGCGGAACTCGGCGACGACGAACTGGCGCGGCTGGCCTGGGCGCTGACCGATCTTCGGGTGCGGGACACCCTCTACGCGCTGGCGGTGGGCGAGAATGCCGGGCACGCCGAGTCGCTGGGGGCACTGCTGTCGCGCACCCTGCCGGAGCCGTGGCGTGTCGAGGCCCTCGTGCTGCTGGCGTTCTCGGCCTACGCGCGCGGCGACGGCCCGCTTGCCGGCCTGTCGCTGGAAGCGGCGCTGCGCTGCGACCCGGCGCACCGCATGGCCGGCATGCTGGACACCGCGCTGCAGTCCGGGCTGAGGCCAGAAAAGATCCGCGATCTGGCGATCACAGGTTATCGGCTTGCCGATCGGCTCGGCGTGCGATTACCGCGGATGCAGGCGTATGGCCGGCGGGCCGGATAAGTGTTGGCGCTCAGGACATCCCGGGTCGTCCCCCTGCCCTCCGGGCGGGTGGGCCCACCGCTTGCGAGGGGAGTCCCCCAGCGCTCTCCCCCGCAAGCGGGAGGTACCCCCAGCGCTGTTAGACCTTTTCGACCTTCACAGCGTGCGCCATGTGGTGGGGGAGCTCGACTTGCTCGTGTCCAGGTATCACGATCATCACGCCGCCGCGGTCGTTGGACTCGACAGTCACCCTGGCATTGGGCACCACGCCGGCGTCCTTGAGCTTTGCGATCAATTCGATGTCGCCTTGGACGTGTTCGGTGAGCTGCCGCACCACGACCGCGACGGGCATCCCGGACGGCAGCTCTGTAAGCCGCACCAGGTTCACGTAATCGCTGCCCGAGTCAGGGCCGACGCCGAGTTCGGACAGGCCGGGGATGGGATTGCCGAAAGGAGATGTCGTCGGGTTGTTGAGCACCTGCACCAGCCTGCGCTCGACGTCCTCACTCATCACGTGCTCCCACCGGCATGCCTCGGCGTGCACTTCTTCCCACGGCAGCCCGATCACATCGACCAGCAGCCGCTCGGCGAGTCGATGCTTGCGCATCACGGAGACGGCGAGGGCGCGGCCCTTGTCGGTGAGTTCCAGATGGCGGTCACCGGCGACGTGCAGCAGCCCGTCGCGCTCCATCCGCGACACGGTCTGGCTGACGGTGGGTCCGCTCTGCTCGAGCCGCTCGGCGATGCGGGCGCGCAGCGGCACTACGCCCTCTTCTTCGAGGTCGTAGATGGTCCGCAGGTACATCTCGGTGGTATCGACAAGATCGTTCATTAGGCAACCCTCCGTCACGCCAGAGTCT
>Ga0070712_100002932_pt1 | contig 10573 bp, 8 predicted proteins | sample LARL81metaG_FD_71396 | JGI IMG/M metagenome (GOLD analysis project Ga0070712, IMG submission 71396) | Corn, switchgrass and miscanthus rhizosphere microbial communities from Kellogg Biological Station, Michigan, USA - LAR L8-1 metaG | ecosystem: Host-associated > Plants > Roots > Rhizosphere ...
TTGCTGCATGGAGACGCCGCCTTCGCCGGCCAAGGCGTGGTCGCCGAATGTTTGAGCCTCTCGGGATTGCGTGGGCATCGCACCGGCGGCTCGCTACATTTCATCGTCAACAATCAGATCGGCTTCACCACGGCGCCGCGTTTTGCCCGCTCCTCACCGTACCCGTCCGACGTCGCCAAGATGATCGACGCGCCAATCTTCCATGTGAACGGCGACGACCCTGAAGCCGTGGTTCATGTGACGAAGATTGCGACAGAGTTTCGCCAGATCTTCTCAAAGCCCGTGGTGATCGACATGTTCTGCTATCGCCGCCACGGGCACAACGAGGCCGACGAGCCTGCCTTCACCCAGCCCTTGATGTATCAGCGCATCGCCGAGCATCCGAGCGTGGTCGAGGTCTATTCAAAGCGCCTGGTCGACGAAGGCCTGTTCAGCCGCGCCGAGATCGATCGCATGCAGGCGGACTTCCGCACTCATCTCGAAGAGGAATTCGCCGCGAGCGACTCCTACCGCCCGAACCGCGCCGACTGGCTCGACGGCAAATGGTCCGGCATCGGCCATGCCGAGGAAGGTGCCCGCCGCGGCGTGACCGGGATCGATCTCAGTTTCCTGACCGAGGTCGGTCGCAAGATGACGACCATCCCCAAGAGCTTTCATCCGCACAAGACAGTGGCGCGCATCATCGCCAGCCGCCGCAGGATGATCGAAGACGGTCAGGGCATCGATTGGGCGACGGCAGAATCACTTGCCTTTGGCACGTTGCTGGTCGAGGGCTTCCGCGTCAGGCTGTCGGGCCAGGATTCGGAGCGCGGCACCTTCTCGCAGCGCCATGCGGTGCTGATGGATCAGGAGAACGAGAAGAAATACACGCCGCTTAAGCATATCTCCAGGGATCAGGCCGAGTTCGAGGTCATCAACTCGAGCCTGTCCGAGGAGGCCGTGCTCGGATTCGAATACGGCTACAGCCTCGCCGAGCCTAACGCGCTTGTGCTGTGGGAGGCGCAGTTCGGCGACTTCGCGAACGGCGCGCAGGTCGTCATCGATCAGTTCATCTCCTCCGGCGAGCGGAAGTGGCTCCGCATGTCGGGCCTCGTGCTGCTCTTGCCGCATGGCTATGAGGGCCAGGGACCTGAACATTCATCAGCGCGGCTCGAGCGCTATCTCCAGCTCTGCGCCGAGGACAATTGGCAGATCGCCAACTGCACGACACCCGCCAACTATTTCCACATTCTGCGCCGCCAGCTTCATCGCCAGTTCCGCAAACCCCTGGTCCTAATGACCCCGAAGTCGCTGCTCCGTCACAAGCGGGTGGTATCGAGCTTGGCTCAGCTCGGACGTGGCACGACGTTCCATCGCCTGCTATGGGACGATGCGCAGTTCTTGCCGAACCAGGCGATCAAGCTTGTTCCCGACGACAAGATCAGGCGAGTGGTGCTCTGCTCCGGCAAGGTCTATTACGATCTCTATGAGGAGCGCGGGAAGCGCGGGATTGACGACATCTATCTGATCAGGATGGAGCAGCTCTATCCCTTCCCTGCCCGCGCGCTAATTCAGGAGCTTACGCGCTTCAAGGATACCGAGATGATCTGGTGCCAGGAGGAGCCGAAGAACATGGGCGCTTGGAGCTTCGTCGAGCCCAATCTCTCCTGGGTGCTCGAGCATATCGAAGCTAAGCACAAGCGGCCGCGTTATGTGGGTCGTCCGTCGTCGGCGGCAACCGCGACCGGGCTGATGAGCAAGCATGTGCACGAGATGAAGGCGTTTCTCGACGAGGCGTTGGGCTAGACAGAGCGACACGCCATGGCGACAGAGATCCGGGTGCCGAATCTGGGGGAATCGATCGTCGAGGCGACGGTCGGACAGTGGTTCAAGCAGGCCGGAGATGCGGTCTCGGCCGCGGAGCCTTTGGTCGAGCTCGAGACCGACAAGGTGACGGTCGAGGTGCCAGCGCCTGCGTCCGGCGTGCTGTCAGAGGTTGCGGTCAAGCAGGGCGAGACGGTTGCCGTCGGTGCCCTGCTCGGCGCGATCAGCGACGGCGACGGCAAGGCAAAGCCCGCCAAGTCCAAGACTGAAGCCCCTGGCCTGGTCGGCCTCGCGGCTGCCGAGGCCACGGCGACAGCCGAGGAACCCACCATGCGCACGCCGAAGGCTCCCGCGGCGGAGGCCAAGAAGCTCGAGCGCGAGCCAATGCGCCGCGAGGAGGTAAGCTCCGACGAGACACCGCCTCCGCCGCCGGCTGCGCGCAAGCTGCTTGCCGAATCCGGTCTAATGCCGAGCGAGGTGAAAGGGTCGGGTCGGCGCGGCCAGATCCTGAAAGATGATGTCGCGAAAGCCGCCGAAGCGCTGCTCGCGCGGGAGCGGAAGCCCAAGGAGCCGGCGGCGCCGCGCCCGCCGGTGCTGCAGGACGATGCGTCACGTGAGGAGCGCGTGCGCATGACGCGCCTCCGTCAGACGATCGCCAAGCGCCTTAAGGAGGCGCAGGACGTCGCCGCCATGCTCACCACGTTCAACGACGTGGACATGGGTGCGATGATGCAGCTCCGGCAGGAATATCGAGACGCGTTCGAGAAGAAGCACGGTGTTAAGCTCGGCCTGATGGGCTTCTTCGTCAAAGCCTGCGTGCAGGCGCTTAGGGACATCCCCGCGGTGAACGCCGAGATCGACGGAGAGGATATCGTCTACAAGAACTACTACCACATCGGCGTTGCCGTCGGGACCGAACGCGGTCTCGTCGTGCCAGTGCTGCGCGATGCCGACCGCATGAGCCTCGCCGACGTCGAGCGCGCGGTCGCCGATTTCGGCGCCCGCGCACGCAGTGGCAAGCTTAGCCTCGAGGAAATGCAGGGCGGAACCTTCACAATATCGAACGGCGGCATCTATGGCTCGCTGCTCTCGACCCCAATCCTCAATGCGCCGCAGTCAGGCATTCTCGGCATGCACCGGATCGAGGAGCGCCCAGTGGTGCGCGACGGGCAGATTGTGGCCAGGCCGATGATGTATCTCGCGCTCTCCTACGACCACCGCGTGGTCGACGGCAAAGAGGCCGTCACCTTCCTCGTCCACGTCAAGGAAGCGATCGAGGATCCCAAGCGCCTGGTGCTCGACCTTTAACTTTGGCGGGGCGCCGACCGGGATCTTCCCGATTCACTGATTTCGCGCATTCATTGGACTAAAATGCCCAATTTGCGCCATTCTGGGCTTCTTCGCAGGCAACCGAGTTGGTCCCCCATAAGTCTGTTACGCATCTTCCTCAGAGTTTGTGCCCTTTTGGGCACGCTGACGCTGGCCCAAGCCCCAGACGCTGGTTATCGACAACTCGACTATTCCTTCGGGCCCCTTCGCAATAAGCTGAACTGGAAGGTCGGAGATTCGGAATATGAGGGAGACTGCACGCTCGACGGAAATCTCCTGACCGTGAATTGGGGAAGCTCGACGCCGGTGGTCTACGCGATCGCCGACGACGGCAGCTTGAAAGGGCTTTGGGCCGGCGGCCACGGCGAGGAAACGCTGACGCCCGAGCAGTAGTAGGTAGAATCAAGACTGTCATGACTTATGACCTCGTCGTCATCGGCACAGGCCCTGGCGGCTATGTCGCCGCCATTCGCGCGGCACAGCTCGGCATGAAGGTCGCCGTGGTGGAGAAGCGCGCCACCCATGGCGGCACCTGCCTCAATGTCGGCTGCATCCCGTCGAAGGCATTGCTGCATGCGAGCGAGCGCTACGCCGAAGCCGCCGACGGCTTCGCCGGCATGGGCATCAAGGTGAGGCCAGAGCTCGATCTTGCCGCCATGCTCGCCTTCAAGGACGCGGGCGTGAAGGGCAATGTCGACGGCGTCGCGTTCCTCTTGAAGAAGAACAAGATCGATGCGGTGCATGGTTCGGCCCGCATCGCGGCGCCTGGCAAGATTGAGGTCACGGGCGCAGACGGCAAGAAGCAGACGCTCGAAACGAAGAGCATTGCCATCGCCACTGGGTCCGAAATCGCACCCCTGCCCGGCATTTCGATCGACGAGGAGCGCATCGTGTCATCGACTGGCGCCCTGTCGTTATCGAGCGTGCCGAAGCGGCTCGTGGTCATCGGCGCCGGCTATATCGGGCTCGAGCTCGGCTCGGTGTGGTCGCGGCTAGGTTCGGAGGTGACCGTGGTCGAGATGCTAGATCGTGTGGCGCCGGGCCTCGACGCGGAGGTGGCGAAGCAACTTCAGCGCGTGCTGTCCAAGCAGGAGCTTATCTTCAAGCTTGGCACCAAAGTTGTCGGCATCGACACCAAGGGCAGCGCCCTCAAGCTCATTCTTGAGCCGTCGGTAGGCGGCAAATCCGAGACTCTGGAATCGGACGTGGTGCTGGTCGCCATCGGCCGCATTCCCAACACCGAAGGCCTCGGCTTGGCGGATGTCGGCGTGAAGACAGACAATCAGAGACGGATCGTTGTCGATGAGAAGTTCGCGACGAATATCCCCGGCATTTACGCCATTGGCGATGTCATCAAGGGCCCAATGCTGGCCCACAAGGCCGAGGAGGAAGGTGTTGCTCTCGCCGAGATCCTCGCGGGCCAGGCGGGACACGTGAACTACGACGTGATCCCGAGCGTGATCTATACCGCTCCTGAGGTCGCGTCGGTCGGTAAGACCGAGGAGGAGCTGAAGGACGCCGGCATCGACTACAAGGTAGGCAAGTTCCCCTTCACCGCTAATGGCCGCGCCAAGGTGAACCGCACCACCGAAGGCTTCGTCAAGATTCTCGCCGATGAGGCGACCGACCGCGTGCTCGGCGCGCATATCATCGGCGCCGACGCCGGCACCATGATCGCCGAGGCCGCCGTGCTGATGGAGTTCGGCGGGTCGGCGGAAGACTTGGCCCGCGCCTGCCACGCGCATCCGACTCTCAACGAGGCGGTGAAAGAAGCCGCGCTCGCCGTCGACAAGCGGGCGATCCACATCTGACAGACGCGTCATGTCCGGAACGGCACCAGCGCCGCGGACGTTTAACAGGCGAGGAGGACGAGTTCATGGGCGAATTCGTCAAGGCGGCGAGCACGAGCGAGATCGCTCCCGGCCACTCGCATCTCGTCGTGCTCAAGGGCAAAGAGATCGTCCTGTTCAATATCGACGGTGAGTTCTTCGCGCTCGACAATCTCTGTACTCATGAAGAGGGTCCGCTTGCCGAAGGCGAGATCGAGGGTCACGAGGTGACCTGTCCTTGGCACGGCGCAAAATTCGATATCCGCACGGGCGATGTGCTGTGCGACCCCGCCTACGAAGCCGTGGGTCGCCACAACGTCCGCGTCACCGGCACCGACATCGAGGTCGAGATCTAGCGAAGCGACCGTCCTGTGTCGGTAAGCACCGAGGCGACGAGCGCGGCGAAGCCGGCAAGCTCGAGCACGCTAATGATCGCGTGTCCCCATTCCCAGCGGGCACGATAGTCGGTCCAGTCAGCGGGGACGGGACCGTTCACCCATTTCGCGAGCTCGACATTGACTGGGTAGACGAGCACCCACCACAGAACGAGAGCAAGCGCGAATAGGATCGGTGCTGCGAGCGCGAGGCGAAACCCGGGGCGGCCATGCTCGCGTACAAAATATGCGAGGAGCGCGAGCGCGATCACGGCGGCGACACCGATCACAGCGCCGATCGAGCCGAACAGTCTGTAGAGCCCGCCCTGCACCGTTGAGCCCACCCATAAATACTGGTCCCAGCCCATCCGCGCCGGCAGCTGCATCAGATGACAAAAGCCCATGCCGAGCGTGAGCGCGGCAAGCAGGATTGCGGTAAAGCGGATGCCCGTAAGCAGCATGCGGGCGTGTTACCTCAATCGAGCGTGCGGCGGAAGCGGGCGAGCGCAAGCCCCATCGCCACGATCATGAAGATGAACAGCGCCGCCACGTCGATCTGCATGTCGGCGAGGCCTGTCCCCTTCAGCGTGATGCCGCGCACGATGCGCATGAAATGCGTGAGCGGCAGCGCCTCGCCGATGACTTGCGCCCACATCGGCATGCCACGGAACGGGAACATGAATCCGGAGAGAAGAATGTTGGGCAGGAAGAAGAAAAACGTGAGCTGCACCGCCTGAAGCTGATTCCGGGCGATGGTCGAAAAGGTGTAGCCAACGGCAAGGTTGGAGGCCGCGAACAGGGTGGCGAGCGAGACCAGCAGCCATACGCTTCCCATGATCGGCACGTTAAACAGGAAATGCGCGGCGCACAGGATGATTGTCATCTGCACGAAGCCGACCAGCACGAAGGGCGCGATCTTCCCGATCATGATCTCCACCGGCTTGATCGGCATGGCTAGGAGACTTTCCATGGTGCCACGCTCGATCTCGCGCGTCACGGCGAGCGCGGTGAACATCATCATGGTCATGGTCAGCACCACGCCGAGCAGGCCGGGGACGATGTTGTATTGGGTGATGGCTTCGGGGTTGTAGCGGTTCTGTAGTGTGATCTGGAATGGTGCAGTGCTCTTGGTCACCGGGGCGTCTGGTCCGCGCAGCTCGCGCCTGAGCGCCGTGTCGATCAGGCCTTGAAGCGAGGAGACGGCCGTCCCTGTGGCAACCGGGTCCGTCGCATCGGCAATCACCAGGACCGAAGGCCGGTCGCCGCGCCGCACGTCGCGCTCGAAGCTCGCCGGAATCTCGACGGCAAACTGCACCTTGCCTGTGCGGATCAGCCGGTCGAGTTCATCGGCATCGTGCACCTGCTCCGTAAACTTGAAGTAGTCGGTGTTCTTCATCGCCGCGAGCACGGCGCGAGTGAGCGGCCCTTCGTCGCGCACGAGAACCGCTGTCGGGAGCTGCTTGGGGTCGGTATTGATGGCATAGCCGAACAGCGTGAGCTGGAGGATTGGCACGAAGATCATGGTGGCGAAGGTCATGCGGTCGCGCCGCATCTGGACGAATTCCTTGATGACCATGGCCCACATGCGTCGAAAGAAACCGGGATCCCGGCGCTCGGCGGCAGAGCCGTTATAGGTCGCATCTCTCATGCAAAATTGTCCTTCGACTTGTCCATGAGCAGGATGAACACGTCTTCGAGCGTAGGTTCGCCGCGCATCCAGCGATGCCCGCCGTCGGCCTTCTTGGCGGACGCGATGGCTGCATCGAGCGCCGTCTTGTCGCGGCCAGAGACGTGTAGCTCGGTGCCGAACGGCGCCACCATGTCGACGCCATCGCAAGTCTCGAGCTTGGTCGAAAGGTGATGCAGGTCCTTGCCCGAGACGATCCACGTGCTGAGCCCCGACTTCGCCACCACCTCGCGCGCGGTGCCTTTGGCCAGCAGCTCGCCGAATGCGATGTAAGCGATCTCATGACAGCGCTCGGCCTCGTCCATGTAGTGGGTAGAGACCAGCACGGTGATGCCGTTGGCTGCGAGATTGTGGATCTCGTCCCAAAACTCGCGCCGCGCCTTGGGATCGACGCCCGCGGTCGGCTCGTCGAGCAGAAGCAGCTTGTGCTCCGGCAGGATGCAGGCGCCAAGTGCGAGCCGCTGTTTCCAGCCGCCGGACAGATCGCCCGCGAGCTGCTCTGCGCGAGTGGAAAGGCCGAGTCGGCCGATTGCTTCCCGCGCCGCTTGGCGCGGCTCGGGCACGCCATAGACGCGCGCCACGAATTCGAGGTTTTCTCGAATGGACAGGTCGGCATAGAGACTGAACCGCTGCGTCATGTAGCCAACATTGCGCTTGATTTCGCCGGATTGCGTTCGAATGTCATAGCCGAGGCAGGTGCCCTGCCCGGCATCAGGCGTGAGCAGGCCGCACAACATGCGAAGCGTCGTGGTCTTGCCGCTGCCGTTAGGTCCGAGAAAGCCATAGATCTCGCCCCTGGGCACTTGCAGCGCCAAGTTATGCACGACGGTGCGGCCATCGAAGGTCTTGGTCAGGCCGGTAACGTCGATGACGATCTCTTTTGCCGCGCCATCTGTCATCGCCGCACCAATTGCTGGCCGGGCCCAAGCGTCACCGTCACCGGCTGGCCGGCGGTAAGCGCCGTCGCATCGCCCTCTGGACGTGCCTCGACGAGAAAGACAAGCTTCTGCCGTTGCTCGCGCGAGAAGATCACCGGCGGTGTGAATTCAGCCTCGCGCGCGATGAAATTGATCTTGGCATGAAGATCTGGCGGGCAGCCGTCGCAGGTGAGAGTGACACTCTGGTCGATTTGGAGCTTGGCACGCACCGGTTCGGCCACGAAGAAGCGAACCTTGAGATTGCGCGGCGGCAGAAGCGCCACCACGCCCTGGCCGGCATTCACCACCTCGCCGGGCCTGAAATAAACCTCCTCCACCGTGCCATCCGCCGACGCGAACACTTGCCGCTTGCCGAGATTCTTCTCGGCCTCGTCCAAAGCATGGTGCGCAGCCTCGGCATTGGCCTTAGCTGCATCGATCATGTCGGAGCGGCCGGGAAGCTTTGCTGCGTTGATGCGCTTCTCGGCTTCCACGACCGTCGCCTGGTTGCGGTCATGCTGGGCGACAGCATCATCGAGCTGGGCTTTGGTGATCCAGCCTTTGGCAAACAGCTTCTGCGCGCGATCAAGATTGTTGCTCGCGACCTGGAGCATGGCCTTCGCCTCGTTGAGCGAGGCTTCGAGCACCTCGATCTCGCCGGGTCTCTGCAGTTGAGCTTGCGCGTCAGCGAGTCTCGCTTCAGCCTCGGCGACACGAGCCTTGGCGGCCGCGACCGAGGCCTCCTGCTCCGAACTCTCAAGGGTGAAGATCGGATCGCCCTTCTTTACATGGTCGCCCTCCTCGACGCTCAGCATAGCGACGCGGCCTCCCTGCTCGGAGCCGACCAGCACGAGATCGGCTTCCATATAGCCGGGGAAGTCGGCGTTCTGATTTGCCGGGAAGGTCATGAGTGCAAGCGCGATCAGCACCGCCGCAAGACCGGCAACGAGGAGAGCGATGCGCTTCATTCACACGTCTCCTTCGCGCCGGGCGCCCTGATCGCATCGAGGAGAAGATTGACGTGGGTCTCGAGCAACCGATCGGTGTCGAGGTGCCGGTAAGACTCGAATAGCGAGCGCCAGAGGATGGACGCGAGCACCGGCGCGATGATGAGTTGCGGAAAGTCCCTGAGCGGCGTCTCCCGAAATTCTCCGCGCTCCACCCCTCGGTCGATCAGTCTCTGCAGCGTTTGCAGTCCGCGCGAGACGATGTGCTCGAAGTAGAATTGCGTCAGCTCCGGATGTTTGTGACCTTCGCCAATCAAGAGGCGTGCGATCACGGCGCGCCGCGACTTCACCAGCTCTTGGATGAAGGCGAGGAACGGGCCTTTGATGAATTCCTCAGTTGGAAGCGTCGTGGTTTCGATCTGACCGCTGATCGCATCGAAGGCCGGCGTGATGACGCTCTTCACTACCGCCTTGAACAGCTCGACCTTGGTCTTGAAGTAGAGGTAGGGAAGGCCTTTGCTCACCTTCGCCCGGGCGGCGACATCCTCAAGCCTCGTGCCTGCGTAGCCGTGTTGCGCGAATTCCTCGAAGGCTGCGGCGACGATCTCCTGCGGGCGCGTGTCCCTGCGCTCCATCCCTTGGGCTGCTTTTCTGCGCTGGGCGGTCTTGGTCTCGGCCATGGCGTTTTTTCTGCCTGTGCGCCCCCCGACCATTGCGGTAGGCCGGCGCACCCCTGTGCCTATGCCAATATAATGACTGACTGGTCAGTACCGCAAGGCCTCTCTTCGACCCCACGGTGCTGGACCAGGCGCGGAAGCGACTGATTCAACCTCAGCGGCGTGACCTCGCCAACTCGTAGCCGCTGCCGGCTCCCCTAGTGCTTCCCCAACCAAGCTCAGGCGCGGGGGTGGGCCTTGTCGTAGGCTTTCAACAAATGCGCCCGATCGACCTCTGTATAGCCCTGGGTCGTTGACAGGCTCGCGTGACCCAGAAGCTCCTGGATGGCGCGCAAGTCTGCGCCGGCGCCAAGCAGATGCGTGGCGAAGGAATGGCGCAATGCATGCGGCGTCGCCGTCTCGGGAAGCCCGAGTGTGGCGCGGGCGCGAGCAATCCTGAGCTGGATGATGCGTGGGGAGAGCTGCTTGCCGCGCGCGCCGATGAACAAAGGGCCGTCTGACGAAAGGGCGACCGGACAGAGCTCGAGGTAGCGCGCCACCGCCTCGCGGGCGATCGGCAAGACCGGAACGACACGCGTCTTACCGCCCTTGCCTTTCACGCGCAGCATGTCGCGGCCTTTCACCGGAGCATCCTTGCGCTCGAGCGACAGCGCCTCGGAGATGCGCAAACCTGAACCATAAAGCAGCGCAAGCACAGCTGTGTCCCGCGCCAAGATCCATGCGGGCAGATCGGGCGAAGCGATGTCGGCGCCGTCAACCAGCGCGGTCGCCTTCGGCGCGGTGATCGGCTTCGGCACCGAATGGGGCAACTTGGGAAGCGCCACGGCGCGGATTGCGTCGTTCTTGCCGTAGCCCCGCCGATCCAGAAATTTGTAGAACATGCGAAGCGCCGAGAGCGTTCGGGCGAGGCTCCGGCTGCCAACGTCCTCCCCCCGACGCGCCGCGAGGAATGCGCGGAAGTCGCGCGCGGACAGCGCCAACAGCCGGTTCATGTCAGGCAGGCGATTGAA
>Ga0070712_100002935_pt1 | contig 10567 bp, 10 predicted proteins | sample LARL81metaG_FD_71396 | JGI IMG/M metagenome (GOLD analysis project Ga0070712, IMG submission 71396) | Corn, switchgrass and miscanthus rhizosphere microbial communities from Kellogg Biological Station, Michigan, USA - LAR L8-1 metaG | ecosystem: Host-associated > Plants > Roots > Rhizosphere ...
AGGGATGCGCCGTGCAGCGGCGGAACGTGCATGGCGCTTCGATGTCGCCGTCACGGAGGCGCAGCTCGTGCAAGCCGTAGAAAGAGTCTGCGAGCTCGCGTATGCGCATGTTGGAGGGGGTGCCGGTTGATGCGCATCAAGCTCGCTGAGAATTTTCGCGCCGTGTTCTACGCGCCGTTTTATGCCGCGCACGAGCTCGGATGCTACGAGCGCGAAGGAGTAGAAGTGGAGCTTATCGGGTCGCCCGCTCCGGTGTTCGCCGCGTCGGGTCTGCTCGATGGCACGATCGATCTGAGCTGGGGCGGGCCGATGCGGGTGATGAAGGCGCGGGATACCGAGCCGAGCTCAGATCTTGTTTGTTTTTGTGAGGTCGCCACGCGCGATCCGTTTTTTCTGGTGGGCCGAACCCAGGGGAGCGAATTTCGCCTCAGCGACTTACCGAAGCTGAAATTCGCCAAAGTCACGGAGGTGCCAACGCCCTGGCTGTGCCTGCAACTTGATCTGCGGGAGCAAGGGGTGGATCCGGCGCGGCTTAACTGCGCAGCCGGCAGCACGATGCTGAGCAATCTTGAGAAGCTGCGCAGCGGCGAATTGGACGTGGTGCAGATGTTTGAGCCCTATGCATCGCTGGCGGTGAAGGCAGGAGCGGGCGAGATCCTCTACGCCGCCAGCACGCGAGGGCCAACCTCCTATACGACGTTTCTCGCCACGCGCGACGGAATCGCGCGCAACCGCGATGCATTCCTGGCCATGACTCGCGGCATTCAGCACATGCAACGCTGGCTCGCGGCGCACAGCGCGGAGGACCTGGCGCAAGTCACCGCTCGATTTTACCCGGAGATTGCTCCGGATATCCTCTCGACCTCGCTGGGACGCTATCGCGATGCCGGAGTGTGGGGTCACACGACCGCCGTGTCGCGCAGCGGGTTCGCGCGGCTCGCGGAAAGCCTGCTTTCCGGCGGTTTCATCGCGCGCAGGCCGGTATACGAGGACTGCGTCGATCAGAGCCTGTGCTGAGAGAAGAAGCGCTGCACATGGCCGCCGTTCCGGTTATCTCTGTCCCATGATTCAAACGCGGGTGTGAACCACGATGCTCGACGTGATCATTCGCAGCGGCGACGTGGTGACACCGCAAGGCGTCGCCCGATGCGATGTGGCCATAGCTGGCGAGACGATCGCTGCAATCACGCCTCCCGGCACCTTGCAGTCTGCTATCCGGGTAATCGATGCTACGGGACACATCGTGATGCCGGGCGGAATCGATCCGCACGTCCATCTGCACCACGTCTGGATCAAGCCGGACGGAACGCCGCTGGTCACGGCCGGTCCGGAGCAGGTCGGGCGCGCCGCGTTGCACGGCGGAACGACGACGTTCATCGATTTCGCCTATTGGCGCGACGGCCTCTCAGCACTCCAGGCGATCGAGATGCGCGACAAGGACTTTGTGGGCAAGAGCCCGTGCGACTGGGCCTACCACATCATGCTGCACTCCGAGCCTCCCCCCGAATTCACCGGCCAGCTCGCGGAAGCGATCCAGGCCGGCTATCCCACGCTGAAGATATTCACGACAAACATTCTTCCCTCGCGAACCGGGCGCATGATCGATTTCGGCGATATCTGGGAGGCCTTCCAGGTCCTGGCCAAAGAGGGCGGGCTGGGCGTCATCCATGCCGAGGATAACGACATCGTCATGCACATGTATGCCAAGCTCGTCAGGGAAGGCCGGGTTGATTTTCAGCATCTTGCGGAGGTCCACAACCAATTGTCAGAGGATCTCAGCTTCCGTCGCGTGCTGCGCCTCGCCGAAAGCGTGCCGGGCAGCGCACTTTATATGATGCATGTCTCTGCCGCCACCGGCGTTTCCGCCATCGCCGAGGCGCGCGGCAAGGGGTTGCCGATCTACGGCGAGACGCTGCACCAGTATCTCATCTACTCCATGGAGGACTACAAGCGCGTCAACGGCCAGATCTATCACACCTATCCTTCGTTGAAATCGCCGCAGGACCAGCAAGCGCTCTGGCAAGGCACCGTAAGCGGTCACATCCACTGCATCGCGACGGACGAGCTCTGCTGTACCCTCAAAGACAAGACAATCGGCAAGCGCATCGACGACACAACCGGCGGCAATTCGGGCGTCGAGCCGCGCCTGGGTGTCATGTATACCGAGATGGTCGTGCGCCGCGGCTACTCGCTGTCTCAATACGTGGATCTGGTCTCGACCAACGCCGCCAGGATCATGGGACTTTATCCACGCAAAGGAGCAATCGCCGTCGGCAGCGATGCTGATATCACCATCCTCGATCCGAGGCGCCGCGGCACGGTCCGTGCGCTCGATCTGCACGAGACCGACTACACGCCTTGGGAAGGGCACGAGATTTTCGCCTGGCCGGTCACGACCATGCTGCGGGGCAAGGTCACGGTCGAGAACGGCCAGTACTGCGGGACCCCGAACGACGGACACTATCTCAAGCGCAAGATCGCCGCCGAAATACGTGATGGACCTGCGCTTTGACCGACCTCTCCACCGAAACTTTGCGGGAGTTGCTGGCGGAAAGTCTGGCAGCTTGGCGTCTGGTGGGGGACGTCCGCAGCGCCGGCGGTCTGGTTTTGCTGTCCTGCAATGCAACCGAGATTCGCGTGGAGCCGGTGCCCCCCGGCTCGCCGTTCCGTTGGATGGTGACGGTGAACGGGCGCGGGCGCGGAGCGCTCTCGCTCCTCGCCGTGCTGCGTCGGGTGCGCGCAGCCCTCGATTGCCAATATGAACGGCACCAGGTGCGCATCGCGCCTGCTCCGGTCATTCCTCCGTGATTGGCGTCCTCCTTCTCACCGGGTTCCTCGGCAGCGGCAAGACGACGCTGCTGCGCCATCTGCTTCGGCAGCCCGCATTCTCTCGCACCGCGGTCATCATCAACGAGTTCGGCGAGGTTGGCCTCGATCATCAATTGGTGGAGGCGAGCACGGACAGCTATATCGAGCTGCAGACGGGATGCCTCTGCTGCAAGGTGCGCAACGACCTCGTAGAGACGATCGATGAGATGCTATGCCGGCGCGATCAGGGCACTGTCCCGCCGTTTACCCGCATCGTCATCGAGACCAGCGGGCTTGCGGATCCGGCGCCGATTCTCCAGACGCTCATGATCCATGCTGCCGGCCGCCTCGTTCTGGACGGTGTGGTGACGACGGTGGACGCGGTGAACGGCGCAAGCGCACTGGCGCGCGAACCGGTTTCCATCAAGCAAGTGGCGCTGGCCGATCGCCTTGTACTGACCAAATCCGATCTGGCGGACGGCAGTCAGCGTGTTCTGCTCGACCGGCTTGCAGAGCTCAACGCGGCGGCACCGCTCGTGACTGCAAATCACGGCAGCATCGATCCCGCTCTTCTGGAGGGTGTGGCCCTTGATCCGCGTACCCGCTCGCTTGCGATCGAGGCTTGGCTCGGCGAGGCTGCAGGCGCCCACGGACCGAGGCATACGCGGCATGACTCTGAGATTCAGGCCTATGCTGTCGTTCGCGATGAGCCGCTCCACGCCGTAGCCTTGACTCTGTTCCTGGAAGCGCTGGCCGAGCATTGCGGTGCGGGGCTCCTGCGCCTCAAAGGCATCGTCGATATTGCCGAAAGCCCGGGCCGGCCCGCGGTCATTCACGGAGTCCAGCACGTGTTTCATCCGCCGGCTTGGCTCCCGCATTGGCCCTGCGACGACCGCCGCACCAGGATCGTCCTCATTACGCGCGGCATCCCGCGCAGATGGGTCGAGGTGCTGCTTGACGCGCTCAAGGCAGAAGTGGTCGCGACGGCGGCCGAACCCTGAGGGCCCCGGCAAAAGGCGGCGCGATCAAGGAGCCCTTGTACCCAAGCATCTCTGCAGATCTGGTGGCGCGCTTCCGTTCGCGCGAAGGATGAACTTCGTGCCCGAAAAACGCGCACTCCAGGGCGAGGGTTACCTGTAGTCACGCCGTGGGTAATTTCGTATACCCACTCGTATCGCTCAATTCTCTCGGATCCTCAGCCCGGGTTAAGACGCAGGCCGCGCCATGGCCGGCGGGATGCCATGTGAGGATGCGCAAATCGGAGAAAATCATGCAGCTTACGAGGGACAGGTTCATTCACATCATCGCATCCGCCGTGCTGATTGCTGCGGTCGGTTCGGCGCTGCCAGCCGCTCATGCCGCTGACGTGATCAAGATCGGTGCTCCGCTGGCGCTGACAGGTTCGCTGGCCGACGAAGGGAAAAAGCAGGACGTCGTCTGGAAGATGTGGCTCGACAAGGTCAATGCGGCGGGCGGAATCAACGTCGGCGGCAAGAAGATGAAAGTCGAGCTCGTCAAATATGATTATCAGTCGGACGGTCAGCGCGCCGCCCAGCTGGCCGAGAAGCTCATCACCGACGACAAGGTGGATTTCCTGCTCTCGCCATTCGGCTCTGGGCACACCAAGATTGTGGCCACGGTTGCGGAGCGGTATCAGACTCCATTGCTCGCGTGCGCCTCCTCGTCTGAATCGGTGTTCGACCAGAGCTTCAAGCACCTGTTCGGGACATTGTCGCCCAACGGCGGCATGACCGACGCCATGGTCGCGTTCTTCAAGAGCAAAATGCCGACGCTCAAGCGCGTGGCGGTATTGGGACGCGACGACGTATTCCCGAAATCCATGGCGCAGGGCACATCGGCGGCGGCGAAGAAAGCCGGGCTCGAGGTGGTCTACGATCAGCTCTACGCCGTAGGCACCATGGACCACTCAGCTGCGCTGTCCGCCATAAAGGCTGCCAATCCCGACTGGATCTATGTCACGGGCTATACCCAGGATCTCATTCTAGCGCGCAAACAGATGGCGGACCTCGGCGTGAAGGCGCCGATCGTGACCATGGTGGCGGGTCCCGCCTACAAGGAATACACGGACGGCCTCGGCAGTCTCGCCAACGGGGTGACGAGCTCGAGCTGGTGGCACCACGCTACCAACTACAAGGGCATCGGCCCGTGGCCGACAACGGGTGACTTCTACAAGGAGTTCGTCGCCAAGGAGAAGAGCGACCCGGACTATGTCCACGCCTCCTGCGCGGCAGCCACCGTGGTGCTCGCAGACGCGATCGAGCGCGCCGGCTCGAGCGACAAGAACAAGGTGCGCGATGCGCTCGCAGCCACCAATGTCGCCACGTTCTACGGCCCGATCAAATTCAGCGCGAACGGCATGAACGAGGTCAGGGATCTCCCTGTCATCCAGGTCCAGGACAAGAGCATCAAGGTGGTGCATCCCGCGGACATCAAGGACGGCGAGCTGGTGTTCTTGAAGTAGTCTCCACTACTCAGGTCGTCATCGTCCGCGCATGCGGACGATCCAGTAGGCACCAGAGATCGGATTTGGCACGGCTTTCCCTCAGCCTGCCGTGCGGGATTACTGGATGCCCCGCTTGAAGCGGGGCATGACAACCGAGAGGTCGACGATTGAGGCTCAAGTTACTGCGCATAAGGCCGCAGCGCTGCAGTGGCGCGCCCCGGGACGACGGCGTTCTCGGCCATTGAGCGATGGCCTACCTGCAAATTCTGGTGAACGGGGTCGTCCTCGGGGCGCTTTACACCTGTCTTGCAGTGGGATTCTCGCTGGTGTGGGGGGTGTTGAACATCATCAACATGCTGCACGGCTCGCTGATCATTCTGGGCGGCTACCTCACCTTCTTCGCCTGGCACGGCTTCGGCATCCATCCCTTGGTGGCGTTACCCGTTGTTGCGCTCGTTCTCTTCGCCATCGGTTACCTGACCCAATTGCTGCTGATCAATCGCGTCGTGAGCGAGCCCGTGCTCACCACGCTGACGCTTACCTTCGGCCTCGACCTGATCCTCTATAATTTCATGACCGTCTATTACACGGCCACCCCGCGGCGCGTCACGCTCGACCTCGGTGTGGTCGAGATCGCGGGAATCGTCATGCCGGTGGACCGGCTGCTCGCGATGACGCTCGCATTGTTGCTCACTGGCATTCTGTACGTCGTGCTGCGCGGCTCGCGCATCGGTCGGGCAATCGTCGCGGTGCGCATGGACCGGGATGCGGCGGCGCTCATGGGCATTCGTGTGGACCGCATCTATGCCATCACGTTTGGGATCGGCGCGCTGATGGCGGGCGCGACGGGCGCGGTATTCGCGATGATGTATCCCATCACCACCAATCTGACGACTACGTTTCTGGGCAAGGCATTTGTCGTCTGCGTTATCGGCGGTCTCGGCAGCGTTCAAGGCGCATTGGTCGGCGGAATCGTCCTGGGGGTTGTCGAAAGCCTGGCGGGCCAGATGGTGGGTCCGCAGCACGCGCTCACCGTTGGTTTTGCGCTGATGTTGCTGCTGCTGCTGGTAAAGCCGACCGGTCTCACCGGCATCCGGGGCTACGAATGATACCCCTCGATCGTCATGGCCGGGCTTGTCCCGGCCATCCACGCCTTGGCTGCTTCCCTAAAGACAAGCGCGGGCATGACGGTGAACGCATCCGGGGCTACGAATGATATCGCGCCGGTGGCCCTACTTTCTGTTCGCGATTTGGATTCTGGCGCTGGGCTCGACTCCGCTGTGGGCCGGGAACTATGTCGTGCGCCTTGCCATCACCATTGCGATGTTCACCGGATTGACGCTTTCCTGGAATTTCATCGGCGGGTTCACCGGCTATCCCTCCTTTTCGACCGCGGCTTTCTTTGGTCTCGGCAGCTATGTTGGTGCGCTGGCGCAGCGCGCGGGCGTGCCGATGGTCTTCGCGTGGGCGCTCGCAACGCTCGTGGTCGGACTCTTTGCTGCGGCTCTCGGGGGCATCCTCCTGCGGCTGCGCGGGCACTATTTTGCGATCGGATCCATCGGGGTCGTGGAGGTGGTGCGGCTTCTCATCGCGTCTTGGGGCAGTTTCACCGGGGGCGGCGATGGACTTAACGTGCCCTTCGTTGCCGGTGGGCCGGACGTCGTAGCCCGCATCTTTCTGGCTGCCATGGTAGGCATCATGGTCGCCGTCTTTGCCACCACAGTCGGGGTCGACCGCAGCCGCTTGGGATTCGGCCTGCGTTGTATTCAGCAGAACGAGGATGCCGCCGACATGGTCGGCATCAATACGACCATTTACAAGATCGCTGCGTATACGCTGTCGGCGCTGTTCTGCGGAACCATCGGGGCTGCATACGCTTCCTGGACCGGCTACATCGATCCGAACGAATCGTTTTCCATCCTCATGACGATCAAAGTGCCGGTGATGTGCCTCCTGGGCGGATCGGGAACCATATTCGGGCCGGTCATAGGCGCTGCTGCGTTCACGCTCCTGGAAGAGTTCTTCTGGGCCAATTTCCTCGACTACAACCGCGCCATCCTGGGTGCGGTCATCGTGGTCCTCATTTTCTTTCTGCCTGGCGGCCTGCTGCGCATGCCGTACCGCGGGCTGGGCACTCGCATCGGGCGGCCTTGGGTGCAGCCGAAAGCCGCGGCATGAGCACGCCGATCCTAAAACTCGATCGGGTGAGCAAGGCGTTTGGCGGCATTCACGCCTTGCGCCAGATCAGCTTTGCACTGGAGGAGGGCGGGATCGTTGCTCTGATCGGGCCGAATGGGGCAGGCAAAACCACCCTCATCAACCTCATTACCGGTGTGCACCGCGCCTCCGGCGGCCGGATCGCGTTCCGTGGGACGGATGTGACGCGGCAGCGCCCGTTTCAGGCGGCGCGCCGGGGACTCGCTCGCACCTTCCAGATCGTGCAGCCATTCCCGCGCATGAGCGTGTTGGAGAATGTGGCAGCAGGCGCGCTCTTTGGCGGCGGGCACGCGGGCATGGACGAGGCCGTGGCAGCCGCACGCGAGCAGCTCGAGTTCACGGGGCTCAGCGACCTTGCCGACCGGCCCGCCTCGGCGCTCACGCTTGCCGCACGCAAGCGGCTCGAGCTGGCGAAGAGCCTCGCCATGAAGCCGCACCTGTTGATGCTCGACGAAGTCAATGCCGGTCTCAATTCCAGCGAGATCGACGGCGCGCTTGCGCTCATTCGCAGCATCGCCCGGCGCGGTATCACCATTCTCGTCATTGAGCACGTCATGAAAGTGATCTTTTCGCTCGCCGATCGCGTGCTCGTCCTGCACCATGGTGAGCTGATTGCCGACGGCGTTCCCAGCGACATTGCGGGGCAGCAGCGGGTGATCGAAGCCTATCTCGGCGAAAAGTTTGCTCGCCGGATCGCAAGAGCCGAAACAAATGGCTGAGTCGCTCCTTGCGATCGAGGCCCTGAGCGCCGGATATGGCGACGTGCGCGTGTTGTGGGGCATCGATCTTTGCGTTGAGGAGGGCGAGATCGCCTGCATCGTAGGTCCGAACGGCGCCGGCAAGACCACGCTGCTGCGCAGCATCTCAGGCCTTCTTTCCCCTGCCAGCGGCCGGATCATTTACCGCGGCGATGACCTGAGCTCGCTCACGGCCGACCAGATTATTGCGCGCGGTATCGCGCATGTACCGGAGGGCCGGCGGCTGTTCCGCGGGCTGAGCGTGCGCGACAACCTCCTCCTCGGTGCCTATCTGCGACGTGACGGCGCGCAGATTGCGCGCGACCTCGATTACGTATTCGCGCTATTCCCCATTCTGCGCGAGCGTCATCGACAGGATGCCACCACTTTGTCGGGAGGCGAGCAGCAGATGTGCGCCATCGGACGCGGAATCATGTCGCGCCCGCAGCTGCTCCTGATAGACGAGCTGTCGCTCGGGCTGGCGCCGCGGTTGGTGGAACGGCTCGGTGAGGCTTTGCTCGAAATCAACCGCTCCGGCATCACCATTCTTCTCGTTGAGCAAGATGTGATGACCGCCTTCGAGCTGGCACGGCATGCCTTTGTGCTTGAGACCGGGCGGGTCACCAAGCGCGGCACAACTGCCGCGCTTGCGGAGGATCCCGCCATCCGCCAGGCGTATCTGGGCATGTAACGCTTCGTAGGGCGACGCATGCGTCGCCTATTGCAACAGCGCATGGAGGCAGGGCGAGGCATGCCTCGCCCCTACGATCGGAAAAACTTTCTGAAAAACCGCACGATGCGGCTCCACAGCGCTGCGCGTGCCAGTGTGCCTGCATCGAGGACCTGCTGCTCGGATTGCGTAGTGGGCGCGCCTGCAAGCCGTGCCGCCAGATTGCGAGCGAACGTTCGGGTCAAATGATCGGCGACATCCTTGACCAGGCCGGAGCGGCTGAACTGCGCCAGGGCCCCGGTGAGCAGAAATTTGACCGACAGATCGACCCGTGACGAGCCCTCGCTCAGCGGTTCGACCGTGTACACAATGATTGCGCGGCCACTCGAGGCGCTGCGCGAATCTCTGCCGGCGGCGCGCACGACGCCGCGAAATGCGGTCTCGTTGCGTTCGATCTCCACTGTCCCCGCAAATGCGCTGACGATGGGCCCAAGCTTCACATGCATTTCCCCTTCGGCCCGGCCGTTCTGCAGCGGCATCGTCAGGCGAGCACCCGGAATGCATCGCGCCACGGTGTCCAGATCTGCCAGGAGCTGCCATGTTTCCGCTTGCGAGCAGGGCACTGTAAACGAGTCGCGCAGATCCACGCCGCTGCTTTCCACGGCGGACCATTGTTCCTGCGTGATGCTCTCGGGCGGCCGCGCGAGCCCCTCACCCCGGCCTTTCGCTGCGCTCGGGCCGACCCTCTCCCCGCCATGCGGGGAGAGGGTGCCGAGCCGCTCTGCGGCGAGGCGGGTGAGGGGCGAGGGTCGCGTCGTGGTGATTCTGGATTCGTTTTGCGCCGCGCTGGGCGGGTGCGCACCGACGGGACCAAGCCGCGTGCGTGCTCGCGTGGAATGTGACTGGCTTTCGCCCCCCTGCGAGATGACGCTGCGGACAGCGGCGACGATCCCCACGTAACCGGTACATCGGCACAGATTCCCGGACAGTTCGAGCCGGATGCGCTTTTCGTCCGCTTGCGGCAGGCGCGTGACGATGTCGCGGGCGCTGATCAACATGCCCGGGGTGCAATAGCCGCATTGCAAGCCATGGTGCTGCGAGAACGCCTCGCGCAGGCGCGCCATGACCGGGTCCTTCTCCAGGCCCTCGATCGTCCTCACCTCGGCGCCATCGCACGCGACCGCGTAGGTGATGCAGGAGCGTGCGGGTGAGCCGTCGATCAGAACGGTGCAGGCTCCGCACACCCCATGCTCGCAGCCGATATGCGTACCGGTAAGGAACTGATCCTCGCGCAGGAAATCCGCGAGATTGCGTCGCGGCTCGACTTCGGCCTGGACCTTGCGCCCATTGATCGTCAGGGACACGGTTCTCATGCTGCGCAGGCCTGCCTTGCCGCGCGCTGGAGCGCCACCGGAGCGAGTTGCCGCAGGTAATCGTCGGTCACGCCTTTCTCGTCGAGAAGTCGCAGGACGGCAGCGGAATCGAGCCGATCCGGCAGATCCGGACCGAAGCGTCCGCGGAAAACTGACGAGGCGTCGGTGAGCACCACGGGCGCCGTTTCGATCGCCCCGATCACCGCCCGAAAACGACCGCGTTCCGGGTCGTGCAGCACGCCGCCAATGGCATGCGCGTATTCGCCGGCTTTCTGCGCGAACTTGAACACGCCCCAGC
>Ga0070712_100002936_pt1 | contig 10562 bp, 8 predicted proteins | sample LARL81metaG_FD_71396 | JGI IMG/M metagenome (GOLD analysis project Ga0070712, IMG submission 71396) | Corn, switchgrass and miscanthus rhizosphere microbial communities from Kellogg Biological Station, Michigan, USA - LAR L8-1 metaG | ecosystem: Host-associated > Plants > Roots > Rhizosphere ...
CGCGTTGACCATGGCCAGCATCTTGCCGCCGCCGCGCTGGAAGAAGATGTCCGGCGTGGAGTTCGAGTTCAGCGCGGTCTGCAGCTTGCCGTCGTAGTCCTCGTTCTGGATGTTCTGCATCTTGATCGTCACGTTCGGGTGAAGCGTGTCGAAGGTCTTGATGGCGTTCTGGAAGTACGTAAGACCGGGGCCGGGGGTAGCGTTCGTCCAGAAGGTCAGCGTGACCTTGCCGCTGGAGGACGAGCCGCTGCCGCCGCTGCTGCTGCCACCTCCGGCGCAGGCGGAGGCGACCAGGGCGACGCCCAGGCCAAGCGCGGCGATCGCCGCGGTACGGGTTCTCTTCATCATCGTAGAAACTCCTCGGGTGAACTTGCGCAAGAACCTGGGGCCGATCGTTGGATGCCAGCCCGCTCCTGGCGACGCGGTTATGGCGCTGGCCCAGACGCCCTTGAGCGGGTAGGCGGTGGCGTTGTTCCACCAGCTGAGGGTGACCCGGCCGCGACGCTCGATCTCGTCGACGCGCTCGAGCCGACCGAGGTACCGCTACTGCTGCTGCACGCCGCTATCGTGGCCGCTGCTGCGCCACCGCTATGGCGACGATGACGGGTTTCGGTAAACGTCGCATGAGGCTCATCTCCTGAGGATGCCGGGATCTCGCGGTTACGACGATCTCCGCGGTTACGACCAAAAGACAGACGTCCACCGCAGGTGACGTCTTACGAGGACCTCGAAAGTTTATGTTTATATTTCGGAATTTCTCGTTATCATAGGAACCGTGAGGTCACCGGTCAACCCCTCGTTTCTAAGGTGTTACGTTCCAGTGCAAAGCTGTGCGATGCCCGGATAGTGGCGTTCTCGGCCGAAATCGCGATACCGTGATCGAAAGTTTTTCGGATGTTGACGGTTGCCGTGCGGACCTACCGGCCCGGCGATGAGCCGACGGCGAGAAAAGGTGGTGCAGTGCTTCCAAGGAGCAATGCGGTCAGCGAGGCCGCCCGGAGGGACCGCGGGCGGACGACCCTCGCGGCTATCGCCGCCGAGGCCGGCGTGTCGCTGCCGACGGTGTCGAAGGTGGTGAACGGACGGCGGGACGTCGCCCCGGCGACGCGGGCACTTATCGAGCGGCTGCTTCACGAGCACCGGTACACCCGGGCGGGCACGCGACGGCATCGCCGGTCCGGCCTCATCGACCTCGTCTTCAACGGGCTGGACAGCCCGTGGGCGGTGGAGATCCTGCGCGGTGTGGAAGAGTGGGGCACCGAGCACTCCACCGCTGTGGCGGTCTCCGCGGTCAGGCACGGCAACGCCCGGCCGGCCAGCTGGACGAGCGGGCTGGCGAGCCACGATACCGACGGGGTGATCCTGGTGACCTCCGAGCTCACCGGCAGGCAGCTCGAGCAGCTCTGGAAGGCCGACATCCCGCTGGTCGTGCTCGACCCGGGGAACCCGCCGCCACCGGACCTGCCCAGCGTCGGTGCCACCAACTGGGCCGGCGGACTAGCCGCCACCGAGCACCTGCTGAGCCTTGGACACCGCCGGATCGGCGCGATCGCCGGTCCGGGTGACTACCTGTGCAGCCGGGCGAGAACGGACGGGTACCGGTCCGCGCTGGAACGGGCGGGTATCAAGTTCGACCCGGCGCTAGTCCGCCACGGCGACTTCCAGCACGAGGCCGGCTTCGTATGCGGCGGTGAGCTGCTCGGCCTGCCCGAGCCACCGACGGCGATCTTCGCCGGCAGCGACCAGCAGGCGTTCGGCTTGTACGAGGCGGCCCGCCAGCGGGGCCTGCGGGTACCGCAGGACCTCTCGGTCGTCGGATTCGACGACCTGCCGATCTCGCGCTGGGTTCCCCCGCCGCTCACCACGGTACGGCAGCCGCTCGGCGAGATGGGCCGGGCCGCGGCCCAGATGCTCGGTGACCTGATCGAAGGGCGTCCGCTCCACTCGACCAGGATCGAGCTGTTCACCGAGCTGATCGTCCGGGAGTCAACCGCGGCGCCCGTCCCGGTGTCCTCATGACGGCCTTGGTGGCGTCCGGCACCGAGGCGGCCGCCGAGCCCTGGCGGGACCCGTCCCGGCCGGTCGCGGAGCGCGTAGCCGACCTGCTGGGAAGGATGACGCTGGCCGAGAAGCTGGCTCAGCTCGGCAGCGTGTGGGTCGGGGCAGCCGACGACGGGTTCGCCCCGATGCAGCATGAGTTCAGCGCCGAGGAACCACCGCTCGACGAGCTTCTGCAGGACGGTATGGGGCAGGTCACCAGGGTGTTCGGCACCCGTCCGGTCTCCCCGGCCGCGGGCATGCTCGCGCTGGCCGAGCTGCAGCGGCAGATCATGACGACGAGCAGGCTCGGCATTCCGGCCATTGCTCATGAGGAGTGCCTGACCGGTTTCGCGGCCTGGTCGGCGACGATCTTTCCTGCCCCGCTCTCCTGGGGGGCGTCGTTCGACCCTGTCCTGGTGCGGGACATGGCCGCCGCGATCGGGGCCAGCATGCGGGCCTGCGGCGTGCACCAGGGCCTGGCGCCGGTGCTCGATTTGATGCGGGATCCGCGGTGGGGCCGCACCGAGGAGACCATCGGCGAAGATCCGTACCTGGTCGGTACCATCGGGACCGCCTACGTGCTCGGCCTCCAGGCCTCCGGGGTGGACGCGACGCTCAAGCACTTCGCCGGCTACTCGGCCTCCCGGGGCGGGCGGAACATGGCGCCGGTGTCCATCGGCAGGCGCGAGCTCGCGGATGTGATCTTGCCGCCCTTCGAGATGGCGATCCGGCTGGGCGGCGCCCGCTCGGTGATGCCGACTTACATCGACCTGGACGGCGTGCCCGCCACCGCCGACGGTGAGCTGCTCAGAGGGCTGCTGCGGGAGGAGCTGGGCTTCGGCGGCTTGGTTGTCTCCGATTATTACGCCGTGTCTTTCCTGGAGCAGCAGCACTCCGTGGCGGCCAGTCCGGCGGAAGCCGGAGCCGCCGCGCTGCACGCGGGCGTCGACGTCGAGCTGCCGGCCGCGCGCTGTTACGGCACGCCATTGCGCAAGGCCATAGCGGCCGGCCTGGTGCACGAGGCGGCCGTGGACTTGGCTACGACGCGGGTGCTGACCCGCAAGTGCGAGCTGGGCATGCTCGACCCCGGCTGGACGGCGCTGCCGTACCGCGAGGACACCGCCCCGCTCGACCTGGACCCGCCGGAGTACCGGAGGCTGGCTGGCCGGCTGGCCGAGGAATCGGTGGTCATGCTGGCCAACTCGCGAGACGCGCTCCCGCTGCGGCCGGGCGCGCGGGTCGCTGTCATCGGGCCGCTCGCCGACGACCCGCTGGCGTTCTTCGGCTGCTACAGCATGCCCCGGCACCTGGGCGAGACTTATCCCGATGCGGCCGTCAGCGTGCCCGTCACCACGTTGCTGTCCGCTCTTCGCTCCGAGCTGGCGGCCGAGGGCACGGAACCGGCCGGCGGGCCGGCCACGGTGAGCTACGCGCGCGGCTGCGACGTGCGGTCGCGGGACACCTCGGGTTTCGCCGCCGCGATCGCCGCCGCCAAGGCGGCCGAGGTCGTGGTCGCCGTGGTCGGGGACGAGGCCGGGATGTTCGGGCGCGGCACGTCCGGCGAGGGCTGCGACGTTACCAGCTTGCGGTTGCCTGGCGCCCAGGAGGATCTGCTCCTGGCGCTGGCCGGCACCGGCACCCCGGTGATCGCGGTGCTGGTCACCGGCCGGCCCTATGCGCTCGGAGTCATAGCCGACCGGCTTGCCGGGATCGTGCAGACGTTCTTCCCCGGCGAGGAGGGCGGCCGGGCCATCGCCGGCGTGCTGTCCGGACGGATCGTGCCCAGCGGCAAGCTGCCGGTCGAGATGCCGGGTCCGGACGCCGCCCCGCCGTCGTCCTATCTCCGGTCCCGGCTGGCCGGCCCGCACGGCGGAAGCTCGGTGGATCCGTCGCCGCTGTTCGCGTTCGGGCACGGCCTGTCGTATACCAGCTTCGGCTACGATGACCTGGTCGTATCTCCGGAAGACGTGCCCACCGACGGCGGGGCGGACATCGCCTGCACGGTCCGTAACACCGGGTCGCGGGCGGGCACCGAGGTGGTGCAGCTCTATCTCGGCGACCCGGTGGCGTCGGTGGCGCGGCCGCTGCGCTGGCTGGCGGGCTTCATCCGGGTCCCGCTCGAGCCGGGCGAGGCCCGCCGCGTGAGGTTCCGGGTGCATGCCGACCAGGTCGCGTTCTGTGGCCGGTCCGGCCGGCGGATCGTCGAGCCTGGCGAGATACGCGTCGGCATCGGCGGCGCGTCGGACAACCTGCCGCTGACCGGCTCGTTCACGCTGCACGGCCCGGAACGTGTGGTCGGCGCCGACCGGGTATTGCACACCGAGTCGAGTATCGAGTTACCGTCGGGCGTCCCGCCGGGGAGTACCCAGCACAAGCGGTGGGGCGGGTGGGGCCCGAACCCACGACCGGCGGATTATGAGAAGTGTGGCCCCACGCATCGTACGCGCTACCTGCACGGATACCACGGAGCCATGCCGCTGATGGCCCTGATTGCACCATTTGCACAGGTGACTCGGTCCACGAACTGGTCCACGCATTCCATAGTGATTACCGGATACCGACTACAGAGCGTTACCGTCGAGCGCGTGCGGCTTGATGCTCGGTGCGCTCGCGCTGGGACGCCTTCTTGTGGCCTCGCTCGCCCTCGGCATGGTACGGCGGCTTAGCGGGGCCGGCTGGCCGACCCGGGCAGCCTAGCCCGGAATTCTCGGCTTCGGACTGCTCTGGTTCGAAGCCTGGGCCAGTGAACCAGCCGGGACGCAGTCGGCCTCCAGGTGATCGCTCTGCGCGCTGCCGCCAGCGGCCAGGCGAGGTAACGAAGCAGTTTCAGCGCTCTACCAGGGCAGCAAGCCACGCAGCCGGTGGTCGGCGGTGAGCAGGCGGCGGATCAGGCTCAGGGCGATCACCACCGTGGTGGCGGTGGCGGCGAGCAATAGGAACATGACGAAGGGACCCGACCCCTAGCGGGCGGGTCCCTCCGCGATTTCTGTCACCTCGTCATCCGGGTTTTACCCGGGCAGGTGGGCGTAGTCCTTCCAGGTATAGACGGAGCCACCCCACGGCGAGGGAGCGGTGCCGCCGCGCAGCTGCGCGCCGGTGCCGTTCGGACTGACATACAGGCCGGTGGCCGCGTTCTTCAGCGTGCCATCCGGCTGCGGGATGAACTGCTGCCACGGTCCGGTGTTGGAGGCGCGCAGCACGAGACCGTCCTTCAGCCCGGTGCCCGCCGCGTCATAGCCGGGGTTCGCCGCGGACAGCCCGGTCGCCACGCCGTTGGGCGCGTAGTCGAACCGGTACGCACCCGGGACCGTCCCGGGGACCCGGATGAAGTGGGTTGCAGGGTCGGATTTGGTCGCGGTCCAGCCGACGATGATCGCGTTCACCGCCTGGCGCTGGCCGAACACGTCGAACCCGTTGCCGAACGGGTTAACCTCGTCACCCAGGTTGCCCGGCGTGGAGACCGCGGTGCGGCCGCGCAGGTCCACAAAGGTATACCCGTGGCTGCCGAAGTACTGGATGATCGTCGGCAGGGCCAGGACGGTGGCCGAGTTGCCGGCCGGCTGGTTGTGCATGAGCACCACCGGGTGCGTCAGCACGCCGCCCTGCTGCTCGGCCAGGCTGATGATGCGGTTCACCCAGTACGCCGACGAGGAGCCATTGGCTTTCCAGTCTTCGGTGTCCACCGACCAGGTCCAGAACGTCATCCGGCGCTGCTGCGCCAGGCTCAGCGTGGTGGAGTTGTAGTTGCCGCCGGGCGGCCGGAACCCGTAGGGCTGGATGCCGGTCAGGCTGACCTGCTCGGCGGTGGCCCGGTCCATCTCGGTGCCCTGGGCCGAGGCCGACAGGGTCGTCATGTTCGGGTGGTCCCAGGTGTGGTTGCCTAGGTCGTAGCCCATACTGGCCTCCTGGCGCACCAGGCTTGGCTGGGCCGCCATGTTCTGGCCGATGTTGAAGAAGGTGGCCGGGACGCCGTACCTGGCCAGGATCGACAGGATGCTGGCGGTGCTGGCCCCCGGGCCGTCGTCGAAGGTCAGGGCGACGGTCTTGCCGCTGCCTGGCGCCGCGCTTTGTGCCCCGTACGGCGCCGCGGGACCGCCGGTCGAGATCCGCGGGGAGCTGACCTGCGGTGGTGTCGCGACCTGGCCGTTGGGCATCAGGGCGGGCGGACCCGCCGGGCCTTCGCTTCCTGGTGGCGGCTGGGTTGCCGCGGCGGCCGGGGTGGCGAAGGCTCCGATCGTACCCAGAGCCAGTGCCACGGCCAGTAGCCGCAATCGAGAGGCAGACATAATAACCTCCGATCCGGTCCCCAGCCGCGACTAGCACGGTCAGGAGACTCTGGCGACTGTTTCTCTTGTCCCGCTACTAAGGTAAGCTATGGTGAGCCTAGTGCAGCTAGGCTTAGGTCTGTATCCGGGGGGACTTTGGTCACCAGTTGCCTGATGCGTCAGGCTCCGGCCAGGAACGATGCTCGTGAGCTGCGCCGATGTACGCCTCACTAGGCCGGTAGAGTTCTCGAGGACGACCATGAGGTGACTGGCAAGAACAACGGTCTGCATGGCACTGACGGCACCGACTGCTCAGGACGCCAGACGAGCCGGATGCGTCCGCGGTCTGACCGTGTCTCCGTAGGCGGTCAAATGACGCCCGGCATTGAAGAATCCGTCTAGGGATGTGTCAAGGATCAAGTGAGGCCAAGCACGCCCGAGCCCGGCCACGCGAGCCCGCAGCCCGCCAGACACGCGAGCCCGCAGCCTGGGCCAGGGGGAAGCTCTCGGCCTGTGCTGGCGGAATGTTGACCTGGACGAAGTAACGCTGCTGAAGGCCAGCCGACACACGACGCCGGACGGTACAGATTCCCAGGCTGAGGCACGACTTACTTGCTGCCCTGCGGCCACGGGTTTCAGTCGCACGAGGTGCAGGGTGGACTGGATCTACAGGTCTGCGCCCTTTTCCCTGTTGCAGTCAGCGCACAGGAGGTGGAGGTTCTCAGTGGTGGTCGCGCCGCCGAGGGCAACCGGGATTACGTGGTCGTACTGCAGGTCGAAGGTGCTGCCGCACTCTGTGCACTTCCCTCCGTCGCGCTCGAACACCGCTCGCCGGACCTCGCGCGGGATGGGCTCACGCCGCCTCCGCGGACGCGCGGTCTTGCCCTCATCGATGTTGAGCAGCATGTGCGCTCGGTCGAGTTTCTGCGCCGACCGCCGCTGCCGGTCCCTGATCAGGGCCAGCACATCCCGCCCACTGTAGCCGCCAGACTCCCAGTAGAACTCGCCCTCAAACCACCACCACACCCGGCCGCCCGACCTAGCCAGCGACACCGGCCGTGACTGCTGCTCGGCATGTAGCTCGCCTTGCCGACTGACGTCGATCCGCATTGGCGGACAGCACGTTCCGACGAACCAGCAGCGCCGGCGGAACAGGAACCCCCGGTCAAAGATGAACCCCGCGTTCAGGTCCTGCCGCAGCTGGACACTCGTGGTTGACGGCGACCGGCGCGCGAAGGCGGGCATAACAGGCGTCCGCGTCACGAGCAGCGACAGGACAGCGACAGCTAGGAAGCCAACAACCGCAATGCCGATGATGTCGCCCAGCAGCGCACCCATGACAATCGATCTCCTCGCACTCCGTGTGGACGCCGTGACCAAGAATGACTGATCGCGGTCACAAACGGGTCAATTCCACGCAGGTTCTCCGTAAGTTCCTGCCCCCGGGGGGACCTCGGGCCACCGCCCGCACGCCCGCCGAAGCCAGCCAGCACACTGAAGACCGGCCGAGACGCCGGGTACGTCAGCGAGGTAATCGACCTGTACGCGATCAAGTTCGATCCGATGTTCCTGGACCGCGACGTGGCCAGCTACATCGCCGACGACATCCCCGGCGGCATCCCGCAGCTGATGGACCTGCGGGCGCAGGCAATGAACTCCTGCCGCGGACCAGTCCAGCGCAGGCTGGTGGCCCGGGCACTACGCGGCAAAGTCCCCATCCGGCATCGCCGCGCTGATCCGCAGCCAGATGCCCAAAGGACGTGCTGGCTCAGCAGGAAAGATCGCCTGGGCCGACGGCCTGGCGTTCATCGCGCCGATCCACTTCTGCGGCTTCCCGGCGATCCTCAAAGGCCTCTTTCCCGGGTGACCGGCGCATCGAGGAAATATTTACGGCCATCAATATGTTATGCCGGGCGGAGGCAGACACGATGACCACCAGGAAGCCGCCGACGATCCCCCAGCCGCAGGCCCAGGCGTGCTGCGCGCCCATCGGCGCGGAGCGGCTGCCCGCAGGCGATGCCGCGCAGTTGTCCCGCCAGTTCGCGGCGCTGGCCGATCCGGTCCGGCTGCGCATCCTGTCGGTGCTGGCCACCGCGCCCGGCGGCGCCATCTGCGCCTGTGACCTGGCCGAGCCGGTTGGCAAGAGCCAGCCGACGGTTTCCCATCACCTGAAGGTGCTGAAGGCGGCCAGGCTGGTCACGGCCCAGCGTGACGGCAAGAACATCTGGTACGCGGTCGTGCCTGCCGCCCTGGATGCCCTGCGTGAGGTCTTGTCCGTGCCCGCCAGGTGACGGCACGGCGCTGGAGGTGAGTGCGGTGACTTGGGTTGCTGATCTGCTCGGCCGGGTCGCCGGTGACGTCTGGTCGACGATGGCAGCTGACTGGCCCTATCTGCTCCTGTCCATCCTCGCGGCCGCCGCGGTTCCGGTTTACCTGGGAACCGACCGGCTCAGCCGCTGGCTGTCGCAGCGGCGCTGGCTGGCCATCGGCGCCGCGGTCCTGCTCGCGACCCTCACCCCCTTCTGCTCGTGCGGGACCACGGCGATCGTGCTCGGCATGCTGGCCACCCGCACCCCCTGGGCGCCAATCGTCGCCTTCATGGTCGCCTCCCCGCTGACCAGCCCCGAAGAACTGCTGCTGTCCGCCGGGCTGTTCGGCTGGCCGTTCGCGCTGATCTTCTTCACCGGCACCATCGCCCTGGGCTTCGCCGCCGGCGCGGTGACGGACCTGCTGGAGCGGGCCGGCTGGCTGGCCGGCCAGGCCCGCATCCACACCGCCGGGTGCACGGACGGCGGCTGCCCGGTCCCCGCCCCGGACCCGAACCCGCCGCCCGGATGCGGCAGCACAGCCGCATCCGCCGCGGCCGGGACCCTCGCCCGGCTGCGCCTGCCCGAGCTCGCCCGCGAGCTGCGCGGCCCGGGCCGCCGGCTGGCCTGGTACTTCATCGGCTACAGCGCCATCGGATACCTGCTCATCGAGCTGCTGCCCACCGGATTCCTCACCAGCCTGCTCAGCGGGCACTCGCCCGCCTCGATCGCCCTCGCGGCCGCCCTGGGAGTACCCGTCTACATCACCACCGACGCCTCCCTGCCGATGGTCGCCGCGCTCATCCACGGTGGCCTGGGCCTCGGGCCGGCGATGGCCTTCCTGGTCACCGGCGCCGGCACCAGCATCGGCGCGATCACCGGCGCCTTCGTCATCGCCCGCGCTCGCGTCATCGCCCTCGTCGTAGCACTGCTCTTCGCCGGAGCCCTGGTCCTCGGCGGGCTCACCGGCGCCATCCTCGGCTGACACGCGCCACCCGGCCCGCCACTGTCCTGCGTTCCGGCCCTGGCGCGAGGGAGGCCGAGTAACGTTCCCCCGGAAAGCTCCGTGCTCAGCCCCGACCGTGCTCGCGCTTAATCTCGTGCTGGATGTCTTCCTCGGTGGTCTCCGGCCGCCAGAAGACATCCCATGCGTTCAGCACCACGATGATGCCCCATCCGGCAATGGGAAACACCGGCCAGAAGAACCCATGCAGGTCGGTGATCGCCCAGATCACCACCAGGAACGCGTTGACCAGCGTGTACAGGAGGAGGTGACCGTAAAATCACGCCGCTTCTTGAGCTGCTGCACCGCTTTCTCGCGGGGTGCGATCGCGCATAGTCGCATACCCGAAGCGAGACCAAGCACCCTTGGGCCCGGCTTCATTGCAGGTCAAGGGCGCTTGTACCGGGCGTTAGCAAGGTGGGACGGGTGGGGCTCGAACCCACGACCGGCGGATTATGAGAACTACGGCCCCATGCACCATGCGCGCTAGCTGCACCGATGACACGGGATATCGCACTGATGGCACTGGCGGCGCTGGGATTATCTGGTGCGTCGGTCCACGATCCGGTCCACGGTCGCGGCGCGCCTGATCCCCGGCCTTATTACTGTACGTAACATTGCCGGCGGCGCCCGGCCTGCATCCGCGCGAGCCGACTGCGATGACCGTTCTGCGCCACGCCCATGCACGTTCTGCCGCATCCGAGATCCTTAGTCGTCCCTATCGCGGGCGGCACCTCAGGAGGTACCTCTGGCGGGCCGTCTTACGGTCTTGGCGTACTTCAATGCGGTGGGCCTTTGCTGGTTCCTGGGGTGGCCGGAGTGCCGGATTCATTGCCAGGCTTGATGGCTTGGGTGTGATCACCTGAACTGGCCCCGGTCTGGCCTTCTGTCGTCGCGAATTGTGGCCCCACCCTGGATCTGATCTTCCGTGTCGGTTCGGCTGAGCGC
>Ga0070712_100002937_pt1 | contig 10561 bp, 11 predicted proteins | sample LARL81metaG_FD_71396 | JGI IMG/M metagenome (GOLD analysis project Ga0070712, IMG submission 71396) | Corn, switchgrass and miscanthus rhizosphere microbial communities from Kellogg Biological Station, Michigan, USA - LAR L8-1 metaG | ecosystem: Host-associated > Plants > Roots > Rhizosphere ...
ACGAGCCTTTCAAACGTTCCAAATGGAACGGTCAGCTTATCTATACGACTTGGATTCCATCACCAGCAGTTGGCAGTTTTGAAATCGGCTTTTAGTATCAATCGCAGCAGTTATCTTGAGTTGGCAATGTAACTAATTGACGACACGACGAAATGGCAGGCCTCCCGGGCCCACCAGCCTTCGCTTCGCGAGCTACGGCTCGGCAGGCCATTATTGCCGCCGATTCGCGAAACGAGTGATTTCGAAGAAAGGGCATGATCGTACTCTATTCATATCCCGAGCTGTTCGGTATCGCCGATAACAACGGCTATGGCCTGAAGGTTTTCGCCTTCATGCGTCTGGCCGGCCTGCCCTTCACGCATCAACATATTTTCGATGCGTCGGCGGCGCCGCGCGGGCAGCTGCCTTACATCATCGATGACGGCTCAGCAATCGGCGACAGCGAAACCATCGTCGCGCACCTGACAAGCAAATACCGGCTGACCATCGATGCCGTGCTCAACCAGCGGCAACGCGATACCAGCCATCTCATCACCCGCATGCTCGACGACCTTTATTGGGTCATGTCGTATTCGCGCTGGAAGGACGACCGCTACTGGCCGGCGTTTCGCGACGCATTGATGCGCGAACACCCGAACGTGACCGAAGAAGGCCTTCGCAAAGCGCAAGAGTTCAACTTTCAGCGCTACTACTTCGCGGGAATTGGGCGCTACGCCCCGGACGAGGCTTATGCTCGCGGACTCGCCGATCTTCGCGTCTTGGCCGATGTGATTCCGGCGCAAGGCTACGCGCATGGGCCAAAGCCGACCAGCATCGATGCCGGCATCTACGGCTTCCTCGCCAACATCTACTTTTACGACATCGACACGCCGCTCAAGCAGTTCGTCACCGCGCAGCCGAACCTGGTGCGGCACTGCCGCGCTATCCATGACGCGGTGATGTGAGCAATCGAATGAGACGGCGCGACGTGATCATAGCGATTGCCGGCGCTGCAGCAGCGTGGCCACTCGCTGCTTCCGCACAGCAATCCGACGGCGCGCGGTATCTGCGAGTACTCGCGCACATCAAGCATGACTACGGCAAACTTTCTCATCCGAACGAGACAGCTCGCGCGGATTACATCACCCGCCTTATTCGGCTCCGTGAACAGGCGGCCCAGACGAAGACGGACGCTTGGCAGGCGATCGACGCCGAGATCAAACAACATCCCGCGCCGAACGATTCCGACGGCAAGGCCCTGGTGAATCTTCTCGTCGGCCAATGGGAATCGCCGCGGCATGACTATCTCTACCGGGCGGACGGCACCTGGACGATGTTGCCGGCCGACCCGGACACCACTCATGGGAAATGGCGCATCGAAAACAATCAATATTTCGATACCGCCACGACCGATCCGCCGGAAACGAGGCAATACACCATCATCCTGATCAGCAAACGGGATTTCGTATTTACCGATCAGGAAATCGTGTTTTACGAGAAACGGCTCAAATAGCGCGCAACGTGCAAGCTGGCCCGCTAACTCCGCCGGCTCAGCAAGAACACCGCCTGCTCGCCGAACAGATTCCAGAACCACCACGGCATTTTCAGCCGCATCCGTCCGCCCCAGGCGTTGAGCGCCACCGCCTGCTCCATCTTGGCGCCGGCGGCATGACACAATTCGCGGAAATCCTTGATGCTGCAGAAATGGATGTTCGGCGTCTCGTACCAGGCATAGGGCAGATTGTCGGTGCGCGGCATGTGCCCGCCGAAAAAGATCTGCAGCCGGATGCGCCAATGGCCGAAATTGGGAAACGACACGATTCCGTGACGGCCGATGCGCAGCATGTGCTCGAGCACCACGCGCGGCCGCCGTGTCGCCTGCAGCGTTTGCGACAGGATGACGTAATCGAAGGCGTCGTCGGGATAGTCTTCGAGGTCGGTATCGGCGTCGCCCTGGACCACGGCAAGTCCCTTGGCGACGCATTCGTTCACGCCCTCGCGCGACAGCTCGATGCCGCGGCCATCGACGCCGCGGCTTTCGAGTAACCGCAGCAATTCGCCGTCGCCGCAGCCGACGTCGAGTACGCGCGCGCCGCGCGCCACCATGTCGGCGACGACCAGCAAGTCGACGCGCGAGCCGCCGGGGCCGCGCGCGGCCTCCGCCATGGTGAGATCGTATTTGAGGCGGGACAGCATCTTCATGTCCTCCCTCTCCCCAGCGGGGAGAGGGTTGGGGTGAGGGGGCTCGGGCGAGAATTGGTCGGCACTGTCCGAACCCCCTCAGCCGGCTTGCTGCGCAAGCCGACCTCTCCCCAGCGGGAAGAGGTGAATAGGTGCGCTTGCGATAAAGACATATTAGTCACCTTGCCGTCAGCCCGCGCGCCTGGGCGGCGCCGTCCAAGAACCCGCGCACGATCGCGAACAGTTCCGGCTCATCGAGCAGGAAAGCGTCGTGGCCTTTGTCGGTGGTGATTTCCGCAAACGACACCCGCGCGCCGGCGGCGTTGAGCGCATGCACGACGGCACGCGACTCCGAAGTCGGAAACAGCCAATCGCTGGTGAACGAGATGACGCAAAACCGCGTCGGCGCGCCGCGAAAGGCTTCCGCCACGACTCCATCATAGTCCGCGGCGAGATCGAAATAGTCCATCGCGCGCGTCAGATAGAGATAGGAATTGGCGTCGAACCGCTCGACGAAGGTGATGCCCTGGTGGCGCAGGTAGGATTCCACCTGAAAGTCGGCGTCGAACGAGAAGGTCGGGTTGTCGCGATCCTGAAAGCGGCGGCCGAATTTGCGGTGCAGCGCCGCGTCGGACAGATAAGTAATGTGCGCGCCCATGCGCGCGACCGCAAGCCCGCGGCGCGGATTGGCGCCTTCAGCGAAATAGCGTCCGCCGCGCCAGTCCGGATCGGCCATGACCGCCTGGCGGCCGACCTCGTGAAAGGCGATGTTCTGCGCCGAATGCCGTGTCGAACCGGCGATCGGCAGCGCGGCAAACACGCGGCGCGGATAGCTCGCGGCCCACTGCAGCACCTGCATGGCGCCCATTGAGCCGCCCGCCACCGCAAACACCGATTCGATGCCGAGATGATCGAGCAGCATCGCCTGCGCGCGGACCATGTCGCGCACGGTGATGACCGGGAAATCGAGCCCCCACGGCATGCCGGTCGCCGGATTGGTCGAGGCCGGTCCGGACGTACCCATGCAGCCGCCAACCACGTTCGGGCAGATGACGAAATAACGCTCGGTATCGATCGGCTTGCCGGGCCCGACCATGGTCTCCCACCAGCCCGGTTTTCCGGTCACCGGGTGATCGTTGACCAGATGCTGGTCGCCGGTGAGCGCATGGCAGATCAGAACGGCGTTGCTGCGCGCCGCGTTCAGCGTGCCGTAGGTCTGATAGGCGATCTGGAAAGGCGCGAGATCGACGCCGGCATCGAGCCGCAACGGCTTGTCCAAGCCAAAGCGCACGACGGGCGAATGCGGGTCATCCGCTTCGCGCGTGCGGTCGGCAAGGTCAAATGCTGCGCCGATTTCGGCCATTTCTCTTTGCCCTCCAAATAGCGCCGGGCCGGTCAAAACGGCGTAAATAGGCCGCTTCGCCCCGGAGTCAATGTTTTCTTTGCTTTCGGCCTTAACGACTCCTATCACATGGGCCGAAGCCAGGACCTCAACGATGGCCAAGTCGCCGCGCAAAACTACGCCGTCGCTTGCCGATTTGCGTCGCGAGATCGATCGCATCGATGCCGACATGCATGCGCTGTTGATCGAACGCGGCGAAATTATCGATCGGTTGATCGCGGTGAAGAAAACTGAGGAGACCGGCTCCGCGTTCCGTCCGGCGCGCGAAGCCGAGATGATGCGGCGCCTAGTGCAGCGGCATCATGGCAGCCTGCCGCTCGACACCGCCGAAAGCATCTGGCGCGTCATTATTTCCACCTTCACCTATGTGCAGGCGCGGTTCTCGGTGCACGCCGATCTCTCGGCCGGCGACGCCTTGATGCGCGATTCGGCGCGCTTTCACTTCGGCTTCACGGTGCCGTTCGTGCCGCATATGGGCGGGGCGAGCGTCGTCGAAGCGGTCACTGCGTCGAAAGGCGATCTCGGCCTGGTTCCGGCTTTTGCCATTGCCGGGTCTGGCCCGTGGTGGACCGCGCTCGAATTCAAAAGCGCGCCGAAGATCATCGCGCGGCTGCCCTTTGTCGAACGGGCCGACCATCCGGCCGCATTGCCGGTCTTTGTGATTTCCCGTGCCGCACCCGACGCCATGGTGGTCGAAACCGAGACATGGAGCCTGCGGGTATCCGGCTGGAGCGCCGCCGCGGTACGGGCCTTGGCCGAATTCGCCGACGTCATTGCCGTCCCCGATAGCGCCTTCGACGGCGCGGCGCTCTTGGTTTCGGTGCCGCATGGCGGCGTCGACACAGTCTCTGCGGCCTTGGTTAAAAGCGGTGCCTCGATCCGCTCCTCGGGCCTCGTCGGCAGTCACGCAACCCGCTATACCGTGCCCTGATTTTCCCCGCCGCCGCGCGGGGATGGCCAAATAAAGAGAACGTGATGCCTGCAATGCGTCCCCAGCCGCGCCCCGGCGTGCTCGACATCGACGCCTATGTGCCCGGTAAGAGCAAGGCGCCGGGCGTAGCGAAAGTATTCAAGCTGTCGTCGAACGAGACGCCGCTCGGGCCGAGCCCGCGCGCGATCGCCGCCTATAAGGCCTGGGCGGATCACCTCGAAGATTACCCGGACGGCGCCGCCAGCGATCTGCGCGAAGCGATCGGGCGCGCTTTCGGGCTCGATCCCGATCGCATCGTCTGCGGCGCCGGCTCGGACGATCTCTTGCACCTCTTGGCGCACGCCTATCTGGTCGATGGCGACGAGGCGATCCACACCACGCACGGTTTTCTGATCTATCCGATCGTGACGCTCGGCGCCGGCGCAAAACCCGTCGTCGTCCCGGAGCAGGAATACACGGCCGATGTCGATGCCATCCTGGCCGCGGTGACGAAAAAGACCAAGATCGTCTTTATCGCCAACCCGAACAATCCGACCGGCACCTGCCTGTCGTTCGACGAGGTCAAACGCCTGCACCGCGGCTTGCCGCCGCATGTGCTTTTGGTGATCGACGCCGCTTACGCCGAATATGTCCGGCGCAACGACTACGAAGCCGGCATTGAGCTCGTCGCCACTTCCGAGAACGTGGTCATGTGCCGGACGTTCTCGAAAATCCACGGACTCGCGGCACTCCGCCTCGGCTGGATGTTCGCGCCGGCGCACATCGTCGACGCGATCAATCGCATTCGCGGTCCTTTCAACGTCACCGGGCCGGCGATTGCCGCCGGCGTTGCCGCGATCGAGGACCTTGAGCATCAGGAGCGCTCGCGTGAACACAATACGCGCTGGCTGAATTGGCTGACGGTGGAAATCGGCAAGCTCGGCCTGAAAGTGACGCCGAGCGTCGCCAATTTTGTGCTGATCCATTTTCCGGAAACCAAAGGGCACACCGCCAAGGATGCCGACACCTTCCTCACCGCGCGCGGGCTGATTTTGCGACAGACCACCGCCTATAAGCTGCCGAACGCGCTGCGTATGACCGTGGGCACCGAGGAAGCTAATCGCCTGGTCGTCGCGGCGCTCAAAGAATTTTTGGGGCAAAAGTGATGGCTGCGGTCACCATTTTTCACCTCTCCCCGTTGGGGAGAGGTCGACTTGCGAGCCAACGGGTCCGGCCCGAAGTGTCCGGCCCGATGACAAGCTCCGCGAGCAAGTCGGGTGAGGGGGATCGGATCTTTCGGTCCCCCCTCACCCGGCTCGCAGCCGGTGCTGCTCGCCGACCTCTCCCCAACGGGGAGAGGTGAGTTACCGCATGGCACCGAACGCACCCCTGTTTAACCGCCTCGCGCTGATTGGCGTTGGACTGATCGGCTCATCGATCGCGCGCGCGGCGCGCGCGCAGCGCGCGGTGCGCGAGATTATCGCCACCGCGCGCTCGCCGGCGACGCGCCGGCGCGTGGCCGAATTGGGCCTGGCGGATCAGGTGGTCGAGGATAACGGCGCCGCGGCGGCGGGCGCCGATCTCGTCATCGCTTGCGTGCCGGTCGGGGCGTGCGGCGAGGTGGCCAAAGAGATCGCACCGCATCTCAAGCGCGGCGCGATTGTTTCCGATGTCGGATCGGTGAAGGGCGCGATCGTGCGCGACATGGCCCCGCATTTGCCCGCCGGAGTGCACTTCGTGCCGGCGCATCCGGTTGCCGGCACGGAGCATTCCGGCCCCGACTCCGGCTTCGCCGAACTCTTCGTCGGCCGCTGGTGCATTCTCACCCCGCCGCAAGGGACCGAGCCCGCCGCGGTCGACAGATTGGCGGCGTTTTGGCGCCTCCTCGGCGCCAATGTTGAAACCATGGCGCCCGACCATCATGACCTGGTGCTGGCGATCACCAGCCACCTGCCGCATCTGATCGCCTACACCATCGTCGGCACCGCCGACGAATTCTCCGAAGTGACGCGTTCGGAAGTGCTCAAATTTTCCGCCGGCGGCTTTCGGGATTTCACCCGCATTGCCGCTTCCGACCCGACCATGTGGCGCGACGTTTTTCTCGCCAACAAAGATGCGGTTCTGGAAATGCTCGGCACCTTCAATGAAGATTTGTCGCAATTGACGCGCGCCATTCGCCGCGGCGACGGCGAGGCTTTGTTCGAACATTTCAAGCGGACGCGGGCGATCCGGCGCGGCATTGTCGAGATCGGCCAGGATTCGCCGGCGCCGGATTTCGGCCGCGCCCATGCCGGCCTGCCGGGCGCTCCCCTGCCGCGGCCCTACGCGGCTTCCGACGATTAATTGAGTCTCGGCAAGCTCATCACAAACTGTCGTCGTGATCGATGAACCGGACCTCGACGTCGCGGGTGTCGGCCGGCGGCAGAATAAGTTCGCTGCGAAACGCCAGCCTGCGGCCAGCGGACAAGCGTTCGTGCGTCGGAGCGGCGGTCCAGGAATAAATTTCCTGATGCTCGGCGTTGCGGATCGCAAAGCACAAAAGCGGGACATCGGCGCTCTCTGCCGTGCTATTGCCGATCGCGCCTTGGACGATAAGAACCGGTTCGCCGTCACGCCGCTCTGCCGTGGCGGCAAGACGGTCGAAATGGACGCCGCGAAGGTTCACCGGTAACCCGAGCGCGGCAAAAAACGACGCGGTTTGCGGCATGGCCCAGACCAGATCGGCGCGCTCGCTGATAATCGCCGCGTCAATGAGCGCAAGTGCGAGAATGACGCGCTGCAAACGTGACAGCGACGGGCGCCACAGCCACCAGGACCGCCGCCAAGAGACCCGCAAAGATAGCCACCAAGTGCGGCACCGCGACAGCCGCCAAGAGAAGCGCCAGGCTCGGTGCTGGCGCCTCATAGCGCCTACGACGCGGGCAACGATCGCGGCGCTGCCTTCAATCAGCGGGATCGTCGCCGGCGGGCGTGCCTGGCTAACGCCGGCAGGCTCGGCATGAACGCCCGCAGGCGGCGGGGTGGGCGCTCGGTCCGTGGGACTCCTGCCGGCTTCCAGCTCCTCGGCCAGAACCGCCGTCGCCCGCCGCAGACGCGGCAGCGCCGACCGCGCGGATCGCGCCGCATCGGCCGCGGCTTGCGCGATGGCCGCCATCGCGCGCCCTACCGGCGGCATTGCATCCGCCGCGACCTTAAGCTTGTCGGTATCGGAGAGCTGCGCCTGCCAGATCCAGCGGCAACGGTGGCAACGAAGCTTGCGGGTCCAGCCTCTGGCCGGCCGCAGGCTTGCCATTGCGACGCCATAGGATGTAGCGCAGTTTGGACAGACGATCAGCATTGGCGTATCGGCAAGCGCGAAAAGCGCGCCTGGGGACCCTAACAGCCGTCTGTTAAAGAAGGGGTAACCACGCCGGCCCTGGCGCGCCGCCGGACCCCCGGCGATTGTTCGCCGGGGCGAATGGCGACGCCGGCTTGGTGGAGGATCGCGTGATCCGATTTGAGAATGTCGGCTTGCGCTATGGCTTCGGCACGGAGGTCCTGCGCGACCTGAGCTTCCATATCGACAGCCATTCTTTTCAGTTCCTCACCGGCCCCTCAGGCGCCGGGAAAACCTCGCTGCTGCGTCTGTTATTTCTGTCGCTCAAGCCGACGCGCGGCCTGATTTCCATGTTCAATCGCGACACCGCCACGCTGACGAAGGACGACCGCGCCACGCTGCGCCGCAGCATTGGCATTGTCTTCCAGGATTTTCGCCTGCTCGATCATCTGACCACTTATGAGAATGTGTCGCTGCCGTTCCGCGTGCTGGGCAAGGAAGAAGGCGCCTATCGCAGCGAGGTCGTCGAACTCTTGCAATGGGTCGGGCTCGGTGAGCGGATGGACGCCTTGCCCCCGGTGCTGTCGGGAGGCGAGAAACAGCGGGCCGCCATCGCGCGCGCGGTGATCGCACGGCCGCAATTGTTGCTCGCCGACGAGCCGACCGGCAACGTCGATCCCAATCTCGGCCAGCGGCTGCTACGGCTGTTCATCGAACTTTATCGATCGGGGACCTCGGTCATTATCGCCACGCACGACATTGCGCTCATGGACGAGTACGACGCGCGCCGTCTGGTGCTGCACGAGGGACGATTGCATGTCTACGAGTGAGCCCTTCGACGCCGCGGCGCGATCATGGGCCGATCGCGAGGCGACTTCGGCCATTGCCGTGCGCCGTGGGCCGACGCCGATCGTGCCTCGCGATTCAATAGCCGGGCGATCGCTGACCGCGGTCGTGGCCATCATGACGTTCCTTGCGGCGCTGGCCACCGGCGCGGCGCTGTTGATCACCGGCGCGGCGAGCGACTGGCAGTCCGAGGTAGGGCGCGAGGTAACGATCCAAGTTCGCCCCGTGCCCGGGCGCGATCTGGACGCCGATGTTACGGCGGCAGCGGCCGTCATGCGCCAAGCCCCAGGCATTGCCGACGTGCGCCCCTATACCAGGAAGGAATCCGCAGAGCTCGTCGAGCCGTGGCTCGGCTCGGGCATCACGCTGGGCGACCTGCCTATCCCACGCATTATCGTAGCGAAGCTGGCGCCCGGCGGCGCGGCCAATTTCGCCGATTTGCGCAAAGCGCTCACGGCCCAGGTGCCGGGCGCCACCCTCGACGACCATCGCGGCTGGATCGACCGCATGCGGACCATGGCGGAGACCGCGGTCGCTACCGGCATGGTCATTCTTGCGCTCGTAATTGCCGTCACCGTCCTGTCCGTCACCTTCGCCACCCGCGGCGCCATGGCAACCAACCGGCCGACCATCGAAGTCCTGCATTATGTCGGTGCGACCGACGGCTTCGTCGCCGGTCAGTTTCAGCGGCATTTCCTGGTTTTGGGTCTCAAGGGCGGCGCGCTTGGCGGCGGCGCCGCGATGGCGCTGTTCGGAATTCTGCAAGCCGCCGATACCTGGCTCATCGGCGCGCCAGGCGGCGAGCAGGCCGCAGCTCTGTTCGGCAGCCTGGCGATCGGGCCCGCCGGTTATATCGCCATGTTTGTCGTTATCGTGCTGATGGCGCTGGTCACCGCCGTGGCGTGCCGCCGCACCGTTGGCCACACCTTGGACAATATCGAGTGAGGCCTATCAGCCGAAAATCTTTTCGCTTTACCAGTCGCGCTGCGGCGAGGGAGCGCTGGAATGCCGAGCCTTAGAAAGGCGGTGAGACGGCGCCGGATCGGTTCGATCGGCATCAAGCTCATTGTATTTGCCGCGATCGCATTTGTCGGCGGCTTCGGCTATTTCATTTGGCAACTGCCCGACCAGCAAGTCGAGCTTGATCGCAATGCCGACGGTATCGTGGTACTGACCGGCGGCGACTCGCGCGTCAGCGACGCGCTGGCGCTGCTCGGCGCCGGGCGCGCCAAGCGGCTTTTGATCTCCGGCGTCTATGCCGGCACCACGACAAGCGACATCGCCCGTCAGGTGGTCGACTACAATCGTTTGCTGACCTGTTGCGTCGATCTCGACTATTCGGCGATCAACACGCTGGGCAATGCGGTGGGGACACGGCAGTGGACATTGAAGAACGGTTTCCATTCTTTGATTGTTGTGACGTCCGCCTACCACATGCCGCGGGCGCTGGCCGAGCTGTCGCACCAGCTGCCGGAGGTTGCTTTGATTCCGTACCCGGTCGTCTCCGATCGATTGCGTGTCGAGCCATGGTGGTCGAATGGCGCGACCACAAAAGTCGTGCTGTCGGAATACTTCAAATACCTCGCCGCCAAGCTGCGCATGCAATTTGAGTCGACCCCGGCGTCGAGCTGATCGCCTGCTTTTTTGGAAACATCTCCGTGTCCCGACTGCTGGTTCACGTCCGCTCGCTCATCTTCAACGCGCTGTTCTACGCCAATCTGCTCGTTCACATGATCGTGGCGCTACCGACGCTGCTGCTGCCTTATCCGGTCCTGCGCGCTTTTATCCGCTCGTACGCCCGTACCAGTCTTTGGCTGCTGCGCGTCATCTGTGGCACGCATGTCTTGTGGCGCGGCACAGAAAATATTCCGCAGGGCTCTTGCATCGTGGCATGCAAGCACCAGTCGGCATGGGAGACCTTCGCTCT
>Ga0070712_100002939_pt1 | contig 10555 bp, 8 predicted proteins | sample LARL81metaG_FD_71396 | JGI IMG/M metagenome (GOLD analysis project Ga0070712, IMG submission 71396) | Corn, switchgrass and miscanthus rhizosphere microbial communities from Kellogg Biological Station, Michigan, USA - LAR L8-1 metaG | ecosystem: Host-associated > Plants > Roots > Rhizosphere ...
CAGTCGTAGTAGTCCACATGGGACACCGCCACGTCGAAGCGCTCCTCCGTCCCCGCAGATCGGAGACGCACGTGGAACGGTTGCGTACGGACGTCGCCGGAAGTGTCGGACCAGTACACAACATGGGAAATCCAGCTCACGACTCTCCCGTGCGCGTCCAGTCCTCGAACCTCGAGCATCGCCTCTCTCACCGGCTGAACGCTGGGCCCTGTGACAAGACCGTCCACCTGGACCTGGTCAGCGCCACGAACCAGGCGCCACCGGAGATCCAACCCCGTCGGATCCTGCTTGTAGAAGGGCAGATCGATCGGTGAGAGTGCCGTCCGCGCACCAGCGCATCCGGTGACCGCTAGGACGAGCATCGCGGAGAGAGCGAGCCGACGTTTCAGCACATCAGTCATCCTCCGGACTCTCGCCCCTCGGCTGCGGCCATTGCCTTCTCGGGCACGCGTGAAGGGCTAGCGCCTGTCGACTCTGGCACACTCGCGTCGCGAGCGCCCACCTGGTGGTCCGGCTGGCACCCGTTGAGATCGTCCCGCCCGTGCTGGGCTCGCCGGACCACACGAATCAGCCGATGACGACGGCCTCGCTGGAACGGGAGATAGAGGGCGAAGGCGGCCACGAAGAGGACGATCAGGCGGACGCCCAGACGGACCGCCGTCTCCTCGATCGTCTGGCTGAGAAGATATCCCAGCCCGATCCATCCCGCAGCCCACACGGCCGCGCTCGTGGCGCCGAAGCAGACGAAGCGCGTGATGCTCGCCCTGGTCGTCCCGGCCAGGCCTCCCGCGACCGCGTTCAGCTCGGGCACGAACCGCGCACCCAGCTGAAATGCCCAGAGGTGAGCGCTGAAGACATGCTGAACGCGATGGACCAATAGTCCGATCCTGGGCGACAGGCGGCCCAGCATCTTCAGTACGCGCTCACCCCCCCACCGGCCCAGGCCGTACCACACCGCGTCCGCCATGAGCGAGGCGCCGATGGCGCTGCCCGTGATCAGCGCCATGCTCAGGTGACCGCTCCCAGCCAGCGCGCCTGCTCCGATCAAGGCGGGAATGACCGGCACCGGAATTCCCGCCTGGTTGCAGAAGACCCACGCCCCCAGGAACCATGGCGCATGTTCCAGCATCATCGTTCCCCTTTCCCGCCGGGCCAACATCTCCCGTGCTCGGCGTTTTGACGCGACAGCCTAGGGAAACGATGCTCCATGACACCTCGGGCCCTTTTGCCGCATCCAAATGAGCATGAGACACCACAGGCGTTCCCTCGAGGACCTGGCATGATGACACTGGCCATGTTCGCCATCGTTGGTGCGTTTGCTTGCGGATTCGTGCTGGGTAGCATGCTTGCCGTCGGCGGCGCCGCCGATGGCGCCCGTCCCGCCGACAGAGATGTATGGAGAGCGGCCCATTACCCTAGCTTCGTAACCCGGAAGACGACCCGAAGAAATCCCAAAACAGATGAGAGAGTGCGCGCTCGACGAAGGGTTACGGCCGGTCAGGATCTCCTGTAACTCGCGCCCCTTGTCACCCCAGGTCGACTCGCGTCATCCCAACAGGGAAATCCGGGCGCCCGCGCGCGCTCGAAAAGGGCTAAGAAGACGTCGTGGTGCTTCAGCCGATGATTGTGGACCGGAGACAGGAGAGGACGCCATGGGGAAGAAGACGGTCGCGGAACTGCTTGTAAATACGCTCGTCAGCCGGGAGGTCTCGCGGATCTATGGGGTCGCGGGAGACTCGCTCAACGGGATCACCGATTCCATCCGGCGACAGGACCAGCTCCGATGGGTCCCCGTGAGGCACGAGGAGACGGCAGCCTTCGCCGCGGGAGCCGAGGCGCACCTCACCGGCCAACTCGCCGTCTGCGCCGGCAGCTGCGGCCCTGGCAACCTGCACTTGATCAACGGGCTGTACGATTGCCACCGGAGCCGTGTGCCCGTCCTCGCCATTGCCGCGCAGATCCCCACCCATGAGATCGGCAGCGGATACTTCCAGGAGACCCACCCGGAGCACCTCTTCGCGCAGTGTAGCCACTACTGCGAGGTGGTCTCGAATCCGGAGCAGATGCCGCGCACGCTCGAGATCGCGATGCAGACCGCGGTGTCGCGCCGGGGCGTCTCGGTCATCACCATCCCGGGCGATGTGGCCCTGCGCGAGGCCGTGGGGGAAGGGCCGCGCCTGACGTTTCCCGAGCCGAGGCCGCTCCTGTGCCCGTCCGACGAGGAGCTTGGTGCGCTCGCGAAGCTCCTGAATGGCGCACACCGGGTCACGATCTTTGGAGGCGCCGGATGTGCCGGCGCGCACGCCGAGCTGGTCGAGGTCGCGCGCCGGCTGAACGCGCCGATTGTGCACGCGTTGCGGGGGAAGGAGTTCATCGAGTACGATAATCCGTTCGACGTGGGCATGACCGGTCTCCTCGGGTTCTCATCCGGCTACCACGCCATGATGGCCTGCGATGTCCTGCTGATGATCGGCACCGACTTCCCGTACCAGCAGTTCTTTCCCAAGGAGGCGACGATCGTCCAGATCGATGCCCGGGGTGAGCAGCTGGGCCGACGGACGAAGGTCGACCTCGGTCTCGTCGGCGATACGAAGACCACGCTGCGCGCCCTATTACCCAAGCTCGCGGCACACGAGGACCAGCGATATCTGCAGGCGGCCCGGGAGCACTACGCGCGGGAGCGAAAGGCTCTCGATGAGCTCGCGATCGCCGGGTCCGGGCCCCGCAGCCATCCTCAATATGTCGCCCGGGTGGTCGACGAGCTGGCCGCTCCCGATGCCATCCTGACGTGCGACACGGGCACCCCGACGCTCTGGGCGGCTCGCTATCTGACGATGAACGGCCAGCGCCGGCTCCTGGGGTCCTTCAACCACGGGTCGATGGCCAATGCGCTGCCCCAGGCCATCGGGGCCCAGGCCAGTCATCCGGGTCGTCAAGTTGTTGCCCTGTGCGGCGATGGCGGCCTCGCGATGCTCATGGGTGATCTGCTCTCGCTTCGGCAACTGAAGCTGCCCGTGAAGGTCATCGTGTTCCGGAACGATGCCTTGGCCTTCGTGGAGCTGGAAATGAAGGCGGCGGGGATCCTCGACTTCGGAACGGACCTCGACAACCCCGATTTCGCCAAGATAGCTGAGGCCGCCGGGCTCCTGGGGCTGACCGCGGACCGCCCGGAACAGGTTCGGCCGATGATCGCCCAGGCATTCGCGCACGATGGGCCCGCCCTGGTCGAGGTGGCCGTGCACCGGAGGGAGCTCGCCATGCCTCCGACGATCAGCCTCGAGCAGATGACCGGTTTCGGCATTTTCATGATCAAGGCGGTGCTCGGTGGCCGCGGCGACGAGATCGTCGACCTTGCCCGAACGAACCTCTGGCGCTAGCGGGAGCTATCGCGCATGCTGCAGACCAGGATTGACGAAATGCCCGTGAAGCCATCGCTGCCGGCGGAGTCGGCGGCTCGGGCGACCCTCAGGCCATATCGTCGATGGGCCCGGGTCGCGCGCGCCCGGGTGCGGCACCACGCTCGACGGACGCGGACGTGGTTTGCACGGCGTGAGCGACCGTCTGAGTCAAGCATCGACCGGGCGATGGCCGATGCGGAGCAGAAGGGTCTCGGGTTCCATCTTCGCGTCCGGCTCGCCCTGCTCGCCGTCGTGGCCGTGTCGCTCGTCGCGTATTACGCACCGGCCCGATCGATTCCGGGACTCTTGGTCGTCGCAATATTTGCCGCATTCGGCCTGGCGCAGTACATGCTCGGGCGCACGTACGGGCGGCCCGTCTTCTGGGCGGGCGTCTTCAGTACTCTCGAAGCGGCACTCTTGATTGGGGTCATACTGACGCCGATCACGTTCCCCCTGAGCTGGCCGCCGCAGATGCAGCTCCGGCTACCGACGGTCTTCTACCTGTTCGTGTACGTCGCGGGAAGCGTATTGTCGTACTCGCCGCGGTTCGTCGTCTGGACCGGGGCGGTGACGATCGGCCTCTGGAGCTTTGGACACCAGGTCATGCTGCGCCTGCCCGGTACGGTCTCGATCCACAGCTCAGCGATCGACAAGCCAGGGCTGAGCCCGACCGCGTCGCTCGAGCTCTACCTGAATCCTCACTATGTGAGCGATGCGGCGTGGCGCACTCAGACGGTGCTGCTGGCGCTCCTCACGGCGGTGTTGGCGGCTGCCGTGGCGCGCTCGCGGAGCTTGTTGAGACGGCAGGTGACCGATCACCTCGCGCGCGCCAGTCTCGCCCGATACTTCTCGCCGAATGTCGTCGACGCGCTCGCGAGCGCAGGCGCGGCGGGCATGGCGGCGCGACGCCAGCCGGTTGCCGTGCTCTTCGCCGACATCCGGGGATTCACGCGTCTCAGCGAATCGCTGGGGACCGAAGCCACGATCGAGCTGCTGACGGAGTTTCACCAGCGCGTGACCCGCATCGTCTTCGATCATCGTGGCACGCTCGAGAAGTACATCGGCGATGCCGTCATGGCGACGTTTGGCACACCGTCTCGGGGAGCCGACGATGCCGGACGGGCGCTTCAGTGCGCCTGGCAGTTGGCGGACGAGACGCATCGCTGGAGCCGGGAGCGGGCGAGACGAGGCCAGGCCGGGGTGGACATCGGCATCGGTGTGCACTATGGAGAAGCCGTCTTGGGAAGCATCGGCGATGCTCAACGGCTGGACTATGTCGTGGTCGGTGACACCGTCAACGTCGCGAGCCGACTGGAGCGTCTCACGCGCGACCTCGATGTCGAGCTCGTGGCGAGCGATGCGGTAGTCGGTCGCATACGCGAGGAGGGACGGCTGGTTGGGCTGCGACTCGATCAGCTGAAGCCCGGTGGCGAGGTCCACCTGAAAGGGCGGATGCAGCCGATCACCATCTGGACCGCTGGTCGGGAGTCGACCCGCCCACCTGTACTCTAGCGCCCGTCACCCCGTGCTCTTGCAGACAAGGTCTCTCGCCTCGCTCGTCGTTACTTCCACGCCTTGCGGCCGCGCCGCTCGAGCTTCGGCCACTGCTCGAAGAAGTCCAGCTGCGCCGCCTGTCGACGGACCCGCTGCCGCTTGACGAGCTCGTTGGCAAGCAGAGCCACGGGACTGCGGCGATCCTCAGCAACGAGGGTGCGCAGGCGCTTCTCTGCCACGACCGCATCCTGGTACTCCCCGAGGATGTCCTGCAGTTTCTTGGTCCTTGCCACGAATCGCTCGGCGGGCTCGCCGACAATCGGCTGCGCCAATTCCGCAGCGTAGCGGGCTCGCTTCACCCGGATCCGCACGGCGTGGAGGTCATCATCGTTGGGCTTCTTGGGCAAGGCCTTGACCGCCTTGCGAAGCTTCTTGAACTGACTCGCTGCGACGGCGGGCAGCGAGAGGTCAGTCCATACCACCTTCGGACGCTGGACAGCCCTCTCCAGTCGAGCCAGAAGCTTCGTGTAGCGCTCACCATCTAGGGCCGCAACGATCTTGTGCTGCGCGCGAGCCCGCTGGGCATCCACGAGATCGAAGAGATCGTCACCCACCACCCGGGCGGCGGGTTTGAGGGAAGCCAATTCCTTCCGAAGGTACTCGCGGAGGACGTCGAGGTCGCGGAGACCGCCCAGCACCGTCCCGAGCCAGTCGAGCTCACCGCGGAGGCCCTCAAGCCAATCAAGGTCAAACATGTCCCGCACCGCCCCCAGGATGGCCCGGAGTCGCCGGACGGCCGCGCGCATCTTGTGAAGCTCCTCAGGGTCTGTCCCGAGGCGCGTGCCTGGTTCCTCCGCCAGAATCACCTTGAGCTGCTCGCGCACGAGCGCGAGAATCTGGTCACGGGATCGGCTGCTCGCCGCGATCTGAGGCTTCTGTACCGCGCGAGCCCATGGCATAGGGAGGAGTATCTCAGGAGAGTCACGGCTTGTCGCTCCGTTGGCGCCGGACACCATTCCGCCGCGCTGGGCCAACTACCCGTCTCCCATGGTCGTCACGGCGGACACCTCGACCGACGTCTTTCTACCCCGGAGCGTCCGGCCTCCGAGGAGCTGAAGCACCGCCCGTCGGTTTCCCCGGGGTAGCCATCATCTCGAGGGTGCCAATGTAGCCTATGCTCTGAAGTAGTGAAACTGATTCGCTAAGCAGTGGACCCAACCGCAAGTCCACAGCTCGACGACGCCCAATGGCGACTTGCAAAACGCGCATCGTTCCAAAGGAAGAGTCATGTCTGAAAGACGTGAGGGGGTACCGCATCGTCTCCACGTCTAGGGAGGTCCGTGCGATGCCCCATGGGGTCGCGTTACGCCGCTGGCTCGTTTCAACGCCGATGATCGTCGCGTTACTAATGGTCGCCTGCTCCCCGGTGACGAACACCCCCGCTCAGGACGAGGCGTGGCGCCGCTGGGAGGCTTGCAGGAGCCAGGTGCCCGGGTCGGACATCCGGAGCGTGCAGATCGACGGGCGGATCATGTTCTGGGCCGACGGAACATTCCAGGGGCTGTCCATGGTCGACTGTTTGACGCGAGCTGGAAAGGATGGCCCGGCTCTGCCCGAGGCCATCTATGCGACCCGCCCCGGCGGCCAGTGATCGCCGTATTTCCCCGACACCGTGGACCCGCGCGGGCCGAAGGGGAAGTCGGACACAGTAGGGGACGCGGCTAGCGGACTCGTTCCCGACGACCTCTACACGGAGACGCGGAAGGAGTTCTGTGCCGACCAGGCCTGCAGCTTCACGTCGAGGCTGCTGATCAGGCGTCTGGCATGCCGTTGGCTTTGCGGATCTTGGCAATTTGCCCGGCGTGGTCGTTCCAGTGGTAGTCGAACATCGCGCCCGCGTATACCGCCAGGGTGATCTCATCGGTACCCATGAACTGCTTGAAGAGCGGAATCTTCGCCTTGCGTCCCAGATCGGCCTCGCCGAGGGACTCGAGATAGCCGAAGATGTCCCGGTGCTGGCCCGCGAGCGCCCCCTGCAGCTGCGCGAGCGTCATCTTCTGCCGCTCGGGGGTGACCGGGGCGTGCCCCGGCTTGATCTCGATCACCGGCAGGTTGGAGCTCGTGAAGCTTTTGAGCATGGCTACCGGCTTCGAGTCCGGATCCCCCAGGAGATGACAGAGGACCTGCCGGGTGGTCCACTCTCCCGCGGCGTCCGACTTGTCCAAGAGCGGCTCCATGCCCTGCAGCTGCTTCGAGAGATTCGCCGCCGCCGCGTCGCTCTTCTTCTTCAGCTCGATGACTGCCGTACTGGCCATTGGGCTAGCTCCTTGCTAGTGCGGAGTGACCTGCAGCTCTTCCAGGTTGATGCGCTCCTGGAGCTTCGGGTTGTCCAGCGCGACCTGGACACGGAGCGCCCGGAGGCCCTGGACTCCCTGCAGCTCTCCGAGCTCGAGGTGTTCGACGGAGCCGGTCAGATAGCCGATGCTCTGTAGATACTCGATGTACGCGCGGTATTCCAAGGCCTCGCCGGGCTGGGTGTAGACGATAGCCACTTTCCCGGGCTGGGTCACGCGCTCGGCCGTCCCCTGGACAAGCGCCTTGTCGATTCGCTTCTTGACGATCTCGTATCGGATGTCGTAAGCGCCGTCGACGTCGAACCGCTTCTCGTCGAACCGGAACCGGATCGAGAGGGGGGCGTGCTGGACGAGGATCAGGTGCGTCGTCTCGAGCGGAATCGGCAGGCGATCGCGGAGCTGATGGGCGCGGACCGCGATCCCGCACGTGACCATGAGCTGCCACAGGCGCAGATTCTTCAAGCACAGGGGGTCGACGCGACCGTTCTCCAGGAGGCCGGCCCCGACATACATCTGGTAGTCGACGCCGTCGGTCTTTTGCTTCTCGAAATAGTGCGGGAACATCCGCTGCGCCGCCGGTTGCTCGAGGTCCAGGTACGACGAGATGCTTTCCGCGATGCCTGTGACGCTGTCCTCGAACAGCCGGCGCCGATGGTAGACGGTGCCGAGCCGAGCGTCGAGGCCGGCCCGGTACGCGGCGATCCGGTCGCGGACGCCGGGGCCGAACGTGCCGAGATGATCCAGCAGGCTCTCGACCTCGGTCCGTAAGAAGGCGATGATCCCGATCTCGTCGCTCGAGTTGAGCGTGCGTTCGATCTGGGCGGTGCGGTGGTCGATCCGGTAGGCGAGCTCGTCCAGGGCCGGCAAGAACTGCACCTCGCTCGCCGCCTGGACCACCGCCTGTGCGAGGCGGAGCTGGGCGAGGAGATCGGCCTGAATCGCCTCCCCCCGCTGCGTCGACGAGCCGCGGATGTCCGCGAGCCCGTAGAGCGGGTACACGCCCTCGAAGACGATCGGCTCCAGCTCGGTCACCGCGGTCGCGGTGCCCCGCTGCCGCTCGAAGCTGTTGAGCACGGCTTTCCGGAATCGCCACTCGACGGTGGGATGAATCGCTGTGCACTGCTCGTTGATGACGGTCTGGATGCGGCTGTTCAGCTCCTCCACGCTCCGCTGGACCGCCATGGAGAACAGGGGCAGCACTTCCTGGAGCTTGGGAAGGTGGGTGGCGTTCAGATCCCCGACGCGGGCCGAGACCAGCTCGAGGGTGCCGATCACCTTGTCCTGGTAGTGGAGAGGAGCACAGACGAAGTTCCGGATCCCGTTCTGGATCAGCTCCTCCTCGATCGGGGTCCGGTCGGGGTACGTCCGGAGGTCGTCGATGACGATGGGGCGATCCTGGACGACCGCCCGCTCGTAGAGAGACCCCTTGAACTCCGATGTCGTGTGGTGGGCGGAGTCGGCGAAGATACACGCCTGTTCGTGGCGCGACGCGTCGTTCAAGACGAGTACGCGGTCGCCCTCCACGGCCGCGAGACCGAGGCCCAAATCGGGCCGCCGGAAGAACGTCCGGAGCTTCGCCTGCAGCCCCTGGAAGTGCGAGCTCGACACGATCGAGTCCTTGTCGATGAGGTCGCGCTTGAGCGAGGACAGGACCTCCTGATCCGTGACGTCCACCGCCTTCACGATCATGAAGCCGCGCAGGACGAACCGGTCGGGCGGCAGGATCTCGCGGAGAAGATCGGCGTCGATGGTGCCCGCCTGCAGCCGTTGTCGCACCGCATCCGGGAGCGGCGGCTTGGGCCCGACGAGCCCGACGTCCACGAAGCGCCAGTCGAGCTGCAGCCGGAAGTGCTGATCCAGTCCCGTGGCGGGGTCGGCGGTCGTGAAGATGATGGGGATGTCGCCACCGATCTCGATGCCGTACGTTCGCTCGAGAATGAGCTCGTACGCCAGCAAGAGGCGTGCGGCCGCCAGCGTCTGCTCCACGCTGTGCTCTTGCAGGAAGTTCGCCCGGCCCTGGAGCGTGCCGTCCGCGTTCATGAGTGAGCGCCGGAAGGGGGGCGTCGCGTAGAAGGCGCGCAGCTCGAACGGGAACAACGCCGCTCCGTACTCCTGCTCCCAGAAGGCCGGAGGGAACAGCGCGCTCATCATCAGATCGACGAACGCGCGATGCTTTTCGATGACCGAGAGGTCGTCGATCACCTCCGCCAGCTCGGGCGCGGCGCGCGCCTTCTCGCGAACGAGGTCCGGGATCGGTCCGCGACCGAACTCATGGTAGGCGGAGAGCTGTGTCCAGAAGGTGATCAACGGGGCTAGGCTGAGCTCGCATCTGAAAGGGAAGGCCGCAGGATCCCTACCGGTCGCTACTCCCCCGGCGGCCGATCCGGACATCACGCTACCCATCGTTGCCATGCTCGGATTCTACCAGCCTCGTCGAGCGACCGCCGGCTCCTGAGGACCTAGGCCAGACGGGGCGGCTAGATCCGGCGGCCCAATCGGACGACGTCCACCTCGAAAAGGAGGCGAGTCGATTTCCGTGATTGCGGGCCCGCGCAATGTGTCTAGATCCAATCGACGTCAAAGCTGCGCCCGCCCGGCTTCAACACCGCCCAGGATCGATCGAGGGTGTCGCCGCCGACCGCGTCAAACACTATCTCGACGTTCTCGACGTGGCCCTCGAAGCGAGACGTCGTGTAGTCGATGACTTCGTCGGCGCCAAGCCGTCTCACGAATTCCGTGGTCCGCCCGGAAGTCGTAGCTATCATATGGGCGCCGTAGCGATGCGCCAGCTGAACGGCAAACAGGCCTACCGAGCCTGTCGCTCCGTGAATCAAGGCCACGGTTGTCTCAGGCGCCCTGGCCCTGCTCGAGGCTGCGCGGCGCGGCGGATGGGCGAGGGCGGGGTACCCGATCTCCAGACCGCCGGTGCCGCGCCAGCTGCCGCAGGGACAAGGCGTGCAGGAGAATGGAAAGGGGCACGGCGAAGGTGGGAATCATCACGAGCGGATAGGTGGCGATGTTCCTGTTGGGATGGTCCAGCGCGATGATCTGGAAGGGGGTGGGGCTGCTCAAGAACCCCAAGGTCAGCGCCACCGCCAGATCGGCGATACCCAGCACGTTCCAGACCGTCGCGGCGGTGGAGCCTCCACGGGCGCCAGAACGCAGCCACAGCGCCACCGGCAGCGCCAGGATTCCGACGAGTACGTCGCCGATACCCGCCGGCAGCGCGAAGGCACCGGGGAGCGCCCCGCTGGCCCACCGCACCAGGAACACCGCCCCCAGCACCCGATACACCTGGAAGCCCACGAG
>Ga0070712_100002940_pt1 | contig 10553 bp, 8 predicted proteins | sample LARL81metaG_FD_71396 | JGI IMG/M metagenome (GOLD analysis project Ga0070712, IMG submission 71396) | Corn, switchgrass and miscanthus rhizosphere microbial communities from Kellogg Biological Station, Michigan, USA - LAR L8-1 metaG | ecosystem: Host-associated > Plants > Roots > Rhizosphere ...
CACCGGATTGCGTGTGGGGGTGATCGGGACAGGCTCATCCGGCGTCCAGTCGATCCCTATCATAGCCAAGCAGGCGAAGCATCTCTACGTGTTCCAGCGGACGGCCAATTTCAGTCTGCCTGCCCGCAACGTGCCGATGCCTCCCGACCAGGAGCGCGCACACAAAGCCGAGTATCCTGCGCGCCGGCGTGCGGCCTTCGACACGCCGTTCGGGATCGCGGGGCACCCACCGCCGGTGAAGTCTGCGCTCGAAGCGACTGAAGAAGAGCGGCGGCACGCCTACGAGGCGAAATGGGCCGAGGGCGGCAGTATCAGCTTTCTGTACTCGTACACGGACTTGCTGATCGACAAGGAGTCAAACGACACCGCATCGGAGTTTGTCCGCCAGAGGATCCGCGCCACGGTCGAGGATCCCAGGACGGCCGAACTGCTATGCCCCAACGACCATCCGATCGGCACCAAGCGGCTCATCCTCGATACCGACTATTACGAGACCTACAATCGCGACAACGTCACCCTGGTCGATATCCGAAGCAAGCCAATCCAGGAAATCACGCCAACCGGGTTGCGTACTGCCGATGCCGAGTACGCGCTCGATGCGATTGTCTTTGCGACCGGATTTGATGCGATGACTGGCGCGATGAAGGAGATCGACATCCGTACTGATGCAGGGCTATCGGTACGGGCAAAGTGGGAAGGCGGACCACGCACCTATCTCGGGATCATGATGGCCGGCTTCCCCAACCTTTTCATGATCACGGGTCCGCAAAGCCCTGGCGTCAAAAGCCAGATGATCCTGGCGTGCGAGCAGCACGTCGATTGGATCGCGGATTGCCTGCAATACCTGCGCGACCGCGGCCTGACGTGCATCGAAGCGGAACTGGATGCAGAGGATTCCTGGGTGCAGCACAACAACGAGGTCGCTGATCGCACGCTCTATCCGTTGGCCAATTCGTGGTATGTCGGCGCCAATATTCCGGGCAAGCCCCGTGTCTTCATGCCCTATGTCGGCGGCGTTACCGCCTATAAGAAGAAGTGCGACGAGGTCGCGGCCAGGGGGTACGAAGGCTTTCGCTTGGGTGTACTCGCGGACGAACAGCGGTTTGCGGCAAATTAGAAAAGCGCCGGTCGAGATCGCGTCATCAAAGCATGGAAGGAAGTCATGGCGTCAAAGCTTGCGCTAGATCCGCGGGTCGATCCCCGTCTCAAGGCGGTGTTCGGCACGTTCGAATTTCCGAAGCCGACGAGCGTCGGAAGCCGTGAGGAGCTTCTCGCGCAAGAAGCCGCCGATTCGGCGACCGCCATGGCAGAAGGCATAAGGGCGTTCCTGGATGCCATGGATTCGGAAATGATCGCGCCGTCCACAGGGCTGAATGTCCGGACCGAGCGGTTCACCTCGTCGCCCGATGGCAATTCGGTCAACATCCAATTCATCCGGCCGACGAACGGCAAGATCGTCCCGTGCGTCTACTACATTCATGGCGGCGGGATGGCGACATTGTCCTGCTACTATGGCAATTACCGCGCCTGGGGCCGGATGATTGCAGCCCAAGGCGTCGCGGTGGCCATGGTCGATTTCCGCAACGCGGTTCGCGCCTCGACGGCGCCAGAAGTCGCGCCCTATCCGGCCGGTCTCAACGATTGTGTTTCGGGGCTGAAGTGGGTCCATGCCAATGCGGAGAAACTGGGCATCGACACTGGTCGCGTCATCATCGCCGGCGAGAGCGGCGGCGGGAACCTGACGCTGGCGACCGGGATGAAGCTGCTCAAGGAAGGTGACATCGGCCTTATCCAGGGCCTCTACGCTCTTTGCCCCTACATCGCCGGCGAGTGGCCGCTACCGCAGAATCCCTCCTCGATGGAGAACGAGGGTATCCTCATCAGTGTACACCACAATCGCGGCGCCATGGGCTATGGCATCGAGGCCTTCCGTGCCCGTGATCCTCTGGCCTGGCCGAGCTTCGCCAAGGGCGAAGACGTCAAAGGCCTGCCGCTGGTGGTGATCAGCGTAAACGAGTGCGATCCGCTGCGTGATGAGGGCATCAACTTCTACCGCTTCCTTATGCAGAACGGCGTGCCCGCCCGCTGCCGCCAAGTGATGGGCACGGTCCATGGCACTGACATTTTCATTTCGTGCTGCCCGGACATCAGTCGCGACACCGCGCGCGACATCGTCAATCTGGCGGTAGGATGATGTCGGATTCTGGCGGCTGACCGATGCCCAGGGCGTGTCAGCCGGCCCGTATGGCGGATCCTGTCCTCAGCGCGTGCTCGTGTGACCGAGACAGTTGCGCAGCACATCGGGTAGCGGCATGCCACCGTACGCCGTGACGCCGACCGAACGCGCGTTGACAGCGAAGGAAACCGCCATCATCGGAACTCATGGGGGAGGGCCGCCCCGCGCAGAGCGGCCCTCGTGAACGTCAATGACCGGTGTCAGCTGGCCGGTCGAGCAACACCGACGAGCTTGTGACCGTCAGGATCACGAAGATATGCGAGATAAGCACCATGTGGACGGACCCCAGGCGGATCCCCGATTGAGGTCCCACCATTCGCGACACCGGCCTTGTGCCACGCCTCGGCTTGGGCCGCATCCTTCATTTGAAAGCCGATGGTACCGCCGTTGAGGACAGTGGCCAGCTTGCCATCTATCGGTTTGGTCAGCATGAACCGGCCGCCATTGTGGGAGTATGCCACTCGGCCTCTCGCGTCCTCAACACCAGGGCCAGCACCCATCGCCGCAAACAGTGCATCATAGAATTTCTTCGACCGGGCTATGTCGTTACTCCCGATCATGATGTGGCTAAACATCGTGTTCTCTCCTCCTTGAGCCGGCTGCACACCCTGCTGGCGTTCTTCGCAGGTGTGGCCATTATGATGCGGTTCGGTTGGCAAGGAAAACTTGGCTGACCAGCCTTCGGAATTGCGCCGAGTGGCTGCAGGCGCCGCGGTTCGCCTTTGCATGGTCTGGCACATGCAGGCTCCGCATGCCACAGTTCGGCTAGGATAAATGGAGATCTGCCATGAGCCAGTTCGAGGCTGCCGACAACACTGCTGCGTCAGGCACGAAGAGCGCTACGTCAGCCTATGTGCCGTCACTGCAAAGCACGGAAGGGCAGCCGCCGCCTATCGCGGCTCACGGCGGCCTGTCCTACATGTCATTCGACCAGAACGGCGACGCGGGAACCGCCGTAGCGATCCAGGACGCGCTCACCGAAATCGCGGCTGGCGAGGGCCGGCGCGTGGCCGAGATGATCGACAAGGCACCACCGGGGCCGATCAAGACCAAATGGGGCCTCGCGTTCCGCGACTTCGAGGAGTGCGTGGCCTACATTCGCGCCTCGAACAGCCTCAAAGCCCCCGCAGGCGGTGTGACGCTGCCGCTGCAGTATACGGTTTGCGAGAGGCCAAGCTACTCCGTCGTGCCGTCCAACGCCATCTGGCGGGACCTGGCGCGCGCCGACATCGTGGCAACCCTGCACAAGAACGAGGCGGACAACCGGCGGCGGGATCTGTTTTTCCCGCAGGTGCTGCGCGATGCGCGGCGCATCGGTGAGTACTACCCGGGCCTCAAGCCTAACAGTCCGGAGTGCATGGACCGGCTCGGTCTCGCTCTGGCCCATCTCGAGTCCAAGTGCACAAACTTTTACGATTCGGCCGAGGTGGAGCGCGTGTTCTACCCCGAGATCGAGAAGCTTCTTCTCGAGTTCTTCCCGGACGCGACCGACGCGCTGGTCTACAATCACGATGTCTTCGACAAGGATTACGCGGGCGACCGAACCGAAGACCAGGATGCGAAAAACCCAGGAGTGAATGCGCGTTACGTGAACCTGGTGCACAACGACCTGAACGACAACAGCGGGCGTGTGCGCTGCCGCGAGCTGCTTACCAGGAACCTGCGGAACTTCGGGCGGACGCAGAACTACACAGAGGAAGAGGCCGACGCGAAGATGTCGCGGCGGTTCATGTCGCTCAACCTCGCCAAACCGATGGAGACGGTCGAGCAGTTCCCCTTCGTGCTGTGCGCCTGGCCCTCCTTCGCGGACCAGCCATACATCACCAACTACCGAATCTACGACGACCGCGTCGGCGAGACCACGCGATTCACCTACCGTCCTGACCACGAGTGGTACTGGTTTCCTCAGCAGAAGCCGAACGAGGTGTCGATGCTGAAGTGCTATGATTCGGTAACCGACGGGTCGGTGTCGCGCTGGTCGTTCCATACCGCCTGTATGGACCCCACCGCGCCCGCCGATGCGAGATGCCGGAAGAATGTCGTGGTCCGGTCGTTTGTCTTCTTCTAGGGCAGACAGAGGGGAGAGCAGGCATAGAGGCGATGTCGGTGTCGCGAGACTCCCACCATTGAGGAAGAGATTCATGAAAGCTGGTGTGGTTTATCCGCAGATCGAACTCGGCGGCGATACCGGGGCCGTCAAGGCGTTTGCGCAGGCAGCGGAAGATCTGGGGTATGATCATATCGTCATCTATGATCATGTGCTCGGCGCCGTTCATGCCGGCAGGGAACCGAAGCTGACTGGCCCGTATAAGGAAACAGATCCCTTCCACGAGCCGTTGATCACGTACGCCTATCTCGCCGGGGTCACCAAAACTTTGGAACTGGTTACCGGGGTGATCATCCTGCCGCAGCGGCAGACTGCCTTGTTCGCCAAGCAAGCCGCCGATGTCGACCTCTTTTCGGATGGTCGGCTTCGACTGGGCGTCGGGGTCGGTTGGAACTGGGTGGAATTTGATGGTCTCGAGATGTCCCGACATTTTCGCCGCCGCGGCAGGCGACAGGAGTTGCAAATCGCGTTGATTCGCAAGTTGTGGGAACAGCCGGTGATCGACCATGAGGACGCCGATCACCGGATCGACAGAGCTGGGATCTTGCCGCGGCCGAAACGGCCGATCCCTATCTGGCTGGGTGGTTTCAGCGAGGCCGCGTACGACCGAGCGGCGAGGATCGGGGACGGCTTCCTGTTTTCCGGCAGGACTCAAACCGAGGCGGTCCAAATCAAGGCGCGGATCGAGGCCAGGCTGCGCGAGCTAGGCAGAGATGTTGATGCATTCGGCTTCGAGTCGATCCAGCAATATAGTCGCGGCGACAACCAATGGCCCAGAGACATTGCGGCGTGGCGTGAAGCTGGAGGAAGCCACATATCCGTCGTGACGATGGGCGCGAACCTCACCACGGTGGACGGTCACATCGAGGCCATAAAGCGTTGGAGGGATGTCTACAACTCCGTCCGTTAGAACCTGTCGCGCGACATGCGAGTTGCCCCGATCGCGGCGCAACCGGCCGATGGAAAGCCGCGCCGCGATTAAAGTGGGCTGTTAGATTGCTGCCGAGCCCGTCGGCCGCACTGCGCCGGCAGCTACGCACTGCCGTCGACCATGACCTCGAGGAGCAGCGGCTCACGCGCCGCAAGCGCTTCTGCATAAGCAGCTCTGAATGCAGCTGGGGTCTCAATACGATGACCCTGAACGCCAACTGAGCGAGCGAGCGCGGCAAACTCGATTGGCGGATCGACAAAATCCATTCCGATGAAGCGATCGGTGCCGTGGAACAGCTTCAGCCTCTGCTTGATGATCCGGTAGCCGCCATTGTTGAACACGACAAACGTGATCGGCAGCTTCTCGTGAGCGGCGGTCCACAGCGCCTGGATCGAGTACATCGCGCTGCCATCGCCGAGCAAGGCCACCACCTTGCGAGCCGGCTGGGCAAGCTGAACGCCGACCGCTGCGGCGATGCCCCAGCCGATACCGCCGCTGACATTGCCGAAATACGCATAGCGGTCGCGTATGGGCAGAAAGGCCGCAAGACTTGCCGCCGTGGTCAAGGCTTCGTCCACGACGATGGCGTTCTTCGGCAGCAGTTCAGTAATTGTCAGCATCAGCCACTCAGGATCGATCGGCTGCTCCGTTGCCTTTGGCAACGCGGCTTCCGCGCGCGTCTTGCGATTGGCGGTCCAGTTGTGTCCAGCGAGCCGAGCGAGCCCGTCCGTCGCGCGCTGCCGCTGCGCCGAGCCGCCGAGTTCGGCGATCAGCGGCGCCAGCACACGCAGCGTCTCCCCGACATCGGCGCGCACCGCGATTTCGGCCGGGTAGGTCTTGCCCATCTCCCAGTCGCGCAACCCGATCTGGATGACCGAGGCGTGCGGCGGCAGCGGCTCGACCTCGCTGTATACCGACATGCGCAAGAAATCGGAGCCAAGGCTGATCAGCATATCGTACGGCTGCAGGCGGGCGCGCACGGTCTTCTGATCGCGCGACAGCGGACCGAGATAGGCCGGATGCTCGCTCGGGAAATGCGCGCCTTGCAGCACCGTTTGGTCGTAGACGGGGGCGCCTAGCACCTCCGCGAAACGAGCAATTTCCGTGAACGCATCGCTCCTGACGATCTCGTGGCCAGCGATGATGACCGGCCGCTTCGCATTGAGCAGCCGCTCGGCAAGCGTGCGCAGGTTTTCGTCCGACGGCCGTACCCGCGTGTCGACCCGCGTCGGCCGCCCAAGATCGATCGCGCCAAACGCGTTCAATATGTCCCCCGGCAACGAGATGAACACCGGTCCGGTCGGGGCCGTTGTCGCCACCTTGGCGGCGCGATGCACAATCCGCGGCAGGTCTTCGAGCCGCGTCACTTCGGTCGCCCACTTCACCACCGGCGTCGCGATCGGTACCAACGGGGCGTAAAGCAAGGGTTCGGTCAGCCCGTGCCCCTGCTCCTGTTGTCCTGCGGTGATGATGAGCGGTGTGCCGGAATTGAATGCTGTAAATAGCGAGCCCATGGCGTTGCCGAGCCCGGGCGCAACATGCACGTTGCACGCGACCAGCTCGCCGGAAGCTCAGGCATAGCCATCGGCCATCGCAACGACGATCGCCTCCTGTAGACCCAGCACGTAGCGCAGGTCCGGATTATCGACGAGCGCGTGCATGATCGGCAGCTCGGTTGTGCCCGGATTGCCAAACAGGTGGGTGACGCCCTCCGACAGCAGCAGTTCGATGAAGGCGCTGCGGCCGCTTATGGTGTTCGGCGTGACGTTCGATGTCATCGGAATTGGTCCGCGGAGAGAAGGCCGCCCCACGTTACCGGCGACGCCGCTTCCGCGCCATCCGGCTCCTGGTCGTGTATGTCCCGATGAGACATAGTACTGGCCTTCGCGCACATGGAGATAGAAAAATGGAGCAGGAGCCTCATGTCCCGATACTGAAACCCTGCCCGTTCTGCGGGGACCGGCCCCAGATTGTGCAGTCCGGCACATTCGCGGTTCAATGTGCCGATTGCGGGGCAATGGGGCCTCCGGCTCCCAACATGGAGCGTGCGGCAGTGAGATGGAACAAAAGGAAGGGGGACGATTTCGGCTGGTGATCGCCTCTCCAGGCCTCTGTCAGCTGCATGCCCGAAGCGACAAGCGGCTGTCGCGACAGTATAGGAAACCGCATGGTGACATCGGCGACGGAGACGGCGAGCACTCTGGATCAGGCGACTCTCGATGCGTTGCGGGAAAGCGTCGCCGGCGTTTTGGCGGAGCAATGCGGCAGCACGGAATTACATGCGTTCATCGACGGCAAGAGCGCGCTCGATAAGACGCTTTGGGCCCAAGCCGGGCGGCTTGGCTGGCTGGGGTTCGGGATTCCCGAACCATTCGGCGGTCTCGGCATGGGCGCGCAAGGTCTGGCCATCCTGCACGGCGAACTGGGGCGGCAATCAGCGCCGGGACCCTATATCGCCACCTTGTCGGCGGCGCAGACCATCGTCGAAACCGGCGGCGAAGCGATTCGCCAGACATGGCTGCCGCGGCTGGCATCCGGCGAAGCCAGTGCCGCGGTGCCAGCAACACTGGACGCGCGCAGCCTGACCCGCTCTGGCGCCGGCGTTTCCGGCACACTGCGCTGCCTGGGCGCCACCGACGCCGCGTTCCTTCTCGCCCCCGCCGATGATGCCTGGGTGATCGTCGACCTAGCCAGGGCCGAGGTGACCGCGGCGCCGATGTGGGACCGGACGCGCGACGTGATCGACGTCCGCCTGAAGGACGCAACCCCCGTCGGCGTTCTGCCAGATGCGGCGGCGACCCGTGCGGCGCTAACACAGGTCATGGCGCTGGCCGTCGCTGCCGACAGCGCCGGCGGCGCCCGTTCGATCACCGAACGCACCATTGCCTACATGAAAACGCGCGAGCAGTTTGGCCAGCCGATCGCGGGATTCCAGGCACTGAAACACCGCACCGCCGACCTGGCCACAAGGCTGGCTGTAGCGGACGAGATGGTCAGGCACGCCGTGCAGCGGATAGTGACTGACGAACCTGATGCCGAACTCTGGGCTTCGCTTGCGAAGTCGGAAGTCACGGAAGCCTGCGTGCTTGTCACCACGGACTGCGTGCAACTGCACGGTGGTGTTGGGTTCACCTGGGACTTCGATCCGCACATTTTTCTCAAGCGGGTGCGCCTCAATGAAGTGCTGATCATGGCGAACACTGCGTTGCGCGATCAGGCCGCTGCTGCACTGGCCGCCATTACGGCGTCCGGGCGTTCCGCGCTGGAGCTTGGACTATGAGCATTCTTGACGCGCAACATGACCTGTCCGCCTTTCGCCAGGAAATCCGCGACTGGCTGTCAAAGGTCGTCCCGCCGGACTGGAAGGCTCGTATGGCTCGCGCCTCGAACGACGAATACATCGCGTTCCAGCGCTGGTGGATGGCGGAGCGGAGCAAGGTCGGTCTGGCTATTCCGCACTGGCCGCAGGAGTACGGCGGCGCGGGCCTTTCGCACCGCCACCTGGTCACCGTCGCTGATGAGATGGCGCGCGCGGATGCGCCGCAGTCGCGGTTGTTTACCATCTCGCTGATCCATATGCCCGGTACGTTGCTGCCGCACGGCACCGAGGCGCAAAAGAGCCGCTATTTGGCAGGCGTGGCAAACGGCGAAGTCTGGTGCCAAGGCTTTTCCGAGCCGAACTCAGGATCGGACCTGGCGTCGTTGCGCTGCCGGGCGGTACGGGACGGCGATCATTACGTGATCAACGGACAGAAGATCTGGTCGTCGAATTCGATGTACGCCGATCACTGTCTGCTGCTGACGCGGACCGATCCGAACGCGCAGAAACATCGCGGCATCACCTACTTCATCATGGACATGCGGTCGCCGGGCGTGGAGGTGCGGCCGATCCGGCAGGCCAACGGCCGCTCGGAGTTCGGCGAGCTGTTCCTGACGGATGTCCGCATTCCGGCCGAAAACATGATCGGTGCAGAGAACAACGGCTGGCGCGTGGCGCAGGCTACTCTCGCGTCGGAGCGCGGCGTGATCTCGTTCGAAGGCGGCGAGCGGCAACGCTACGAAATGGAGGCGTTTTACCGCAAATCACTGGAGGTCGGTGCCGCCTGGTTACGGGATGCGCAACTTCACCGTGAGTTCATCAGTTTCCTTGCGGAAATGCAGGCGGCACGGCGCTTGTTGCGGCGCGTGCTGGAGGAGAGCGACAGGCCTGAGGCATCGGCCAGCGTCCTGCCGTCAATCGTCAAGCTATCGTCGACGGTGCTGCGCCAGCGGATCTGCTCTTTCATGGTGCGGATAGCCGGCGTGGACGGCCAGGCGTTCGCCCTGTTGGCTGAGGAGCCGTTCGGCAGCCCGATGTTCGAGTTCATGAGTGCGTTCTCTGGCACGATCGCCGGCGGCACGAACGAAATCCAGCGCAACATCGTCGCGGAGCGTGGTCTGGGCATGCCGCGGATCTGACTGCCTCCACGATCTCCGATCAGTTCACCCGGACAGAAGATCTGGGACGGCTCTCTAGCGGGCTTCGGCGCTCGCCGGCAGTCGATGCCGGGAACCCCCGACTGTGTGGTGGCGGCAGCAAACGGCAGCGGTGCCACGATCACGCTGCGGGCCGGTGAATGCCGAGATGGCCGACACCTCTGGCTGCAACTGCCGGATCAACCCGGTCGGTTGCTCTGAGCTGGCACTCGCAGTGACGACGTGCCGAGCAAAACTGCGACCTGGCGGGCGATCTGCGACCGGACCGCTTTGTGGTCGTGGCGGCCAGCGGCAACGGCACCTGTCCTGCTTCTGGTTGCGCCGGCGGCAGCTCATGGCGGACCGCCGACCGGACGACTCCGGGTCGACTCGGAGAGGCAATTGCGATCAGGAAAGCCTGGCTGCTTGGATGGACTTGGCGAGCCTAGTGTTGCCCATGTGTTACCCGGAGCCAAACTTTACTTCTCGCGCTATCGCCTAACTGATTGAAAATCTTGGCGGACCCGACACGACTCGAACGTGCGACCTTCGCCTTCGGAGCAAGAGGGAGGATCGAGCGAGGCAAAAATATCAATGACTTAGCATTCTTCCGGCCAGCCGGTTGGGCCGAGTCTGGCGGGCGCCTGCTATCTCCGTGCTAGCTTGATCCGCCTGGAGTTCCATTCCGGGAACTGGAATGGTGTGGCCCCGATCTACCCCACCTCCTCGCCAGTCCCGCCGATGTGCGTCACCAGAATTTGGAGCTTGGCCGAGCGATGATCGGATCGCGGAGGGGCAAGCTCGGCCTCCGCGATCTCCGATCA
>Ga0070712_100002941_pt1 | contig 10551 bp, 7 predicted proteins | sample LARL81metaG_FD_71396 | JGI IMG/M metagenome (GOLD analysis project Ga0070712, IMG submission 71396) | Corn, switchgrass and miscanthus rhizosphere microbial communities from Kellogg Biological Station, Michigan, USA - LAR L8-1 metaG | ecosystem: Host-associated > Plants > Roots > Rhizosphere ...
TACCCATAGTTATGAATTCGTTCGCGTTGCCCTTTGCGGCTCAAGCCGTACTGTTGCAGTCCGTTACGGGCGGTTCAAAGCCGTACCCTTTCAAATTGCCCACTCAATTCGATCCCGCCGACGGCTTCGCGACTGCAGCGGTCGGCTTCACGGTCGCGGCACTCGCTGCTACGGCCGGGGCATACTGCGCCGATTTCTTCACCGCATTCTTCTGTGCCGTCGCATGAGGCCCATTTGATTTCACTTTGGGCACAGACGAATGTGGGCCTGTTTCCTTTTTTGACGGAGTTGCTTTGGCAACCGTCGCCGAAAGCTTCCTTGTCTTCACTTTCGGCGCAGCCTTCTTTGCTGCGGCCTTCGGATCCAACTTCTTGTCAGTTAGCTCAAATGCCGGTCTCGGAATCGTTTTGTCATGCGGATTGATCTTCGTGATCAAAGCCGCTGGTTTTACTCCGGCTGCGGCCGCGGCTCTCGCTGACGCGAGCGTTAACGCGGGCGGCTTCGGCTTCCCTTCCATGTCCGGGTTGACAATCACCTGGTTGTCGTAGCGGAGATTTACCGACTCGAGTTTCTGGAATTGCTGACGCCACTCTTGCGCGTGGCTGACATAGGTGCGGTAGCGCTTGAGATAGTCCGATGATCCGAGTTCAACCAGAACATCACCCTGAGGATCGTTGACGCGAACCTTCATGTTGTCGAGATCGGAAACATCGACTTCGCTTAGGTCCAGGGAATAGTGCGTACCGCCCGAGTCGAGCTCCTGGACAAGTTCGTTGTACGCCTTCATGCGCGGCACGCGTGTCGAGATGGGCTCGCCAGGATTCATCCCAAGAATCACCGGGAAGGAATATTTGTGTTTTTGGGGCAGGTCCATTAGCGTACCGCCCGCGTCGATGAGGAAAATTCGCGGACCAACTCGCGCGAAGGCGACTGGGGTGCGCTCGAGGACTTCAACGCGCAGGCGATTCGGAACAAAGCGCATCACACTGGCCGACTCGACCCATGGGATCTGTTCGAGCTGCGCTTTCTGCTGCGAGAGCGGAACGAAGAAGATGTTGCGTCCGATGTCGGCGCCCATGACTTCCATGATTTGCGCTTTGGTGACGTTTTCGTTGCCGACGACATCGATGTTGTCGCTTGAATCGATGCGGAAGCGCCACGAGCGCTCGCCGTACTGATAAAGAACAGCCGCGATTACTCCGATAACAGCAAGAAGACCTACTGCAACAGCGCCCCATAGCAGGCGATTGGCGGTTTTCTTGGGAAGCGAAGAGCGACGGGCCGAGACACGCTTTTGCGCACGAAGGAAGGGAGACTCTTCAGGGAAATCGAGATCAACTAGGCGCGCGTCGTCGAGCTCCTCGCGCGGGAACGGCTCACGCACGGGCCCGGAAGACGGGTACAATTCCTCCTGCAAGATGGTGGGGCTGTCTTTCCGCGCCATCAGTTCAGGTAGTTGTCGCCTGGGAATCGCTGAGCCTCTTCACTATAGCCGCAAATCTCGAAATGAGATAGACGAAAAATTAGAGGATTTGCACAGGTGGGTAACCGAGTTGGTAAGAGCAGTTGCCCGATCAGTTGTGGGTCGTCGGTTGTGGGTCGTCGGTCGTTAGTCGTCGGCTCTCAGCTTTCAGCCCTCAGCTTGAGTTTTTCCTTCCGACGAGGTGCGAAGCTCTGATGGAGGAATCCGCTTGCTCTCGTGGTGGGAAGAAGCAGGTTCCTCGGCGCTTCGCTTCTCGGAATGACAAACTTTTGCAAATGCGGAATGAGTACCACTGTGGTGGTGCGGAACTGTTAGCAAAACAAAACCGGGCGCGGCTTACTTTTCCGCGCCCGGGTTCCCAGTGAGGAGAAAAAAACTTTTCTGCGCCAGATCAGCTTCTACAGCTAATCCCTATCCAGTGTCTAGACAGGCCCTGCTCCGGAGCACTCGACGTGCACCGCTGGGGTCGGTATCCGCACTACCGGCATCTTCATCGCGGGCATCCGCGGAATACTCACGTGCACTCTCGGACAGACAACTTTGGGCGCACGCACCATCACAGGATTGAAGTTCGCCATGTTCAGTTGGGCGAACCGAACTTCCATGCGCGCACGATTTGCTTCGAGCCGGGCCAACGCTCCTTCTTCACGCGCCGTTAACGCCTCAAACCGTTCCTGCTCCGTGTGAACCGAAGCGATCGACCGCCGAACCGCCGCCAGCGCTGCTCTCACCGGACACGACGGAGAACTCTTCGCGCTAGCCAGCTGCGCTTCAGCCAGGAACCGGTCGGCGCGTCCGGTGGCAAGTGCCAACACGGCAGCCGTGTTATGTTGCACCTGATCGGCCGCATCGTGGACCCACTGCAACCCGCCGTTGTGATAGCTCGAATTCAGTCCGGCGGCGAGAACCGCGGTGGCCAGCCATCCCCATGATTGTGTCTTCATTGCCGTAACCCCTTATGGCTCAATAGACGAAGGGCATAACAAACGGTTAGCAAGGAATGATGCGGAAAGCACGGGCGAAAGGTTCCCTGCAGGCTTTGTTCTTTGCTTAAGATCACCACGAACTCTGATCTTTAATGAACAGCCTACTTCCGCGGGGATGCGGCCCCATGCTGCCGGATGAAGCTGGTGAGCGCAGAACGATCGCGAAAAGCCTCCGTGCCGCCCTCTTTTGTCGTGGAATAGGCTCCCACCACGTTCGCATACGCCAAGCAGTCCTCAAGTTTCGCGCCCGTCAGAAATTGGTGGATGAACCCGGCGGCGAAGCTATCTCCGGCGCCCACGTCGTCCACGGTCTTCACACTCGGTGGCATGAGGCTGTACTGTTCCTGCCCCGACCGGCAAATGGCAGCGGAAGCACCGCGTTTCACGACTACGATCTTCGCCAGTCCTGCAAGTGTGTTGATCGCTTGGGAAAGATCGTCGGTGCGGGCGGCCTTCTTCGCTTCGCGGTCATTAGGGAAGAAGATGTCCACTTGCTTCAGGACGTCAAGCAAATCGCGGTCCCATTTGTTCTCGGGATCGTCGTTGGTATCGAGGGAGGTCGTCAGACCTGCCGCTTTCGCCTGCCGGAAGAGCTCCAGAATTTTGGGCCGCAATGCGCGATGCAAGAAAAACGACGAAACGTGCAGGTGGCGAGCGGACCGCACGTATGTCATTTCAATGTCCGAATACTGCATTTCAAACATAGTGCCTGGGTACGTGAGAATGTACCGCTGCTGCAAATAGGGCAAGATGACGGTCAACCCCGTAGCCGTGCGCCCCGTCGCCTGTTTTACGCGGCCCACTTCAACCCCGGCAGCCGACAGTCTTTCAAGAGCCATTTTCCCAAGAGCATCACCGCCGATTTTTGAGACGAAACCGACCTTACTGCCAAGCATGGCTAAGTTATGAGCGCAGATTGCGGACGAACTGCCCAAGGTAAGCGCGAGCCCGTTGGCCAGCAGTTCCCGATCTAAGACAAGTTCCTTCGGCAGACCGTAGAGGATCAGGTCCAGGTTGATTTCACCAACCACGCATACGTCTAGTATCGCCATATTTCTCCTGTACTCGCTCTCAGCCCACGAATTGGTTCCGCCCAAACAGGGTCGTCATTGCAGCCACTACGTGCACTTCCTGAGGACTCGGAACGCGGGCGTCTCCTTATCCGCAACTTCTCGTGCTTCCGCTGACCCACTGTCACGGCTATCTTAGAGGCGGAAAGATGTTCTCGCTATTGACTTAGATGAAACAGGGTGTACGCGCCCGAGAGTGGCGTGATGTTTTAGCTGCCGTCACTTCGCTGTCTCTTCCAACAGTTCCTTCAAATACTGCTGCCAAATCGATGCCCAGGTGTGGGTGCCGTGGCCGTGCGTCTGTTCGGACGCCGGGATCAGCACGAACTTACCGTGCTTCACGCGCTTGATTTCGCGCTCGGCGATGCCTAGCTCTGGCGGGTTGATGAAATCGTCGGCGGAGTTGACGAACATGACGGGCGCCTGAATCGTTTCGAGCTTCGGTGATGGGTCATAGTTTCGCGATGCGCTCACGGCGTAAAGCATGTCGTTGGCGTCGAGAGTAGCTGTGATCCGTTTCATCGAGTCGTCGAGATCCTTGTCGGCGGCGTCGCGTGTGGAGAGATTCTTCTGCATCGGAAGCGGAGCGCTTCCAGCGATCAGAAGAAAATCCGTCGAGATCTGCAAAGCGGCGCGCGGCTCATTCGTATAGTCACCATTTTTCCAGTCGGGATCCTGGCGTATGCCGTCTATCACCATCTTCCGCCAAAGGCGATTGCGCCCCGCGATTTGGACTGGAAGACAGGCCAGCGGCATGAGCGCGTCCATAAAGTCGGGATAAGTTTCTCCCCAGACCCACGAATGCATGCATCCCATCGAAGTCCCAATCACAAGGCGGAGGTGGTTCACGCCCAAGCCCTTTCCGAGAAGCTCGTGCTGCGCCGCGACCATGTCGCCGTAGTCGTATTGGGGAAAGTGCGCGTGCAGGCCGTCGCTCGGCTTGCTCGATTTTCCGTGGCCAATGTTGTCGGGCAAGATGATGAAGTAACGCGTGGCATCGAGAAGTTGTCCGGGACCGAAGAGGACGTCAGCAAACTGCGGGGCGAGGAACTGATGTCCTGTCCCGCCGGTGCCGTGGAGAATGAGGACGACGTTGGTGACTTTGCCGCTCGCATCTTTTGCCGGTTTGCCGAAGGTCGTGTAGTGCAGGCGGAGCTCGGGGAGCGTCTCGCCGGATTGGAAATGGAAGTTGTGGGCGATGTAGTTGCCTTCGGTGGGAGTGGGCTTCGTCGAAGTTGGCGCCTGGGCGGAGCACAATCCGGCGTATATGAAAGCGAGCGGGACGATGAATTCTACAAGACGGTATTTCATAGGAGGAACAGTCTAGATCAGAACGAGACGAAGTCGTTGGTATTGTCAGTGGTGCACCGTTTCGCTCCAGTTCGCTGGATGGCTGAAGGCGACGGCTCCCTTATGTCTTAGATCGTCTACTCTGCGCGCAGTGTTTCGACCGGGTTCACAGTCGCTGCGCGGCGGGCCGGAAGATAGCTGGAGAGTGCCGCGGTTGCGATCAGGGCGAGCGAAACCACGCTGTAAGTGACCGGATCAACAGGCTTGACTCCGAAAAGCAGCGACGACATCAGGCGCATGACTGCCCAGGAAGCACCGAGGCCCAAGGCAACTCCAAGCGCGGTGAGTGTCAGAGCATGACGTACGAACATGCCGACCAATGCTTCACGCCGAGCGCCTAGCGCCATTCGAACGCCCATTTCGCGGCGTCGCTGTGAAACCGAGTAAGCGACCACACCATACAAGCCAACAATTCCGAGCAGCAGGGCCATGCTTCCCGCCAAGGCGAGCATGACTAGCGTGAAGGACGTGGGCGCTATGGATTTACGGTAGTAGAAGTCGAGCGTGCGGATTTCCGACAGCGGGAGATTGGCATCGACCGACCAAACTGCGCGGCGGATGTCACTCATCAGGCTTTCCGAACCTGCTCGTTGCGAGCGCAGAGTGAAGGCTACCGCGCGGCTCACTTGGACCGGATTTCCGTCGAAGTTCGCAAGCAGTAGCGGCCAATAAACGATGCTGGGAGCTTTCTGGTCTACGCCATTTTGGCGAATGTCGCCGATGACCCCAACAATTTCCCGCCAATCGTCAGTGTTTGCACCCCGAATCTGCCTGCCGATTGCATCGGAGGGGTCGTGCCAGTACTCGCGAGCCAGGTTCTCGGAGACGATCGCCACCGGCAGCTTGTCATAGGCGTCACTCCACTTCAGATCGCGGCCGGCAATCAGGGGCGTGCCGATGGTTTTGAAGTACCCTGGCGAGACGAACTTGAATTGACGGAGCGGCGGGACGGCGCCTTCGGAATCGGCGCGATCCTTAGCATGTATCGGATCCATCCAGCCGCTATCGTCCATGGGAATGCTGGTGGAGATACCCGCGGAGGAGACGCCCGGGACGGCAGCCAAATTCCGCAGCACGGCTTCCTCAGTACGGATCACATGCTCGGGGTCGGGAATTTCGGCATCGGGGATCACTACGTGAAACGTCTGGACTTCAGCCGGGCCGGAGAAGCCAGGCTCAACGTGAGTCATGGCGCGAAAGCTGCGGATCATGAGTCCGGAGGCGATCATCAGCACGAGGGCGAGGGACACCTGGGCGACGACCAGACTGTTGCGAGCGCGATGGCGGTCGCGGCTTGGGCTGAGAGATCGTCCGCCTTCACGAAGACCGGTTCCGAGGCGCGTGCCCGAGAACTTCAGAATCGGAATGGAACCGACCGACAGGCCCGTGAGCACGGAAACAGCGAAGGTAAACAGCAGCACCGGACCGTCGAGGCCAATCTCGTTCAACCGGGGGAGACCTGCTGGAGCCATCGCAAGCAGGACGCGCAACGCCAATTCTGCGAAAACCAACCCCAGTGCTCCTCCGAGTAGTCCGACAATGAGGCTCTCGAAGAGCATCTCTCCCGCGAGACGACGGCGGCTTGCTCCCAGCGCAGCCCGAATCGTCAGTTCCTGTTGACGGCGTTCGGTCCTGACCAGCAACAGATTGGCGACATTCGCGCACGCGATCAGCAGCACCAGTCCGAGACCACCCATCAATAGCCACAACGCCTTGGCAATATTTCCCACGATGTCCTGTTTCAGCAACTGGACGTTGGGGCTGAAATGCGCCTGTTCGAATAACGTGAGACTGAAACCCGGCGGCGGGCCAAAATTCTGTAGGACGAGCGGAAGCACCCGTGCTACATCGTTGCCGGCATCAGCGAGCGTCACATAGGGCTTGAGCCTAGCCACGGCGTGATAGCTGTAATTCCCTAATAACGTCTTAGCGCGATCGAACTTAAAAGGAAGGATCAGGGCGGGATCCGGTTCGTCGAGGAAGCGAAAATTGGCCGGCAGTATGCCGATAATCTCTTGGGGCTTGCCATAGACGGTGATGGTTCGGCCGATGACAGATCGGTCTGCGCCGAATTTCCGCCGCCAATATCCGTAGCCTAGAATCACGACATCGTGGCCGCCGGGAGAATCGTCTGCAGGAGTGAATCCGCGGCCGAGCATGGGGCGGACACGAAGAATTGGGAGAACACCATCGGTCATTTTCAACGCATGGACCCGTTCCGGCTCAGCTATACCCGTAACGTTCGCTTGAATGGGGTCATAAAGACCGATATCGTCGAAAATGCGGCCCTGTTCGCGGAGCACGAAGTAAGTCGATGGAGAGATGGGCACATCGTACAGGTTCATGCCTGGCGCCATGAGGCGCACGGCCACCAGACTTTCCGCCTGTGAGTAAGGTAGCGGCTTGAGCAGGATGCCTTCGATCACGCTGAAGATTGCGGTGTTCGCCCCAACTCCGATTGCTAGCGTAATGAGCGTGACTGCTGTGAATAGAGGTGTATGGGTGAGCCGCCGGAGTATTTGTCCGAACTGAGCGATGAAGGGGCCCATTGCGTTGCCTCCTGTTCACGACAGAGGGCCGTCCGGAACAGAATGGGAGACAATATCACGTAAGCACGGCAATTGCGCGCAAATATGAGGATCGCCTGAGCGAAGACGCAATAGGGATCCTGCGTCTACACGGGCGCTGGCTCGCGCTCCTTCAGTTTCTCGAGAATCATCGGGCCTAGCTGCGAGACGCTTCCGGCGCCCAGCGTCAGGATCATGTCGCCCTCCTGGGCGACATCGCTCACCGGTTTCACTGCGTCAGTAAATGACGCGACGTACTGGACTGGCTTGCCACTCTTCTCGGAGATGCGATTCCCTAGCGCTTGCGCGGTGATACCCTCGATCGGCTTTTCGCTCGCGGCGTAGATCTCGAGCAGAAACAGCGAGTCGGCGCCGGCGAATGCCGTCGTGAAATCTTCCATCAGGTCGCGCGTGCGCGTGTAGCGATGCGGTTGGAAGATCACGTGGATCTTGCGAAAGCCGCATTGCTTCGCAGCGGCCAGTGTCGCCTTAATCTCAGTAGGATGGTGGCCGTAGTCGTCGATGACGCTGACGCCGGCGGCGCGTCCGCGCAACTGGAAGCGGCGGTCGACGCCCCGGAACTGGTCCAGCGCGGTGCGGATCGCGTCGACGTCGACATCCAAACCGACTCCCACTGCTATGGCGGCCGTGGCATTCAGGACATTGTGTGCGCCAGGCACGTGAAGCGTGAACTCGCCGAGATCGCGCTTTTGATACGTCACATGAAAGCGGCTGTATGGACGCGAGTCGACGCTGCCCTCGCGCTTCGTCGCTTCCGACTTGATCAGGAAATCGGAGCCGCGCTTGGTACCATATGTGACCGTTCGCCTTTGTAGATCGGGCAAAAGTTTTCGCAAAAGGGGATCGTCATTGCAGGCGACGATCATGCCGTAGAACGGGACGCGATCCATGAAGTCGAGGAACGTTTTCTTCACGTCGCGCATATTGCGGTAAGTGTCCATGTGCTCGCGGTCGATGTTGGTGACGACTGAGAGAATGGGTGAGAGCTTGAGGAAGCTGCGATCACTCTCGTCGGCCTCGGCGACTAGATACTGCGACTTACCCAAGCGCGCGTTCGAACCCATGGTGTCGACGCGTCCGCCAACGACGACGGTGGGGTCGAGGCCCCCGGCGGCGAGGACGGCTGCGACCATCGAGGTCGTCGTGGTCTTCCCGTGCATGCCCGCGATCGCGATCCCATATTTCAGGCGCATCAACTCGGCCAGCATCTCGGCACGCTGAATCACCGGGACGTGGAGCTTATGCGCTTCCGTCACTTCGGGATTTTCGTGAGAGATGGCCGAACTTGTGACAACGACCTCGGCTCCAGCGATGTTTTCGGCCCGATGTCCTTCGAACGTAGCCGCGCCAAGGGTGGCGAGCCGCTGCGTTACTGCGGAGCTCTTCAAGTCAGAGCCAGAAACCTTGTAGCCGAGGTTCAGCAAGACTTCGGCGATGCCGCTCATGCCGATGCCGCCGATGCCTACGAAATGGATGCGTTGAATCTTTGCGAACATGGAACAGATTTAGTAATTGGGTAATTTTGTAATTGGGTAATTGAGATCCTGCTCCCCGACGGTTTTCAATTACTCAATTACCGAATTACACAATTACTCAATTCCTGCGACTCTCGCGGCCATCGCTGCAATATCCCGTGCGGCGTTCGGATGCGCTAGTTCTCTCGCCGCATGGCCCATCTTCAGCAAACGCTGCGGATCTTGGAGCAGCGCTGCAATCGTTTCGGCAAGCCAAACTCCTTCCAGTTTTGATTCTTCCACAACAACCGCAGCGCCGTGCTTCGCTAACGCTTCCGCATTCACGCGTTGATGATCATCAGCCGCGCGGGGGAATGGAACGAATACAGCCGGCTTCCCTGCTGCAGCGATCTCCGCGACCGTGCTGGCGCCGGAGCGGCAAACAACCAGATCCGCTCGCGCGAACGCGGCTGGCATGTCTTCGATGAACTTAAAGACCTCTGCCGATCCGCTGTGTGACTTGTACGCAGATAGCGCGTCATTATAGTCGCGCTCTCCGGTCTGATGAATAACGTGAATTCCGGGAGCCTCACGCTGCAACACTGACAAGCAGCGGAGCATGGCTTCGTTGATCGCGTGCGCCCCCTGACTGCCGCCGAAGACGAGTACGGTTGGAGTGCCGCCACGCTTCGGCGTGATCTCGAAAAATGCCTGCCGGACCGGAACGCCTGTGACTTCTCCATGACGGAAATATTGCGCAGTTTCTTCAAGGTGGACGGCGGCGGCTGAAACGAATTTCGCAACAAGGCGATTGGCAAATCCCGGTACAGCGTTGGGCTCGAAGGCGAGCGTAGGTACGTGCTTCACCACTGCCGACAACATTGCCGGTCCGGAGGCGTAACCTCCGACACCGATCACCACATCTGGAGCAAATTCGTTGATCAGGCCACCCGCGTCCCATAAAGCACGCGGGAGATCAAAAGCTGTTTTCAGGCGAGTCGTCAGACTGACATTTTTCAGGGCGCCCACCCGAACGAGTTTCAGGGGATATCCGGCAGCGGGAACTAACCGATTCTCGATACCGCGTGCAGTACCGATAAATAGGCATTCGGCGCTATAGCTTTTCATGAGCTCGTTGGCGATGGCCAGCGCGGGAATGACGTGTCCGCCGGTTCCACCGCCAGCCAGGATTGCGCGCATGAGGTGACTATAAACTACGGACTTCCAACCGCGGATTCCCGCGGATGAACATGAAAGTCCCCACCTCTGGCAACACCGGCCAGAAGTGGGGCACCCGTCTTTCTTGACTGGCCTGGTATCGTCGACGATCTCTACTCGGCCTGCTTGGTGATGTTCAGTAGCACGCCGATGCACGCCAGTGTCACGAACAGTGACGATCCTCCGTACGACACCAGTGGGAGCGGAATGCCCTTGGTCGGCATCATTCCGAGCACGACGCTGATGTTGATGAAGGCCTGCAGAACTACCATGCTGGTGATGCCAACCGCTAAGTAGCGTCCGAAGAGGTCGTCAGTTCGCCATGAGGCTCGCATTCCGCGCCAGAGAAAGATCGCGAAAAGAGCGACGACGAAAACCGCTCCGACCAGTCCTAATTCTTCG
>Ga0070712_100002944_pt1 | contig 10546 bp, 10 predicted proteins | sample LARL81metaG_FD_71396 | JGI IMG/M metagenome (GOLD analysis project Ga0070712, IMG submission 71396) | Corn, switchgrass and miscanthus rhizosphere microbial communities from Kellogg Biological Station, Michigan, USA - LAR L8-1 metaG | ecosystem: Host-associated > Plants > Roots > Rhizosphere ...
GAGTGCGCGCCAGCTCATTTGCGATTCGCTTCCTCTCGCCGCCCGCGGGGGAGCCGAGGTGCTGGTCCGCGTGAACAACGACCCCGCGCTTCTCGCCGACGATATCGACGCCTCCGTGCACCCGGGGCTCGACGGCCTCGCCATCCCCAAGGCGGAGTCGGCCGCGCAGATCCACGGCATCGTGGCCCAGATCGAGCGGCTCGAGAGGAGCCGCGGCCTCCCGGCCGGACACCTGCGCCTCTCCCTCGCCATCGAGACGCCGCGAGGTTTTCTCGCCGTGGAGGAGATCGCCCGCTCGAGCGACCGCATCGCCACCATGAGCATCGGCGTCGAGGACTATTGCCTGGAGCTGGGAGTTGAGCCCTCCGCCGACGGGATCGAACTCCTCTACCCGGTCGCTCATCTGGCCACGGTGTGCAAGGTCGTCGGCGTGCAGCCCACGGGGCTCGTCGGCAGCATCGCGGGGTTCCGTGATCTCGCCGTCTTCGAGCAGGCGGCCCAGCGCGCGCGTCAGCTCGGCTGCGAAGGCGCGGGGTGCATTCATCCCGACCAGGTCACCGTGCTCAACCGGGTGTTCACGCCCGATCCCGCCAAGGTCGACTACGCGCGACGCGTGGTCGAGGCGTTCGAGGACGGGGTGCGTCGTGGAACGGCCTCCGTCAACCTCGACGGCAAGATGGTCGACGTGCCCGTGTACAAGCGCGCCCAGGTCGTCCTCGCGCGCGCCCGCGTGATCGCGGAGACGGAGCGCCGCAAGGCCGTGGCCCTCGGGCGACGCGCATGACCTCCTGGCGGGTGGGCATCGACATCGGCGGCACCTTCACCGACGCCGCCCTCGTGGACAGCGAGACGGGCCAGGTGCGCGTGGTCAAAGTCCTCACCACTCCCGAGGATCCTGCCAAGGGCTTCATGACCGCCCTGGAGCGCGGCCTCCAAGAATGCGGGGCGAGCGGGCGCGACGTGGCGGCGGTGGTGCACGCCACCACCGTGGCGACCAACTCGATCATCGAGGGCAAGATCGCCCGTGTGGGCATGCTGGTGACCCGCGGCTTCCGCGACATCCTCGAGATCGGGCGCCAGATCCGCTCGCGTCTCTACGACGTGCACCTCCAGAAGCCGGCGCCTCTCGTGCCCCGGCGATGGAGTCTCGAAGTGACGGAGCGGCTCGACGCCGAAGGCGCCGTGCTCGAGCCGCTCGACGTCGACGAGGTGCGCGCGGCGGTGCGCCTCCTGCGGGCGGAGAACGCGGAGGCGGTGGTGATCTGCTTTCTCCACTCCTACCTGAATCCAGCGCACGAGCGGGCCGCTGCGGCCATCGTGCGCGAAGAGTTTCCGGAGGCCTGGCTGTCCGTCTCCTCGGAGGTATGCCCGGAGTTCCGCGAGTACCTGCGCGGCAGCACGGCGGCGGTCAACGCGGCGGTCATGCCCATCGTGTCACGCTATGTGGACGCCCTCGAGTCCCGGCTCGTCGCCCTCGGAGCCACCGCGCCCTTCTACGTGATGCAGTCCAACGGGGGCGTGATGACATCCGCCTCCGCCAAGGAGCGGCCCGTGTATATGGTCGAGTCGGGCCCGGCCGCGGGCGTCATCGCCGCGGGCGCGGTGGCCGCGCCGTATCGCTACGCCAACGTCCTGTCCTTCGACATGGGGGGCACCACGGCCAAGGTCGGGCTCATCCAGGACGGGCAGCTCAAGCTGTCCACCGAGATGGAAGTGGGCGCGCAGGCAGTGACGCCCCTCGGCGAGGGACGGGGCGGCGGCTATCCCGTGCGTACTCCCGTGATCGATCTGGTGGAGGTTGGAGCGGGTGGAGGCAGCGAGGCGTGGATCGACGCGGGGGGCGCGCTTCGCGTCGGGCCGCGCAGCGCGGGGGCCCGGCCGGGCCCCGCCTGCTATGGCCTGGGCGGCGTCACGCCGACCATCACCGACGCGAACCTGGCCCTGGGACGCCTCGACCCCGCGTTCTTCCTGGGCGGCGAGATGGCGCTCGACGCCGACGCGGCCCGCCGGGCCATTGCCCTGCGGGTGGCGGAGCCTCTCGGACTCGATCCCCTCGCCGCAGCCAGCGGCATCGTGGAGATCGCCAACGCCCACATGATCGCCGCCATGCGCCTCGTCTCCGTCCAGCGCGGCTATGATCCGCGCGACTTCGTGCTCGTCGCCTTCGGGGGCGCGGGGCCCCTCCACGCCAACGCGCTGGCGCGCGAGCTCGGCATTCCCACCGTGCTCGTGCCGCCGAGCCCCGGCATCGCCTCGGCCCTGGGCATGCTCGCCACCGACATTCGCCATGAGTTCGTGGCCACGCGACGGCTACGTCTGGACGGGCTCGCGCCCGCGGCCCTCGAGGCGCTCTTCGCCGATTTCGTGGCGGAGGGGGAGGCGCGCCTGATCCGCGACGGCGTGCCCCTCGCCGACCGGCGCATGCAGCGAAGCGCCGACCTCCGCTACCACGGCCAGTCGTTCGAGCTTCCGGTGACCGTGCCCCCCGGTCCGCTGTCGGCCGCCGACGTCGTCCGGTTGCGCGAGCAGTTCCATGCCATGCACGAGCGGGCCTATGGCTATGCCGCGCCTGAGGACACCGTCGAACTGGTGAACGTCCGGCTCGCCGCGGTGGGCGTGACGCCGAAGCCCCGGCGGGCGCCCCTGCCCGTCGGCGGACCCGCGGCCACCACCGCACGAAAAGGCCAGCGCGAGATCTGGTTCGCCGAGGCGGGCGGCTTCCAGTCAACCCTGGTGTTCGACCGTGGCAAGCTCCTGCGCGGCAATGTTCTCGCGGGCCCCGCCATCATCGAGGAGCCCGACGCGAGCACCCTCGTGCACCCCGGCTGGACCGCCACCGTCGACGAGTACGGCAACCTCGTGCTCGGCCCGTCACCCCGCTGAGGGGCGACCCTTCGCGATGCCCGCGTCCTATCTGTCTCCGAAGACCCGCGTCGGCAAAAGCGCGATCGAGGGCAGAGGACTGTTCGCGCGCCGGCGGATCCGCAAGGGCGAGATCGTCGCCATCAAGGGCGGGCATGTCTACGACGCGCGAACGCTGGCGAAAGTGAAAGGGCGTATCGCCGTCTCGTACATCCAGATCGCCGACCGCTTCTTCATCGGAGCCCGCGCCGCCGCCGAGGTGGCGCGGAACAAGATCTTCATCAACCATTCCTGCGCACCCAACCTCGGCATTCGCGGGCAGATCATGTACGTCGCCCTGCGGGACATCGGGGCGGGCGAGGAGCTGACCTACGACTGGGCGATGGAAGAGCATGGCTCCGCTCGCACCCTCTGCCGGTGCGGCACGCCCCGCTGCCGGCGCGTGCTCACGGGGCGGGACTGGATGCTTCCGCGCCTCCAACGCCGGTATCGTGGCTACTTCTCGTCCTATCTCGAGGAGAAGATCCGCCAGGCCAAGCGTTGAAGCGCCCCGGGGCCCACGCCGTCAGCGCTTGGCGCGAGAGGGCGGCCGGATGCCGCCGACGCGCCACGCCCGACTACCGATCGATTAGGCGCGCGCCGGCAGCTCCACCACGGCGCGGCCGATCACGGACTGCTCGCCGTCCTGGTTGCGCGCTTCTTGCTCGATCTCCACCAGGTTCCGGCCGCCCTCCACGAACTTCCGGACCACCGTGCCGTCGATGCGGAGGACGTCGCCCTCGGGATTGTGGCGACGGATCTTGGTGCTGGCCTGGCGGAGGAACCCGTCGTCGCCCATCCAGTTCGTGAGGTGATGGGTCAGCCAGGAGCAGCGCTCGGGGCCGTAGTCGTAGGCGCCGGGCGCCCCCACCATGTGGGCGAACTCCGTCTCCCAGTGCACGCGCTCCGGGCAGTCGGGGATGCCGAAGCGATTCTTTATCCCGAGCCCGGAGTGGCGGTGGATCTGCTTCCACGCGAGCTTGTTGGCCCGGATGTAGAGCCCGCCCCAGCCTTGGGCAAAGCCGATGAAGCCCGTCACCGTCATCGGTCCCTTGGCCATGGTGGGGAGCCGCTCGCCCTCGGCCACGTCCTGCCAGTAGCGTGGCACGGCCCCGCGGATCTCTTCGTTGGCATAGAGGTGGTAAACCTCGGCCAGCTCTTCATCGGTGTAGCGCTTGGGCGCCCGCGACTTGACCTCGGTGTACTTGGTCCCCTGCTCGCGCGCAAGGTCGCGGTCGGTGCGGAAGCACCAGCTGTCCGCCCCCGCCACGAGCTCACCGAGCTGATTGTAGAAGTCCACGTGATAGATCTGCTGGATGGCCCGGCCCGCGAAGGCGGTCTGGTGCGGGATCAGGTCCTTCAGCCACGCCTCGGTAGTGATGGTGTCGTTGCGTCGCACGGGCAGGTGCCAGTTCCAGTCCGCCCCGGCCCACATGGCGTGCACGCCGGGCAGGCCGCCCACGTAGCCCGAGATGATGCGGCTCGTGGCGAAGAGGAAGCTCGGCGGGGCGATGATGGTGCCGTAGCGTGCGCGGGCAGCGTAGTCCGGATCGCACCACAACGGATTGTCGTCGCCGATCCCATGCGCGTAGTGACGGATGCCGTCGCGCGAGGCCTCGTGGCACCACGGCTCGAGAGTGTCGGTGATCTTCACTCCGATGCGCCGGCGCAGGTCATCGAGAGCGTGGTCGGTGATCTTGGGGAACAGGTTGGCCGTCTCGGCGGGCATGGCGTTCTCCTAGTCGGCGGATAGTGGCGCGGCCGTCTCGGCCTCGCGGAGGATCTTGCGGTTGACCTTGCCCGCCGGTGTCTTGGGCAGCTCGGCGACGAAGGCTACGTGGCGGGGGTACTCGTGCTGGCTCAGGCGGGCTCGGGTGAAGTCTTGCAGCTCGCGGGCGAAGGCCTCGTCGGCGGCGCGCGCGCTGACGATGAAGGCTTTGACCACCTGTCCGCGCAAGGCGTCGGCCACGCCAATCACCGCGGCCTCGCGGACGTCAGGATGCTTGAGGAGGATGTCCTCGATCTCCACCGCGCTCATTGTCCAGCCCGCCGAGATGATCACGTCGTCAGCCCGCCCCGCGTGGTAGAAGTAACCCTCCTCGTCAACGGAGCCTCGGTCCTTGGTATCGAACCAGGCATCCCGGCGCCGCACCATGATCTCGCCGATCTCGTTCGGCGGGCACGGCTTGCCGTCCCTCCCCTGCACCTCGACCCGTACGCCGGGCACCGGCTTGCCGAGGGCGCCGGGCTTGACCACGTAGTCCTCGGCCCCGGGATAATCGGCGAGGATCACTCCCACCTCGGTGGTGCCGTACATGCTACACACGGGCACGTGGAGCGCGTCCTCCACGAAGGCGCGGGTGGCGCTGTCGATGGGCTCGCCGGTGAAGGATAGCTTGCGGATGGCGTAGCGATAGCGCGACATCTCGCCGGAGCTCTTCATCATCCGGTAGTGGGTGGCCGCGGCCGAGAGGTTGGTGACCTCGTAATCCTGGAGCGCGCGGAGCAGGCGCACCGCCTCGAACTTGCCCGACATCGTCCCCGTGGTCACCCCCATGGCCAGCGGGGCCAGCGTGCCATGCCAGAGCCCGTGGCCCCACGCCGGCGAGGACGGGCAGAAGTAGCGGTCGCCCGGGCGTATCCCCGTCCCATAGAGGGCCGCGACCATCAGGACGACGACAGCCCGCTGGGTGTGGCGGACGGCCGCGGGCAGCTCGCGCGTGGTGCCCGACGTGTACTGGAAGACGGCGAGATCGTCGGCGCACGTCCGTACCGCGTAGTGCGACGGATAGACCGCCAGCTCGACCATCAGCCCATCGTCGGCCACACGCACGTCGAGGCCGGAGATGGCGCGGGCCGTCTCCACCTTCTCGGCGTTGGTGACGAGCAGACGGGGCCGGCAATCCTCCACGCGGAGGCGCACGCCGTCGGGGCCGAAGAGCGTGAAGAGCGGCACGGCGATGGCGCCCATCTTGATGGCGCCGAAGAGGGCGGCGTAGAAGGCCAGCGAGGGCTCGAGCATGATGGCCACGCGGTCGCCGGCCACGACACCCCTCGCTTCGAGCCAGTGCGCGAAGCGCGACGAGGACGCGGAGAGCTCGGCGAAGGTGATGGTCTCGTCGCGCCCGGCCGCGTGGGCCACCCGCACGGCCACGCGGCCGGGCGCCACGTGACGGTCCACGCACTCGTGGGCGAGATTGAACGCCTGACGGTCGCCGTCGAACAGCTCCCAGAGGGCGGCCGACGAGAAGTGACGGTGAGCGTCCGCGTAGCTCGTGTAGTCGGTCAGGCGCGCCATGGCGCTCGTTCCCCTCCTTGGGCCTCGCCATCGGACCATGAGAGCGAGCCATTGTCAATATGATGGTGTGATTGTATATTGACAACGACTCGACGATGAGCGCATCCACCACGGCCGGACGTTCGACAGCAGATCCGCGGGTGAGGTCTCCTCGCGGGGCGGCCCAGGTACGGCAGGTTCCCGCGGTGACGCGGGCGGTGGCCATCCTCCGCCTGCTCGGCCGGAGCGAGGAGTCCCTCGGCGTCAACGCGATTGCCCGCGCCCTCCAGCTGATCCCCAGCACCTGCCTGCACATCCTCCGCGTGCTCGTGGCCGAGGAGTTGGTGACGCTCGATCCATCATCCAAGCGCTACCGGCTGGACGCAGGAATCCTCACCATCGCGCGTAGCGCGCTCAGGCGGAACGGCTTCGCGGAGACCGTGCAGCCGGAGCTGGACCGCCTCTCGCGTCACCATGGCGTCACCGCGATCGGGGTGCAGGCAATGGGCCTCGAGCACATCGTGGTGGTGGCCATCTCGCGGTCCGATCAGGGCCTGCGGCTCCACGCCGACATCGGCAGCCGCTTTCCAGCCCTCATCAGCGCCTCCGGGCGGTGCGTCGCCGCCTTTTCCGGTCATCCGTGGGCCACCCTCGAGCGCCGCTTCCGTGCCCTGCGCTGGGACCGGCCGCCCACGCTCAAGACGTGGCGGGCCGAGGTCGAGGCCACGCGCGCCAAGGGCTACGCGGTGGACGAGGGGAACTACATCCGGGGAGTTACCATCATCGCCGCACCCGTGAGGCCGTCGAGCGGCCCCGTCAGCCACGTCGTGGTGGTGGTCGGCGTGAGCGAGCAGGTCCGCCAGACCGGCGTGGACACGCTGGCCCGGGAACTGCGGACGATAGCCGGGAGCCTGTCGCATCGGCTGGGAGCGGGCTCGGCCCCCTGAGGAGCCCTCCAGATGGCGGACCTGGACGCGGTCACGCAGGCGGCGACGGCGATCTTCGCCGCGCTCTGGCAGCGTGAGCGTACCGGCGAGGGGCAGTTCATCGCTGTGTCCGGTGAGCTTTCTGCGGTAGTGCCATCCGACAAGGCCACCGAATTCGGCGCCCAGAAGGACCAGAGCGGACGCTCATAGCCAGCCTGCTCTCGGCGGTCTCCAGGGGGCATTCCCCCCGGAGACCGCCCTAGGGAAGGTGACGGTTAGGCGCTGGCGCCTTGCTACGTGAGTTGAGGTCTAGTAATCGTCGCCGTGCGGCATGGACGGCATCGCGTTCTTCTCGTCGTCCGGCAAGGTGGTGATGAGTGCCTCCGTGGTCAGGAGCAAGGACGCGATCGAGGCCGCATGCTGCAGGGCGACGCGCTCCACCTTGGTGGGGTCGATGATCCCGGCCTGGATCATGTCAACGAACTGATTCGACTCGGCGTCAAAGCCGTACGCCACGTCCTTGGCCGCCTTGACCTTCTCGACCACAACCGAGCCCTCGAGCCCAGCGTTCTGGACGATCTGTCGGATTGGCTCCTCGAGAGCCCGCCGTACAATTTCGACACCCGTCGCCTCGTCGCCAGATAGCTTGAGGCCGTCGAGGCCTTTCGAGGCTCGGAGAAGGGCCACCCCGCCGCCCGGCACGATGCCCTCTTCGACAGCCGCCCGCGTTGCGTTGAGGGCGTCCTCGACGCGCGCCTTCCGCTCCTTCATTTCAGTCTCCGTGGCCGCGCCGACCTTGACGATGGCCACGCCCCCTGCCAGCTTCGCCAGCCGCTCCTGGAGCTTCTCGCGATCGTAGTCCGACGTCGTCTCCTCGATCTGCATCCGGAGCTGCTTGATGCGGCCCTCGATGGCGCCGGTCTTGCCGCCACCCTCGATGAGCGTGGTGTTGTCCTTGTCCACGACCACCTTCTTGGCCTTGCCCAGGTCCTCAAGCTTGAGGTTTTCCAGCTTGACGCCCAGGTCCTCGGTGATCGCTTTCCCGCCGGTCAGGATGGCGATGTCCTCGAGCATGGCCTTGCGACGGTCTCCGAAGCCCGGCGCCTTCACGGCACAGCAGGCGAAAGTGCCGCGCAGCTTGTTGACCACGAGCGTGGCCAGGGCCTCGCCCTCCACCTCCTCGGCCACGATGAGGAGCGGCTTGCCTGACTTGGCCACCTGCTCGAGCAACGGCAGCATCTCCTTCATGCTGCCGAGCTTCTTCTCGTGTATGAGCACGAGACACTCCTCGAGGACGGCTTCCATGCGCGCAGGGTCGGTCACGAAGTAGGGGGAGAGGTATCCGCGATCGAACTGCATCCCCTCGACCACCTCGAGGGCAGTCTCCATCCCCTTGGCCTCTTCCACGGTGATGACGCCGTCCTTACCGACCTTCTCCATGGCCTCCGCGATGAGGTTGCCGATGGTCTTGTCGTTGTTGGAGGCAATGGTCGCGACCTGGGCGATCTCCCTCTTGTCCTTGGTCGACTTCGACATCTTCTTCAGCTCCACCACCACCTTCTCTACCGCCTGATCGATGCCCCGCTGAAGCCCCATGGGGTTCGCCCCGGCGGTCACGTTCCTCAGGCCGCCCCGGTAGATGGCCTGGGCCAGCACGGTGGCCGTGGTGGTGCCGTCACCGGCGAGGTCGGAGGTCTTGGAGGCGACCTCCTTGATCATCTGAGCTCCCATGTTCTCGTAGGGGTCTTTGAGCTCTATTTCCTTGGCGACGGCCACGCCGTCCTTCGTGATGGTCGGGCTGCCGTACTTCTTGTCGAGCACGACGTTCCGTCCCTTGGGGCCCAAGGTGACCTTGACCGCGTGCGAGATGACGTTGACGCCGCGCAGGAGGGCCGCGCGGGCTTCCTCGTTGAACAGGAGCTGCTTTGCCATGGATGGATTCCTCTCAAGTGGGTGCAGACGATCAACTGCGGCGGAGCCGGCAGTCTAGCTGCTGAGAATGCCGAGAACGTCGTCCTCCTTCATGATCAAGTACTCCTCACCGTCCAGCGTCACCTCGTTGCCCGAGTACTTGCCGAACAGCACGCGATCTCCCGCCTTGACGTCGAGGGGGATCTTCTTGCCGTCCTCGGTCACCGTGCCTTTGCCCACCGCGAGCACCTTGCCCTCCTGCGGCTTCTCCTTCGCGCTGTCGGGAATGATGAGTCCGCCGCGGCGGACTTCTCCCTCTTCGATCCGTTGGACCACGATACGATCGTGGAGTGGCTGCAGGGTCATCGTCATTGCCTTCGCCATGGTGCGCGTGCCTCCTCTATCTGGTGCGGGTGACCGTCACAAGAGGTGGAGGGTGAGGGCGGAGCGGCCCCTCCCCCGATCACCTCTTCTCTCTTCTTGTTCATTATATATCATATTATAAATTCTATATGAATAAATATCATATATAAGTATTAGGTCCCTGTCAGAGCGGTTCGGCAAAGCTGATCACAACCCCCTGGGGATCCAAGACTTCGAAATACCGTTCTCCCCAGTCGGCATCCTGGGGTTTGGCGGGCGCCAGGCCTTTTTCAACAAGATTCCCGTGGAACGCGTCTACCCCATGCACGCGGAGAATTACGCGAATCCCACGATGGTGAGCGCTGGCGGGCACTTCGCGAAGGTTGATGAAGCTCTGGCCGGCCCGCATTGTCGTAAAGGCAGCATGGGGCCCGCCGTATTCGACCTCCAGCCCTAGCCTGGCATAGAAGGCGACCGACTCGGCCATGTCGCGCACGGCCAGAGTCACCGCGCTGATGTGGTCGAAGCGCCAGGATGGCATGGAGATATGCCGCACCTACGCCGCGATGCTGTGCCACCGCGGGTGGGTGGCCTACGAAAGGCTACTTGGCCGCAGCCGTCTTGAGGAGGGCAGACGCGCAGGCCTCCGCCACACTTCGATTGGGCTCGGCTGTCCCCGGAAAGGTCGCCCAACCTGCTTTCATCACGAAGTCCGTCTGTTCGTAGGACGATGTGATGGCCCTCAGCTCGCCTAGCTTCTTGCCCATCGTCACATCCGTCTTCTGCTGTGCGACACAGAAGGGTACCAGCGTCGACGTGACCGCGGCGTCGGCCCGGGTCGTCGCCAGCTGGTTCGCGGTGGTACTCGTCGTCCAACCTCCCCAGCTGAAACCCACGATCATGGTGAGAATGCTACCGATGACTGCGCCCCAGGCTCCTGATTTGAGCAACGCGCCTTGCACCTTCATGAGACACCTCCAGGTACTTCGGACAATGGGTGAGTGACACCAGAGTGGCGTCAGTGTAGCGGTCCGTTCTCCCACCTGGATAGTGGACCTTGGTCCACTACCACCCCGGGCACCGCTCCGTAGCTTTCTGAGTCGCCCGCCCGACTAAGACGCTCACCGTCGATGTACTTCTGAGCGAATTGGAGACATTCCAGCCCGAT
>Ga0070712_100002945_pt1 | contig 10545 bp, 13 predicted proteins | sample LARL81metaG_FD_71396 | JGI IMG/M metagenome (GOLD analysis project Ga0070712, IMG submission 71396) | Corn, switchgrass and miscanthus rhizosphere microbial communities from Kellogg Biological Station, Michigan, USA - LAR L8-1 metaG | ecosystem: Host-associated > Plants > Roots > Rhizosphere ...
GGTAAGAAATGGCAATCTCACTCCACTTTTGCTGTCTTGGTTCCGACTAGGAGTACTCTGGAGTGGCCACTCGGAATCCCCACAGGTTCTTGCCACTGAACTTGTGGAAGCAAGCCTCTAGCCAAATCAATCTGCGAAGCTCCGACCAGCAGGGCGAGCTTCCCACCGGGAGAGACCAGCGTTACGGCCAAGGGAAGAACTTGTTCGAACTTTTCCACCGCGCGCAGCATGACGAGATCGGCCGATTGCGAATAGCTTTCGGCGCGGCCGCCAAACACCTTCACATTCTTCAATCCCAGCGAATAAATTAACTCCTTCAGGAACGTCGATTTCTTCTGGTTCGACTCAATCAGTGTGATTTCAACTTCAGGCGCGAGTAGCGCGAAAGGAACGCCGGGAAAGCCGGCGCCGGATCCAAGGTCGATTGCTGTCTTGACCGGTTTCTCCGCGAGGATGTGGCTGGCCGCAAACAGTGACTCGCCAAAGTGCCGCTGGACGATCTCTTCCGGCGCACGTATGGCGGTCAGGTTGATGCGGGCATTCCACTTGATCAATAGATCGATATACTTCGATATAGTGGCGAGCCGCATTTCATCGAGATGAATGAAGGGTTCGAGCAGGCGGGCAATGTTGGCGGTATCCAAGGAAATAATCGTAAATCAGATTTGCCCGGAACTGCGTACTGAACCGGAACCTGCCGGCAAAGAATCAAGCATTTCACGCACGGTTCGCCGCAGCATAGGGTGCATGGCTTCCGGCGCTATCTCCGCCAGCGGCGCCAGCACAAAGCGGCGATGTTGCATCGCCGGATGCGGAACGGTGAGTTCCTTTGTGTCCAAAATTTCGTCGCCAAAAAAAATAATATCCATGTCGATAGTGCGCGGCCCTTTTGGCGTGGTCCGCTCTCTTCCCATGGCCTGCTCAATCGCGAGCATACGTTTCAAAAACTCTAACGGCGTCAGTTCGGTTTCCAGGGCCGCGGCACAGTTCAGAAACCAGGGTTGCTGTCCGATGATCTCCACCGGCTCCGTCTCATAAAGGGCAGAGACCCTGATGACAGGGCCCAATTCACCCAGACGGGCGATTGCTTCACGAAGATTCGCTTCGCGGTCACCCAGATTCGAGCCCAGAGAGAGGTATACAGTCCTTTTCATGGAAAAAGCCAAAAAGCCTTAGATCGAAAGTGCCGTCACCCGACAAATAGCAGGCCCGTTACGTTGGTTACTTGGCTGGAATATGACGATTTAGATACCCTTTGCGGGTATGGCTCTACAAGCGCTCCTCCTCAGCCGAGATCCTGAGGTACATCGTACGATACGCCGAGTCCTTGATGCGGCCAATATTGATCTGGATCTTTCCAACAATGCTGACCAGGCCCGCCACATTCTGCTGCGCCGCAAATATGACGCCCTGTTAGTTGACTGCGACGACATGCCGAACGGTCCCCTGGTTCTCCGCGAACTGAGGCAGGGCAAATCCAACAAAAGCTGCATCGCCTTTGCAGTGGTAAGCGGCAAGACAAGTATCCAGCAAGCCTTTGAAATGGGCGCAAACTTTGTGCTTGATAAACCCATTTCGCTCGACCGGGCCACACGCAGCGTACGCGCCGCACAGGGTTTGATCATGCGTGAACGCCGGCGTTACCATCGCCATTTAATTAAGGCAACAGGCGCCATTCTGGTTGACCAGGGAGCGGAGCTCGCTTTGAACATCACCAACATCAGCCATGGCGGGATCTCAGTTGAATGCTCCCGTAAGCTCGATGAGGGAGGCGCTGCCCGAGTTCGGTTGCAGCTGCCCGGCAATAAACGGGCGCTCGACATAAAAGGCGAGGTTGTCTGGTCGACCCCGGAAGGGCGAGCCGGTATTCGCTTTCAGGTGCTTTCGGCTGAAGCGAAAAAAGATCTGGATGCGTGGCTGGAGAAACGGGCGCTGCCGCTTGGCGGCGGGGCCATGTTTATCAATGCAACAACGGTTTAGCGGTTAGCTTCTGGCGAGCTGTGCGCGGGGACAGCGGCGCTCTCCGCCAAATCCGCGGCCTGATTCACTTCCGTCGTCTCTTCCCACAAAGATCTGTCCTTCAACAGGCGTGAAACCAGCGCTGTATGCATGGCGTGCCCTGCACGGTTCGCAACAATGCGGCCGATAATCTGCTTGCCAAGCAGCGCCAAGTCGCCAATCAGATCGAGCACCTTGTGGCGTACAAATTCGTCGTCAAAGCGCAAAGGGCCATTCTTTACGCCGTTCGCTGTCAAGACGATCACGTTGTCTTCAGACGCGCCGCGAATCAGCCCCATATCTTTCATGGCGCTCTCTTCGCTGAGAAACCCAAAAGTCCGCGCCGCCGCCAGCTCTTTGTGATAAAGGTCGCGTGAGAGATCAATCTCAAACGACTGTGCCCCGATGGGCGGAGCAAAATCAATCTTGTATGCCACGGCATAGCCCGATGCGGGATAAGCGCCAATAAACTTATTGCCTTCCCGGACTTCAATTTCACGCATGATGCGCAGATATGTGCGCTTCTTCCTCTGCTGCCGCAATCCCGCTCGCAGGACCATATCAACAAACGGCTTGGCGCTGCCGTCAAGAATCGGCAGCTCCAGGTTGTCCAGTTCCACAATCGCATTGTCCAAGCCGATCCCGATAAATGCCGAAAGCAAGTGCTCCGTGGTGGAGATCAGGACGCCTTTTTTCTGCAGGCTGGTGGCGTAGCTTACCTTGGCCACATTGCGGCCAATCGCTTCAATTTCAAAGCCATCAAGATCGCTGCGGCGGAAAACAATACCCGTTCCCGCTACCGCAGGAATGATCCGGAGGGTGACAGGGGCGCCACTGTGTAAGCCAACGCCCGTGCATTGCACGGGTGTCCGAACTGTCTGTTCAAATGGCAAGTTATTCCAAGTAAACAGATTACACTGAAGTGCAGATCGGCCTATGTTGTTTTTTTACCACAGAACCGTGTCGACCTGGGAACTACTGTGCCTTAACCGGATTAATTTTCGCCACAGCCGGGTCAAACAGGGATTCTGGAGGGTGAGTGTTGTAACTGATATTCAGAATGATCTGCTGGGAGATGGTTTCACCGTTCCTCTTGGTGACTGTCATGCGAGGGGTATTGATTCCCTGTATTTCTTTCCAATCGCCGTAAATCGTGCGCTCTTCATCGCGGTCGCGGTAGCGCGGGTCACGCGTAGAGAAGCGCTTCTCCAGCGGCAAATGCGTCGTGGTATCAACAATCAAAGTCACTGACTCATTCTTTGAATTGATGATGGTGACTTTCTCGCCAAGATGCCCTTCAGAAATGCTCGGTCCTTCGTCCAAGAGTAAAATGCCCGGCTCCTTGAGCCATTTCCGTAGAACGTTTTCCAGCGAGTAATAGCGGCGCACAATCGCCTGACCAACTTTTTCTTCCTTTTGCAAGTCTATGGGCCGAATACCGCGGTAGGTTATTTCATACGCTTGATCGCCAACATAAAGCTGCACAATATCGCGCTGCTTGGTAACCTCGATTCGGTCTTTGTCGGGCCACTTCCAGAAGCGGTAATACAGTCCCCAGCCCACAAGCGTCTCATTGTGAAAGCTTCCGGAACGGGTTTCAGCATAAAAGTCTTGCGCGTTCAAGTATGCCTGGCCGCCGAGCGCCTGGATCATCTGATCCACCAGGACGCGCGCCTTCTGCGGGTTATTCTGGGCTGAGTCAGCGGGTTTTGCGGACGGGTTTTGCTGGCCATACAAGCTGGCCACGCACAGGCAGATAAGAGCAACTATTCTCATGGAAACCAATACTTTCTTAGATGCAGGAACCACCCGAGCCGGTGCTTTTGCCCATCACCCCACCAGCACCGCGCCACCGTTAACGTTCAAGATTTCACCGGTGATAAATCCGGCATGGGTGGTGCATAAAAACAGGACTGAAGCAGCAATCTCTTCCGGCTTGCCCGCCCGGCCCAGCGGAATAGTGCTATATACGCGCTTGCTGATGGCAGCATCGTTCAGTGCGGGCGCCGCCATATCTGTTTCCACCCAGCCCGGCGCCACGCAGTTTACATAAATGCCCTCTCGCGCCAGCTCCGTGGAAAGCCCTTTTACCATGCTGATAATCGCTCCCTTGCTGGCGGCGTAATCACAGTGGAAAGCCTCTCCGCGCTGCCCCGCGGTAGAACTGATCAATACTACATGGCCCCCGGAGCGCTGTCTCTTCATCTGCGCCACCCCATATTTCACCAGCCCAAAAAGACTGTCCACATTGATGGCTAGAGTCGAACGCCATTGCTCATCTGACATCTGGTCGATGGGGGCGTCATTCGGCGGCCACACTCCGTGATTTCCAACGATGATATCCACCTTGCCGAAGTTCTGGACCGCCGCATCAATCAAGGGCTTTGCTGCTTCACTGGAAGAAAGCTCTGCTTGGATGGTCAAGCACTGTTTTGCGCCGCCGCAGGCCCAGGAAAGGTCTTCTGCCTCTTTGCTCGCCTTTTGATAATTGAAAACCATCCGCGCCCCGGCCTGGCTAAACATTTTCACGATCGCGGCGCCAATCCCCCGCGAACCTCCGGTCACCACGGCAACGCGCCCTTCCAGCGACAAAACAATACCTTTTCCCGACATGCGAAGTACGATACGGAACAACAGGCCACGCGCGCAAGCGGCGAGCGAGTCGCGTCTCTATGCTTTGCGATTGCTCCATTGCAGGGCTGAATCTACAAACGCCTGGAACAAACGTCTGGAAGCCGGGTCCTGCTCAAATGTGCGTTCAGGGTGCCACTGCACCGCCAACACGTAATGGCCGGGCGCCGTGCCTTCAATCGCTTCAATCACTCCATCTTCCGGGCACCGTGCAACCGCGCGCAGGCCATCGCCCACAATTTCCGCCGATTGATGATGACTGGAGTTTACGGCGACGCTTGCGGTTTGCTGTCCGCTCAAAATCTGATCGGCCAGCAGTGAGGCAGCGGCCACAGCGACATTGTGTGCGACCTCCACCTTGGCGCCGGCATTGTGGTTTACGCTGGAATTGATGTGCTGTACCAGCGTCCCGCTCCTCCACACGTTCAACGATTGCAAGCCATAACAGATGCCAAAAACCGGCTTGTGCAAGTTGTAGGCATCCTGCAAGAGCAGCTCGTCGGCTGCATCGCGCGGCTGGTCAGCGGGCGCAGTTTCCGGCGCTTTTTCCGCACCGTATTTCTGGGGATCAACGTCCGCGTTGCTGCCCGGCAGCAGTACAGCGGCGCAAGACGTGACTATCTTCGCAATCTCCTCCGGGGAGCTCTTCAGCGGAACGATTACTGGCTCGCCGCCGGCGGCCTCAATCGCGCGCAGATAGGGCGGCAAAGCGCGACCGCTGTAATCCAGATCGTACGAACAGGGCTCCGGAATCGCCACTCTGACGCTCACAGCGCCGTCTTTTTTCGAAGAATCTCCCACAATTCCAATCTCTCAGCTTTCTTCCATCCCGCTGTTTACTTTGCTGGCTCGTTCGATACTGGCTGCTCTCCGCGCAGATCAGGAACCAAACTGCGGGAATAATAGAGCTCGCCCATCGCCTTCCGCCCTTGTTCGGTGATCTTGGCGATGTCGCGCGTGGACAGGCCTGCCGTGTGAATGGGCTGACCCACCAGCATATGCACCGGTCCTGGCTTGATATGCCAGGTGTTCATCTTCAAAATCTCGTATGTCCCTACCAGAGCAACCGGTATCACATCCACCTGCGCTTTCACCGCCGCATAAAACGCGCCGCCCATAAAGGCATGCAGTTGGCCATCAGGTGAGCGGCCGCCTTCAGGAAAAATGACCAATGAATTGCCATGCCTGATCGCCGCCACGGCCAAGTTCAGGCTCCGCACGGATGCCTTGGGACTTTCCAGTACAACTGGAATCTGTCCGGAACGTCGCAAGTGCCATCCCATAAAGGGATAACGGAAAAGCTCTTTCTTGGCCAGGATCCTGAATTGAAACGGAAGGTGAACATAGAGCACCGGAATATCGAGCGCCGAAAGGTGGTTCACCACGTAAACCTGCGGCTTCGACGTATCAATCTTCTCCAGCCCTTCAACCTGGACCTTAACGCCAATGGTGCCGAGAATCATCTTCGACCAGAGGCGTGCAAAGCCGTGCTGGATTCGGCCGGCGGAATCGAAGAATGAACACAACAGCGATATGAAGCCGAGGATGATGGTGTAAATCCAGATCAAGGGATCAAACAGAAAATAAGAACGCAGCCGGGAACCAAAGTGGCGGATACCTCCCGTCACCTCCTGTGGTTTGATCGCACTTTCAGTCGTCTCTGCCAAGGTCAAGCACCCTGCCGAGCGGGTTTGCGTGAGAGCAATCCCAGAGCTTCACCCACAATATAAATAGAACCCGTGATCACGATTACGCCTTTGCTGCCGGCGAGCTTGCGCGCGCGCTCCAAAGCAGTTTGCACCGAATCCGCATGCAAAATCTCTGTTTGAGCATGTGATCCCAGTTCTGCTATCTCTTCTGGAGACGCAGCGCGTGGATTCCGCGCCTGCGTGGCAATCACGCGATCGGCCAGTGGGAAAAGAATGTCGGCAATCTCGCGGATGGCCTTGTCCCGCATCGCGCCAAAAATAAACGTCAAAGGCCGATCTTCATAAAACGTGGAGAGCGCGGAACGCAGCGCCCACGCGCCGGCAGGATTGTGCGCCACATCGAGCACAACCTCGGGATGACCATCCTCAGCAGGTATCACCTGAAATCTTGCCGGCCACCGTGTTGAACGGATTCCCTGTTCAACATCGCTGGCGGAAATCTGGAAACCAAAACGGTTGAGCTCTTCCGCGGTAGTGATGGCCAGCGCCAGGTTGCGCAACTGATGGCGGCCTGCCAGCGGGAAATTGACGCGGATCTCCTTCTCCATGACGGTGAGAGCGAACTCATTGCCGATAGCGTCTGCTGAAATATCGTCCGCGCCGGGAGTCAAGGACGGCATATGTTTCACCGCGCTCACGGCATGCGCATCGCGCTCCATGATCCCTTTACCCAGCGTTTCATTCACCATTGGATGCTGCGGCAACAGGACGACAGTCCCCTTTGGGCGCAGAATCCCGGCCTTCTCATGCGCAATCTCCGGCAAGGTATTGCCGAGAAAGTTCTGGTGATCAAAATCAATATCGGTAATTACGGAAATGAGTGGATCAATGATGTTGGTGGCGTCGAGCCGTCCGCCCAGGCCCACCTCCAGTACAGCCAGTTCCACTCCGGCGCTGACAAAATATTCGAATGCCATGGCCGTGAGCATTTCAAAAAAGCTGGGATGCCACGGCAGCTCGCCGCGCTCAACCAGTTCATGCGCGCAACGCTCAACGCGGTCATAGATCACGGCAAATTCCGCGTCGCTGATTAGCTCCTGATTGATCTGGATGCGCTCATTCACGCGCAGCAAATGTGGCGAAGTATAAAGACCGGTGCGATAGCCCGCCGCCTGCACAATGCTGGCCAGCGTGGCAGCGGTTGAGCCTTTGCCGTTGGTGCCGGCAATCAACACGCTCCGCAATTTGTGTTGCGGATTGCCCAGCGCCTCAGCCAGTCGGCGCATGTGGGCAAGATCAAACTTGCGGTTCGACGCCAGCTCATGGCCCAGCTCCAGCAGATGGTGTACGGCAGATTCGTAGGTAACGGACACAGCTCAGGCTGCCTTTGGCGTCATGAAATCGAGAGCGCGGGTAATGTAAGACTTCATGTCCTTGCGATGGACCACCGCATCCAGCATTCCGTGTTGCATAAGGAATTCGCTGGTCTGGAAGCCTTCAGGCAGTTTCTGGCGGATGGTCTGCTCAATCACGCGCGGGCCGGCAAAACCGATCAACGCGCCTGGCTCAGCAATGTTGAGGTCGCCCAGCATGGCATAAGAGGCGGTTACGCCGCCGGTGGTGGGGTCCGTGAGCACGGAGATATATGGCACGCGGGCTGTATCAAGGCGGGCCAGAGCAGCAGAAATTTTTGCCATCTGCATCAGGCTGACTACGCCTTCCATCATGCGCGCGCCGCCGGACGCCGACACCACGATGATCGGCTTGCGCTCTTTGCACGCCCGCTCAATGGCGCGGGTAATGGCTTCTCCCACAACCGCGCCCATGCTGCCGCCGATGAAGGAATATTCCATCGAGCTCACGATCACCGGCCGCCCGTTCATTGTACCGGTGGCGTTTCGAATTGCATCTTTCAAGCCGGTAGACGATTTGCTTTTTTCCAGGCGAGCTTTGTAGGGCCGGGTATCAGTGAAATTGAGGGGGTCGGTGGATTCCAGATCTTCATCCTGGATCTCAATGCTGTCTTCATCCAGCAGCAGCATGAGGCGCTGCGCAGAGTCGATGCGGAAGTGATAATCGCACTTGGTGCAGACGTTTAGATTGTCTTCCAGTTCTTTTTTCCAGATGATCTGGCGGCAGCCTTCACATTTCACCCACAGGCCTTCCGTGCGGACACGCTTCTCCTCGTTCGCTTGGATCTCACTGGACTCTCGCTTAAACCACGCCAAGATTGCTCACCCTTTCATTTCGACGCTACTTAATATTCGATGCCGCGTTGCGCCATCACGCCTTTCTCATAGGCATGCTTTACCTGCTTCATTTCCGTTACAGTATCGGCCAACTCAATGATTGTCGGATGCGCGTTTCTTCCCGTCAAGATTACGTGGACCCTATCAGGTTTCTGCTTTAGAGTCTCCGCCACCTTGGCCGGATCGAGCATGCCGTAAGTAATCGCGTAATTGATCTCATCCAGCACCACCAGGTCCCACTTGCCGGACATGATGGCCTCATGGGCTTCCTGCCACGCCGCTTCCACCATGCGCACGTCTTCAGGATCGGTTTCAGCGCCGCCGACTTTCACAAAGCCGCGGCCCATCTGCTTCATCACAAAGTTATCGCCAAAGGCCTTTACCGCGTCGAGCTCCCCGTAATGCCATGAGCCCTTCAGGAATTGGAGCATCAGCACCTTCATGCCGTTGCCGACCGCACGCAACGCCGTGCCCATGGCCGCGGTGGTCTTGCCCTTGCCTGGCCCGGTGTTTACGATGATTAGACCGCGGTGAACTTCGCCCATATCAGTTTTCGCCCAAATCATTTTTCGCGCAAATCATTTTTCGCGCAAATCAGTGGCCGGTATGGTACGGATGGCCTTTTAGAATTGTAAATGCCCGGTAGACCTGCTCCAGCAAAACCACACGCGCCAGCTCATGCGCCAGCGTCATTTTTCCAAAGGAGAGGATCAGGTCGGCGGCGGCGCGCGCTTTGTCACTGAATCCATCAGCCGGCCCGACGGCAAAAAACAGGTTCTGTGTTCCACGGTCCTGCTGATCGCGCAGCAGGTTGGCAAATTCTTCTGACGTGAACTGCCTTCCCCGGGCATCGAGCAGGATAAGCACCGGCGCGGTGCGGCCTGTGGTGTCAGCCGCGAGTTCCAGCAGGGCGGCCTCGCTGTTCATCTCGTGCGATTCCGCTCCCACGTAGCGCGAGATGCGCTGCAGGTATTCGTCAGTGAGCGCACGAATGGCGACTTCTTTGGTCTTGCCGATCCAGGCGATCTGCAGTTTCACGCCGACTTCCGCGGTTTCTTTTTTGTTTTTGAACCTTGAGCACGACTCTTGCCGCGAGCAGCTTTGCGCGGCGCGGCCGACTTCCTTTTAGCTAGCGCTTTCTTCGCGACTTCTCTCTTAGATGTCGCATGCTTCCTGGCCGCTGGCTTTTTGGCCAGGTCCGCGGGGCTTAGCTTGCGTGCCGACTTCCACAGCCGTTCCAGATCATAGAACTTGCGCGCGCGCTCAGAGAATATGTGCAGGACAAAGTCAACGTAATCCAGCAGCACCCATTCGGCCTGGGTGTAGCCTTCCACGCTGTTGGGGCGCTGGCCCGCTTCGGCCATCTGTTTTTCCACGTCGTCGGCAATCGCCTGGATCTGGCGCGGATTCGTGCCGGAGCACACGACAAAATAGTCGGTAAACGCTCCGCTGTTCTTGTCCATCTCCAGGATGACGACGTCTTCGCCCTTTTTGCCTTCAATGGCCTTAACCGCGCGTGCAACCTGCTGCCTGGTCTGTGAACTCATCCGTTCTTATGACTCCTGCTTGGGTGCCCGTGCTGACGGGCCTCTTGAAAAGATAGCACTTTGTCCGGCTCTGCGCCGGTACTTTCCATGCCACTGGCGCCGACATAAAGATTCTCTTTCTTGATGTACTCAGCCACCAGCGGCGGCACGTAACGGCTGAGCTGCTTTACTGATTTTCCGGCGGCCGCACGAATCTGCGTGGAAGAAACTTTCTCCCGCACCTCACCGAGCAGATGAATGGTGGCGCCCATCAACGCGATGGTTCCGTCAACCTGCTGCCGGCGCATGGCACGCATCATCAAGTCCGTGGGACGCAGTGATTCAGGAAGCGCGCGACCCACGTCGGCCAGTGAGTACCCCGGCCGGCTGACGACAATGAACTCGACTTCTGCCAATAGCTCTTCCGGCTGCCGCCACGTGCCGATGTCCTTAAAAGCATCGATGCCGATCAGAAAATACAGCTTGTCGCTT
>Ga0070712_100002947_pt1 | contig 10540 bp, 15 predicted proteins | sample LARL81metaG_FD_71396 | JGI IMG/M metagenome (GOLD analysis project Ga0070712, IMG submission 71396) | Corn, switchgrass and miscanthus rhizosphere microbial communities from Kellogg Biological Station, Michigan, USA - LAR L8-1 metaG | ecosystem: Host-associated > Plants > Roots > Rhizosphere ...
GGTCCGATACTCATCCTTTCGCTCGGTACATGCCCAACCCCTGATGTCGCAGAGACCATACTACGCTAGATAGACGTAGGGCCTCTTTAGGCAATCATCCATAGCGTCGGCGTCAAGAACGGGTTCGTCATCATTGCGCGGATCATCGCTTTCGAGAACATACCGACATTGTCGATGTATCCGCGCCGTCTGGACCGGCAGCGAGCTTTGAGAGCATCGCGCATAGGTCTGCCAGCCAATGAGGCGGGAATCCAGCTTAGGCTCAAGCGCTCCCGTAACTGGCGGCAACGTGAGCGGCAAGCACACGGAGATAATCTCTAAAATTTCGACCATTTCAGGCCACATTTCGTTTTCCGTGAGGGCGATGGTCTGCTTGTCATATTCGACGCAGTACCTGCCGCCGCCGCCACCAAACGAGCAGCGTCAAACCTTTTCTTTATCAAATGTGACCTTCTTCACACAGCTTCAAAGTTAAGGTGCGCCAGTTTAACACGTCGCCACGTCTCGGGGGCGAGCAGGGCGATTTCACTCGTGGGTCCGACGGATTCACCGTGCATCACTGACAACGCATTGGGAGGGAGTCATGGGACGGTTATTGCACCGCTTAACCCGAGGTATCACTCCAGCAATCATGCTATCTATTTCTCTAGCATTTGCCTCCTTCGTTTATACCGCCTTGGATTACAGCCGAAAAGAACGGCTTGAGTCTGTGAGAGCTCAAATCGGCAAGCTTTATGGTCCGCTTTCTGCGATGACTAAAACGTCCGAAGCTCTGTGGAATGATATCGGTCGGGATCGGAAATTAGCCGAAGCTGATTTAGGAGGGGCTAATGATCCCAAAATCGTCCTTTGGCGGAGATTTTTGAGCAAAGTTGTCATGCCGTTGGATGATCAGATTGAGGACACATTGTTGAAAAGTGGCCAAGTGATCCGCTGCGAAGAAGTTTCGGACAAGCTTCACAAATTTTTCTCTTTTGCTGCGTCTATTAAGTTAGCCGTTTCTGCTTGGAAGTCGGAAGATGTTATCGAGGACAGAACAAAAAGTGGAAATGGGATAGATGACAAAATTTCTTACCCTAGAGAACTCTCCGTAACGCTGGCCAACAATCTGGGTCAGCTGAAAAAATGGGAAAAGGCACTCGATAATCCGCTCTATGGCCTAATTTACTTTCCAAATCTGGATGAGCCTTGCAAGAAAGAACTCCCGCCTGCGCAAGCTATTTCCAGCAGACATCTCTCATTTTCGTCTAGTTATCGCTGGGAGAGCGCGACCCTGCTCCCATATTGAGGACAAAGAGACTTCGGCTCCCACCCCTTCTTGCCAATCGCTGGCCGCCTAAACGACGCAAATGTCGGCAGCCGCTAAGCGGACGTGTGCGAGAATTCAGCTCGATTTCTGCCGCCGCCGCCACCAGCCGAGAATAGCTAGTACCGCTTGGAGGGCCGCTTGACCGAGTTCTTTAGGACATGCTCGACCGCATTGGCGCCTGTCAGCACCGGGACAGGTCCTCGGCGGCGTTGTCGGCGTTCACCGCAACTGGGGCACGAACCTTCGCAGTGGCCCTCCTTGTCGCAAAGAACTGTGCAGGTTTGCCCGTCGCCACAACTGTTTGAACACTGATAGTCGCCACCCAGACCACTACTGAAGGTCCCACCTACACCAGCGCAGGTAGATGCAATCTCACTCATACCATGTCTCCCGCTAATTTGGACCGTTGCAGCTCCGGCTGCGCCAGCGAGAAACCCAAGCGTCACGAGGGTAATGATAAAGAGCCATGACTTCCGCATTGGCACCTCCCTGTGAGCGACCAGCGAAACCGGCGCTGGTTCTTTCTAATACAATTCGCGCCGCTAGCTCTTGGCGAATGTAGCCATCGCGGCCTCGCGGCTTGCGGCGTAGCCGTGCGTCGGCGTGTCTGAATGCTCTGGGATTACGAACTAATCACAGCGCCTTATACTGCGAAAGCTCCCGTCGTCCCGGTGAATCGTGACGGTCCTGCAGTGGCGATAACGGTCCCGAGGGACATAATTGTATTCACGATAGCGGTAGTCGCGGTCACGGTAAGGCGGGTGGCCGACACCAACGTCAAAGCCCCGTCCTTCAAGGTACGCGCCTTGAGCCCAACTCGGCGTCGCCGTAGCAGGGGCCATTGTGCCGATGAACGCGAGCGCGATCATACTTTTTGCAATCATGAACTCCTAAGTGGTTCTTGTTGTGTCGGACAACAACCGTCCACCGCCGGTTCCTTTTGCTGAGTGCGAACGGAGGGTCAAAAAAATCAAAATACCACCCATAAACGAGAACCCTTTAATGCCACGGGGAGGGTGGGTCGCGCGAGCCTCTTGGCCAATGTGAGTGAGCAAGGCCTGCCGCCGCCAGCCCTTGGCAAATTCATGAGCGGAGTGCTCAGCCCCAATTAGCGGTTCGTCGGCCGAACAGGAATCCCATTCTCGAAAAGAACCACAGTGCAAATCCGGCAGTGAGCGCTGCGCCCAACATCCACAAGAGATAGTTGACCCAAGACGACTCGACGCTCGCCTCGCGATCGAGCTCATTCGGGTCGACCACTTGCACCGCATTCGATGCGGCGTCCGCAGTGTTGATGGTCGTCGCCGACGGCGTGTCCGCAGCGCCCTCGGTACTTGGAGAAACCGGCCAAGCCGTTCCCGCAGTCGCAAGCAGACTTCCGCCCCTGCTCTCGTCATTGGGAGCTTGCTCATTCGCACGCGGAGAGGCGATCACAGCAGGAGCAGCTTCTGGCGGCTTCTGCGACACGGGGTCGGGCGCTTGTTTCAGCGCCGCCGGTTTGCTCACCTTGGCGACTGCAGTGGCTCGCGGATCGCGCTTTGCATGCGCCTTTTCATTGGTGCTTGCCGACTGCTTGGCCTTCTTTTGCGGCTGAACCGACTTTTTTTTCGGCTCATCAGGGGCCAACTGATCTGGCGCTTGAACAGTTTCCTGTATCAACGCCTCCGACCTAATGGGACATGGGTAGCGATCGTCATCGCAGGCCCACGCATTCGTTAATGGCAGACTCGCGAATATACCGACCCCAGCGATCCCGATTGCGAAAGTACGCAACATTCAACTCTCCCATCCCCTAGAGGTAGCTGGGGATACATATCGGCGGGTCGCGATGGCGTGACATTGACCTAAATGGGGCATTCTTCGCGCAATCCGAGGGCGAAAAGGCGACACAATGTCGCTGAGGAGGAAAGGCATGCTCGGGCGGCACCGAGGCGCGCAATGGGTGACGGACGGGGTGTCCTCGCGCACGCCGGTGCGGCGCCCGAGCGGGCAAGGTGCAGCATGACCGGTTCATAGAATGTTAAGGCAGCGTCTTTTGCTCTTCGCAGCTCACCGCCTGAAGGACCAACTTTTGAACTCACCCTCATCGTATCCGAAGCAGGCGCATTGCCCCCAAATACTCCCTGCGGATTGAAGAGGTGCGACGGGTATTGCGCCCAACACCATCTCTCGCGAAGGGAATGTTGCGTATGGAAATGCGGTAAAGCCCGCGGCTCCGGTGGAACCTCCACTCTAGAAAGTGCGCTTGGTTACCCGGATGATGGTGGGCGCCTGACAGGGGGTGCATCTAAATCCCCGACCTAGAATCCCATCCATCTGCCGGGCAGCTCGGCCGCAGGGCTACTAAAGCTGGGACGGCCGGAATTGAAAGCAGGCAAAGAACGGCTAGTAACGAGTGCGTCGTTTGCCAGTGATAACCTTCATCTTCTGCCGGGGCGAAAGAATGCTCCAGAACTGCCCCGGGTTGCGTTTTTCACATCTCACATAGCTGGAGCCGCAGCGCTGGGCATGCGCCGTGGTGCCGCCGAGCTGCGGCGCGGCGATCGGACTGAACGTCAGCAGTACGGAGCCCAGCACGAGTGCCGAAGCAAACATCTTCATGGGACAAACACCCGCGCGCCCGCGCCCCCGCCTAGTTAACGGCTGCCACCCTTCTTGCTCTTCTGTTGCAGATATTGCTGAGCGGGCTGCTGGCCAGCAACTGGCGAGGCTTTGCCGCGCGCGGCACAAGTCTCCCATGTGCTGCCGCAACGATTGTGGGCGCCTCCGCCCGCATTGGCAGACACACTGACTGCGAGTATCGCCGTGCTGGCGACAAGTGCAACGATGACTGTTTTCATTATGTAACAGGCAGGGACAAGTATCACGATAGATTTTCCTTCCTTCGCCACCCCATAGTTGAGCTCGATCAAAGGCGAAGCCCTCAAGCGTCTTCGGTCGCTGCAAACCTAAACCCCAACAGAGCAAGGCCACCCGCCACAACGAGAGCGACCCCAACTCAGTGATTTCGGCACTGACCAATCTGCGATGATGACTGGCCAGTCCTCAAATATCCGAATTAGATGGAACAGCGCTACCAAGGCGAAGATGCCCCCGGCCACCGTAGAAAATGTTTTTCGGTTCATGGAAAGCCCTCATAGTGAGGTAGATTGGCTGAGTGCAGCCCCGGCTGAGATAACTATACAACGGAATTAGATCGATTTGGTCAGCAGAACGCATGCCCCTCTACTGGCTCTGCTACGTTCACAACAATCAGATTTCGGTCGTCATCGAACCGGCCCAGCCAGCATAGCCCTCGCAAATTTTGTGAAAAAATTCTAAGGTATGAGCCCACGCAAATTTCGTTGAAGGCTCCGCTTCTACGTGATGAAGCCAGCCCCATGGTGAAAGCGACCTGATTTCTCGTCAGTTCGGGACGGCCGCACTGTAGTCAGGCTCGTAATAACGGGAGATCCCACCATGACCGATAAATCCGGTCAGCTCGAACAAATTCCGCCGACGAAAGTCACTTTTAGCGATCGCGGCATTGCCGCCCTACATATTTTTCGAGGGAGCGGCTACCTTCGGATTCTCTAATGGAATTGTAAATGTAACTCTGGCCGCTGGCAGGCACCTTCTGAAAGAAGGCGCCCCTATTTCCGATGTGGTCGCCGTGGCCCACCTGAGATGCAACGTTGCCGCGGCCACTGATCTCCGCAATGCCTTGATAGCGCGCTTTTGCTGGCGGCCAAGCCAGAGGGCAGCGCGCACTAGGGGGTGTACTCATTAACGCGCAGATCGCAGCGTCCGCATTTCTGGGCCAAATCATCGGTTGTCCAAAAAGCGACACTCCACAAACGATTGACGAGGGAACTCTGTGAACGCCATGCTGGTGGCGGCTGCGGTGGTTCGTCGAGAGGGGTGATTGCTATGAAATCGAAGCTCAGTGCGGTGCTGGTCGCCGCGGGGTGCGTGCTGGCCGTGACTCCGGCAAATGCCATCTCGGTCACCATTAATCCTGGGGCCACTACCAGCTCGGTTCCAGGGGCCGTGCTTTTTGACGATTTTGATTCGGTTGTGGACACGACTATCGGCACCATTACCGGTGGCCGTCCGCAAGATCCAACCCACGGAACGCCGCCTGCGACCGGAAATTTCATCATAGCGGACGGCCTTCTCGGCTCGCCGTTCAATGTCACCGTAACGTTCACAAACCCTGTCAGCTATGTTGGCTTTGCTTGGGGAACGTCGGACCCCTTCAACGAACTCGATATAACTACTCAAATCAGTGGTTCTATTCTTCTCAGCTCATTCTTTGGCGTCACGCCTCAACTCACATACTACTTCAACATCCAAGCCGGTCCTGGGGAAGCCATCACTCAGCTTGTGTTGAGCAGCACTTCGTCGCAGTGCTGCTTTGAGACTGACAACTATTCGGCCATCCCCATTAGTGTCCCCGGCCCCATAGCTGGCCTTCCCGGCCTGATCTTGGCGAGCGGTGGCCTTCTCGGCTGGTGGCGGCGGCAGAAAATCGGGGCGGGGTAGGATGCCGATTGGCAAAAGCGTCGGCTGGGCAATTTACGCAGCCAGCTTTGTGATTTGGCTCTTTGGCTACGTGACTGCAGGCCACGCCTCAGACCGCGTCGAGCGCGTCAGAAAACCGGCAACTGAGGGAATAAAGTGAGGGGCTCTCAATGCGTGTTGGAGTGCTAGGGGGCGGCTTGCAAGGCTGCTGCGCTGCTCTTGCGCTGGCCGAGCGGGGAGCAGAGATCACACTCTTCGACAAAAACGATGCACTGCTCAGTAGGGCGGCCGTCGCGAACGAAGGGAAGATTCATCTTGGCTACATGTATGCTGGCGATCCCACGCTTTCGACCGCCAAGATCATGATGGCTGGCGCCCTTTCCTTTGCGCCTTTCCTCGAACGTTACCTGGGCCAGCCGGTGCACTCATTTTCGGTATCTGTTCCCGCCACCTACGTCGTGCACCGCGATAGTCAGCAAAGTGCCGAGGACGTTTTCGCCTATCTGAGAACCGTTCATGCGCTGATCAACGAGGCAGCGGAAGGTAGAAATCAAGCGTATTTCGGAAGAAATTTACAGGCCGCTCTGCGACGCTGGTCTGCCGCGGAAAAAGAGTCAGAGTTCGATCCAGCCATTGCGCTCGCGGCTTTTTCCACCCCCGAAATCGCGATTAATCCATCAGCGCTAGCCCAGAGCTTGCAGGAATGCATTGCGTCTCACCCACTGATCGAAGTGCGTTGCGGCCGCACTATTGTTGGAGCGGAGCAGGAACGTAACAAAATCCTAGTCCTGAGTAACGGAAAGGACGGGCCCTCCCAGGACCGCTTTGATCATGTTGTGAACGCATTGTGGGACGGTCGCCTCGCTCTCAATGAGGCGCTGGGTTTTCGGGCTAATCGTCCTTGGCTGCATCGCCTGAAATATGGGGTGAGCTTCCGGTTGCCGCGGGACGTAAGGCCGCCTCCGAGCGCGACCTTTGTGCTTGGTGCTTTCGGCGAGGTGGTGACCTATGGGGATGGGCTCATCTACCTGACATGGTACCCTGAGTGTTTACAGGCGATCTGCACAGATGTGACGCCTCCCGACTGGACCACATACCCTGCAGAGCCACTTCGTTCTCGCATACTCGTCGGAACCTTTCGTGCTCTTTCGGCCATTGTGCCTTCGCTTCGCGATCTGAATATCGAAGGCCTTCCCGAAGCCTGCGTCAAAGGCGGCGCGATCGTGGCATGGGGTAAAACGGATATTTACGATCCCGCAAGCGAGCTGCATCGTCGATTCGAGATCGGCGTCACCTCCGAAGGCCAATTTCATTCCGTCGATCCGGGAAAGCTCACCATGGCGCCATATTTCGCCGAAATTTGTGCGGCGCGGATTAGTCCCGCCGACTGACGTGCACAACGTAGATATGTCGACAGCGCGCATTACTGTGGGATTGCCGGTCTATAAGGGTGCCGATCTCATCACCAACGCTCTTCATTGCTTGCAACGACAAACCTTCGGCAATTTCGAGGCCCTCATCTCCGTTGACGGTAACGATGCGGAAACGGCTGCCGCCTGCCGTCCCTTCCTGGTCGATTCGCGATTCCGCATGGTCGTTCATTCCGACCGTTTGGACTGGGTCGGGAACTTCAACTGGCTTCTGCAGCAGGATTTGCAGGAATTTTTCTGTTACAGACAGCATGACGACACCACAGCGCCAGAGTTTTTCGAAGTGCTCTTGCAGGCCGCGGAAAAGGATCCGAACGCCGCAGCCCTGTACTGCGACTGTCGGTTTATTGGACGCGATGACCTTCAAATCCTCCACTCGATCGAAGGCGAACCTCTGGATCGGATGCTTCAGTATATCGAACACATGTCGGCAGCGCCGCTGAGAGGTCTTATACGCCGGGCCGCAATCCGACAAGCGGGCCCCGTGAGGACAGACGAATTCCGTGCGGCCCATCAGATATACGGCTGGCTGGCTAAACTCGTGCGGTGGGGCAATTTTAGACGAGTTCCCGAAGTGCTCTATTACAAACTTGAACACCCCAAAAATTTTACCAGTGAGTTTTTGGCTAGGCCGGAGGATCAAAGGCGCGCCGCGTGTTCGACTATTTTCACGGGATTACTTGAAGCCGTCATGCCGCTCTGTCGCATGCCGGAGGAGAGGCTGTATTTTCAGCAAACCATTCTTGGCCGAGTTGTCGCCTATCATCCCTTTTTTGTAAGCAACGAGCCCAACTCCGCAGAAAAGCTCATCGCCGAATGTCTGGAGCGCCTGAGATTCGAGGGGAATACGCACTTACTCCGCGTAGAAGAAGTTGCCCAAGTCATCCAAGAAGTACAACGCCGACTGGTGTTGCTCGAGCAATCCCGAATACGGAGGCTTTTTTATGATGCGAGCCAGCGGTCTCGATTCGGGAGACTTATTTACCCAAGGTCCCAAATGCGGAGAGTTATGTATCAAGTCCGCTATCTACTCGAGAGATTTTGTGGCGCTCAACGTCGAAGACCTCGAAGAGACGCCTGAGGGCATGTTGGTGACGCTGCGCCGGTCGAAGACGGACCAGGAGGGGCTCGGTCGGCGGGTGGTGGATCGAATCGAAATCGAACTTGCTCGGCACGGCGGTAATGACAACGGCCGTCTGCCTGTCACGTTCGAGGACTTCATTGAATACGGCATCCATCATAACGCCATTGCGCCGGCAGTGCGTGAAACACAGGCGCTCGGCTTCATCCGAGTCACGGATCGCGGTCGTGGCGGAAACGCCGACTTCCGACAGCCCAATCGATTCTTTTTGACGTTCGCGCACGGCCGCGACAGCCGCGCGAACCCACCGACTCATGATTGGCGAAGGATCAAGAGCCTCGATGAGGCAATGGAGATTGCACGGGCCGCCCGTGACAGCAAGAATTCGCGAGCCGTTCAATTCGCGGAACGGAGGATCGCAAAAACAAAAAACCGATACCGGAAAGCGGTAGTGGCCCCGCACCCGGAAACCGGTAGCGAAACCAACATATCTCCGCACCCGGAAACCGGTAGTACAGCGTCACCCCCGAAACCGGTACCACATTCTATATCTCGGGCCGGGGGCACGAAGTATGGGAAGGCTGCGGCTACGCAATCTTACGCCGGTTATAGCTCGCTACCCCTTGAATTGAGGCTGATGGCGCTTGGATTGGGGAAGTCCGTGAGGGCGGCGAGCGAAGCGCGCCCGTAGGGAGCGCCGTAGCGAGCGAGCCGCCCGGTTGGCGGGCCGCGCGGCGCCCGTCAGCCAGATCAGCTCAAGGTTGCGAAGTTATTGACTTAGTCATCGCGTTCCTCCGACGCCGAAATGGGCATGCAGCCGGCCATGCGCAAGCACCAGTCAATTTGGAGACCAGCGCCTCAAAGAAGCGGTCACACTATGGTCCCCGCTCATTCTGCACCGCGGCGCGCCGCAATTCATGATAATTGGCGGACATGGAAAAGACCCCGCGCGGTGAGCGCGGGGTCGATCAGGTTAGTACCAGAGTGGTTCGTTATAATACTTGTACACTTTTTCGTCGTTCGTGCGGTTGCTCCAGTCCCAATCCGTCGATCGAGTGAATTTCGGAGCGCCCTTAAGCTGATTCTCCGTGATGTCGGCGCGATAGCCGCCCAGCTGCGTGTCGTAGTGTAACTTGGACCAGGGCAAGGGGTAGTAGTCCTCTCCCATGCCCAAAAATCCGCCGAATGAAACCACAGCGTAAGCAGCCTTACCGCTGACCTTGTCGATCATTACCCGCTGAACGCTTCCGATTTTCTTTTTGTCGGCGCCGTAAACCGCTGTTCCTTCCACCTTATCACTTCCAATCAGCGATACGGTTTCACGACGATCAGTAACCGTCGTAGACATTCATTGCCTCCTTTAGTTAGGCGAGCCTCCCGACTTATGGGGATATAAGACTTAACGCAGGAACCCTGATTACGTTCCCAATCGGCTTATCCGATTCATCATACGGTTTATTCCGGCTTGTTCGGTTCCAATTCCATGACGCCGCCGGAGAATTGATTGAGCATCTCGCGAGCGAGGTGCGCCAACGCGCAAACGAATCCAAAATAACCCGCAATCAAGACACTAAGCTCGCACGCATGATGGGCGGCGACGTGACGGTGGCGAGCGATTTTCGGGTGCGTTTTCGCGGCTAATTGCCTCGACGATCTCGGTAAACGGTAGAGCACCTTGCGAACGTCGCCGGTTTTCCAAATCCAGCCACGACCGATGCCGTCCGGCTTCCGCTGCGGAAATGTCTTGTCCGGCTTGCGGCAGACCTGAAACAGCCAGCGCGCCGTTCTCGTCGACATAGTCATAGATGGCGACGAAGAGATCGGCGCCGTTGCCCGTGCGGCTGTTGTAATACTCACCGCCGGTCCAGCCGCAGTGCGAGCAGCCGAAATGCACGCCCTTGTCGTCGATGGTCGATGCCGAGGCACGGGCTACGCTGATGCGCCCGCGATCGGCTCGCGCTACATTTTGGACAGGTCATGTAGTAGCGGCCGGGCTGTGCGCTGGCCGGGCGCAGGTCGTATTTCTGCAAAATTTCGGCCGCCGTGTTCATGCCGCCGCCCTCGCAAAACGTTCGGCGATGTCACGCAGCCGCCATTTCTGTTGCCGCGGGGTGGTTTCAAGCAACAACTCGCGCCTCTTCTCCTCTCTGAGCGCAAAGCCAGCGCCCACATTCAATGCCGGATCGTTCAAGGCCGTGTAATAACGAGTCCAGGCCT
>Ga0070712_100002948_pt1 | contig 10539 bp, 11 predicted proteins | sample LARL81metaG_FD_71396 | JGI IMG/M metagenome (GOLD analysis project Ga0070712, IMG submission 71396) | Corn, switchgrass and miscanthus rhizosphere microbial communities from Kellogg Biological Station, Michigan, USA - LAR L8-1 metaG | ecosystem: Host-associated > Plants > Roots > Rhizosphere ...
GGATCGAACCCCCAGATGCGGTAAATCTCTTCCGACCCATAGAAAACTTTCGAGCCCTTGTAAGCCGTCACACCGCAGTGGCTTAGCCTCTGTGCTTCCGCCAAATATCTCTCGCTCCGCTCTAAGCTGGCGGTCCGTTCCCCCACTGTCGCCTCCAACTTCTCGTGGGCCTGACGGAGCTCTTGCTCTGTGCGTCGTCGCACGGCGCTGACCCAGCCGACGGCCAAGGCGCAAAATGCGCAAAAGGTTAAATAAACGAGATCGGCATAGCTAATTGGGTTGAAGGAAAAAAAGGGTTGCAGGAAGAAGTAATTGAGACTGAGGACTGAAAGGACAATCGCGAGCACACCTGGCCCGGTCCCCGCGTACCAAACGGTCACGGCGACCGCGAACAGGAACGGCGTCAACTTGGCATCGAAATGTCGCAGCAGGAATAAATCCAACCCGATTCCGATCGCTACGGACAGAACGGCAATGCCGTACCGGAGAATCGTCGGCATGGGTGTGGGTGATGAAGCGTCCCGATGCGCCATGACTTGCCTCATTTGTGAACCAGCCAACCAACGAGGAGCTATGCGCGAAAGTTGGCGACGGATGAGGGGATAAGGCGGCGTATCGTGGGGTGCGAAGCCTCAACTGCTCCACTGAAGGAGTGATACGCCCAGACCAACACTAACGTTTTCCGACTATTCCCCCCAAGAACTTTCGCGCACCCGCTGACCGGGGAATTGCGCAGCGGGCGCGCGAGCGCTTCTGGCGCAGCCCGTCAGGCCGAAGTGACGGCCTTGAACCGAAATGCTTGTAAACAAAAATGAAAGGCCTTGCGTTGGCACAAGCGGCCCAAGTCTAAGGAGGAAACGCCCAAGGAGGGCAGCAATAGCAGGGTGGGGCTGGGTCGCTACCGCATACCCGCGATCGGCGGTTCAAGTGAACGCAGGGATCACGGACCGACACGAAAGTTTATGGCGCTCGCCCTCAAGGCCGAGCACTTTCGAAATGGGTCAATCCCGGCATTTGGTCGCCAGCCGACTTCCCGTCGTCCCCTGGAACAGACATTGTCAGGGCTGTTGGTCGCCTATATCGCTGCGAATGGATCGAGGACGGCAAGCGCTGCACGAAGTCAGCGCCGCAGCACCACCGCCTCTTCGCCGATCACGTTAAGGAACGCCGAGACGACGGCGACCCGATCGATCCGAGCAATGGCATGTGCCCGTGCGGATCGCATCACACCATCAAGGCCTAGCGCGAGTGCGCCAAGCGGCTCGGCGCGACCGGAGGGGAGGGGCCTAAATTCCAAAAGCCTCAAGGGAGCCCCGACCGCATGGGTCCTCATGCAGGGATTTTTTTTGGTAAGGGCGAAAAATCGACGGCCTGCGACCTGTTTTCCCACCCAGTTTCGACCGACTGGGACGAGCGCGGCCCTGCCGAGCATATTCCGACGGGGCGAAACTGAAATTGTGTCAGGATGTTAGAAGCGTTTGGCCAGAGCAACGCGCGCGGATTGCTACGGCGATGTACGTGGAATTGCCGGCGGCGCGTGAGCATTATTTTTCCGAGATTGATCTGTCGGCCAGAGCGGGGACCGAGCAACAGTCGGACAGTGTCCCAACTCGGAAGCAGCATCAGCTCAAGTCGGTTGTGGGGGCGCGTCTTATTTAGGTCCGCTAAGTGGGCCGGAGCGGACCAGATTTGCTCACGTTTAGTTCTTTGCTTTGTGACCCTTGGCTTTGGACAATGCTAGAAATCCGCTTTTCTACGGTGGAGCAGACCACCCTTTAGGCTCAATATTCCGGCAGTCCCACTTTGCGTAGCCCTTCGAAGAGGTGTTCGGCATCCTCGTGCTTCTTGTAGACTGCGGTCACTTTCCATCGAGCGATGCTAAATTCCGGTTCGATGCGCCGCACGTCGTCGACTGCCCACGGGCTTCCGCGAGATGTCCGGCCTGAGCATAAGCTGCGGGCAACTATAGCCGAGCGATACGAAAATTCGGCATTTGCCATACGCATTCCCGCAGTGGGGGGATCGCCTCGGCATAACGACCAAGCATGTAATGGGCGTGGCCGATATAGCCGAGACGGCTGGCGTTCTGGAACGGTTCGAGACGTAGATTGGTCTGTAGAATGTCCATGGCGCGCTTCGGCTCGCCCGCAAACATCAGGCAAAGGCCGAAGCCGGTATCGGAACAATTCGGATTGAGTAAGATGGCCCGTTCGTACTCGACAATCGCCGCGTCATGTCGCCTTTGAAACAGCAGCACCTAACCAAATTGGGCGTGCGCTTCGGGCAGACCACCATCGAGCTGCACGGCCTCGCTGGCGAATCCGTGGGCGCGTTCGAGACCGGAAGGCCGCAAGTAGTCACTATCGCGCGACTAAAGGTACGTGGCTGTGTATGTCCGTGCGAGGATTGCGGCTCGCGCATAGTTCGGATCGATCGACAACGACTTTTTAAGAAGGCGCCGCGCTTCGTAGACGGAGGCGACCGCACGTTCGGTGAACCCCTGCCAGTATGCGCGCGTAGCTTGGAGGTAATAGTCTCACGCCGCCGGGGGTTTCAACAAGGTGCGCTCCACGTCCGCCATGTTCTGGTAACTTGAAAGCACTGTGACGATCGCGCGACTGACCTCGTTCTGGACCACGAATACATCGCTACCTCCCGATCATTGCGTTCCGCCCAAAGGTGAGCGCCGGACGCAGCCTCGATCAGCTTCGCATTGGCGCGGACACGATCGCCAGCGCGCCTGATACTGCCTTCCAGTACGCAACGGACGCCAAGCTGCCGTCTCACCTCCCGAACATCAATGGTCTTGCCCCTGGACCGGAATGTCATGACGGCAAGCTCCGAGAACCGCGAGAGCTCGGTGATGATGTCTTCGGTAATGCCGTCGCTAAAATACTCCTATTCACGAAATCAAGTTCGATCGCTATCGCGTACAGATCCACATCGCCAACAACGACGTGAAAATCTTTACCTGCCGCGGCCATGACTGGACCAAGCGTTTTCGCAAGCTTGCCGCGGACGCGTGGCACCTGAAAGCCGGGTCGGCGATCATCGATGGCGAGGTGGTGGTGCCATCGGCCGACGGCACCACGCACTTCGCGGTGCTGCAGAACGAACCCAAGGGCCGCTCAACTCGGATCGTCCTGGTCGCGTTTGATTTGCTTTATCTGAATGGTCAAGACTTGCGCCGCCCGCCGTTGACGGCGCGCAAAGCGGAGCTCAAACGGATCGTGGCTGGGAGCGACATCCAGTTCTGCGACAGCCTTACGATCGCCGGGCGTGAGATATTTAAACACGCGTGCAAAATTGGGCCAGAAAAGCGTGGTGTCAAAGGTCGCCGACAGTACAGTACCTATGGCTCCGGCCGATCGCGGGATTGGATCAAGGTGACCTGCGCGCAACATGCGAAGCTTCTCGGCTCGCCGCTGATAGTCTTCGGCAACATCCTTAAGTTGATTCGAAATCACTCGGTCGATCATGGTCTTGGCTGCGCTCAGCAGAGACCCTGCGGTTTTCAAGAAATCCTTGCCTCGTTGTGAAATTTGTTGAAGCGTCATAGATCCCTCGCTCGATTGTCTGTCGAGTGGAAGGCGATTTGGAGCCAGGGCAACCAATCTCGGTCATTTGCCCGGCGAGTTCTGAAGCGATCGACGCATTTCTTGGAACAAAGGGGCGTTCGCCACGAGTAGTGCCGGACCAGACCAAACCTGCCATCACAAACTGCACACCGTCTGGCTCTGTCAGATCTAGGACTTTCGGAGCGATTGGGCATTTGTGGTCTCCTCTTTACCATCGTCGCTGTTCGTCGATTATCCCTTTTCACCGTCGCACTTGATAAGCCTGTGCGCTTTTCCAACGCTTGCATCCTAATTCGATCACGATCAGTAGCTCAATTGAACGTAGGTAACCGTCAGGCATACAATTGGGGCACGGAACGATACGAAGGTTTATTGCACATACCCTTAAAGCGGACCGCTTACGCAACGAGAAGCGATCCGCGAGTTTCCCAGTTGAAGAGGCCCATTATGATCCGAGATCTCGTGATCAGGCACCATGCAGCGTCACCGGCGAGCGTGCCGGTCACAACGACATCCAGGCATCTAGCAGGAAAGGAGTGAATTCCTTTCGCGAAAACGGAGTGTAGATGAACTCGCTCATCTTGACGCTGCCTCTTTAGAACGGGCATCGCACTCTCGAGCGGATAATTTCCAAATACCGGTTCAGGCCAGCGTCTCATATCGGGCGACTAGGCCGATGATCCAGGCCCATCTGTCGGGCTTGTCAAAACGGAGAGCTTGGCGGACGAGCCGAATCGCGTGGCGGCGGCGAGCGCGACCGGCGTACAATCACTATTTAGCAACAGCCAAATTCGTGAAATATAAAACGCTTATCGCCATGTCCCGACTATCCGGGCGCCGGCGGCAGCTTCGTCCAGGGGGGAATTACTTACACGAATTCCTTCCAATACTCGCTCACATCATACCTCCGCACTTCCTCGACGCAGGTCGTCTCGAGTCCGTGCCGCGGCCTGAGCCGGTCATAGAAGTGCGGAATGTCCTCGCGTTGGTAGAGAATGCCGCAGGCGATACGATCCTGAACCTGCGTGGCGAGCGCCCTCGCCTGCTGCAGATTGCCTGGGTCGTGACCTTCGGCATTTGCATCGAAGTACCTGTCCAACAGATATTCGTGCGTCGCGAAGTGATTGTATGTCGGACACGTCTGGAGCATCTCGACGAAGGCGAAGCCGCGGTGCTGAACCGCGGCCTTGAGAATGCGCGTCATCAGTTTGATGTCGCCGCTAAAGCCACGGGCAACGAAGGTGGGGTTGAGCGAGAAGACCAGGTCCATGCTCGCCAATGTGTGCTCGGGAATCCCGTTGGGACTTGTGTTCATGGGCTGGCCCTGCGGCGTGAGCGAACTCGCCTGGCCGGTCGTCAGCCCGAAATTTGTATTGTTGTGCAGAACGAACGTGATGGGATAATTGCTCCTCACGCCATGGATCAAATGCCCGATACCTTCCGAGAAAGTCGCGCCATCCCCGCCGAAGGCGATGACCGGAACTTTCATGTTTGCAAGCTTCGCACCTGCCGCAAACGGGATGACGCGACCATGGAGCCCGTGGAAGCGATAGCCCTCGATTTTGTCCGAGCCGTTGCCGTTGCAACCGACATCGTAGCAAAGGCAAACCTGCCACGGATGCAAATTCAGTTCCACCAGAGCATACTTCACCGCCGTCCAAATACCGTAGTTGCCGCAACCGTCACACCAGATGCACTTGGTTTCCGAATAGTACTCGGAAAGAGCGGGCAGGCGGCTCTGCAGAGGGATATTCATGATGGGCTACCCGCATGTTCGAAACCGAGAAGCTTCGCTTCGTTTTCCGAGGTGCTCGTACATCTCGCCGTCACCGACGAAAGAAGCTCATCGTAGAAAAACGGTCGACCGTCGTACTTGAGAATCTTGTCCGGAATATCCAGGCCGCACTCCATCCTGATGAGCATGCCCAACTGCCCCTGATAGTTCTGCTCCACCAGGACAATGCGTTTCGACCGCATTACCAATCTCCGAAGTTCCTGGGTGCGGAGCGGCCAAAGATAAGTGTAGTGCAGATACGCGATCTTCCGCCCACGCAGTTCGTCGCTACGCATGACGTCTTGAAATACGTCACCGGTGCTTCCCCAGCCGATCGCGAGCAACTCGATTTCGTCGCGCAAATCGATCCAGTCGCTCGTCTTTACGCTGTGACCACCGATACTCAAATGAGGTGCGGGAAGCACCGCTTTTAATCCGTCGAATTTCCGCAATCGCTTTTCCATTTGCAGCTTGGTATTAAGACCGGACTCATCCACGGCGCCGCTGGAGTTGTGTTCATCGCCTTGGGCGCAATAGGTCGCCGCGTTGCTGCCGGGAAGCCATCGCAACGAAACGCCGCCGCGGACATGCGGGTCAAATCGATCAGAAGATTTCAGATACTTCAGCTCTTCGGGCTCGACGACGAGCCTGCCGCGATCAATTTCGGCCCTTTCCAGATCGTAAGGGTGTTGCGTGTAGAGCGCCTCGGCGATCTGCTTGTCGGTGAGAACAATGACACTGATTTGATACTGCTCCGCCAGATTGAATGCGACTGGCATCAAATCGAAGGCATCCTGGCTGTTGCTGACCGAGATGACGCAGCGGGTGAATTCGCCGGCGGAGCAGTTCGCGGCTTGCAGGAGACCGCTTTGAGCCGTCCAGGTCGGCAGACCCGTCGCGGGACCGGGCCGTTGCGCCAGCACGAACACCGTTGGGTTCTCGATCATGGCATTCAGAGACAGTGTCTCGCTCATAAGATCAAATCCGACACCGGAGGTGGCGCTGAGCGCGCGGGTACCCATGTACATCGCCCCGCTCACGATTTGCGCGGCGGTGATTTCGTCTTCGGCCTGCTTGACCACCATGTGAGTCTTGTTTTCGAGATCGGCAATGAATGACAGCAGCGGGCTAGAAGGCGTCATCGGGTAGCCGGCATAGAGCCGCACCCCCGCATGAACCGCGCCGAGCCCCATCGCTTGACTGCCGGTGATCAAAAGGTGGCTGGCAAAGCCCTTGTCAGGCGGCGGCAACGCGACAGAGATCGCCTCCTGCTCCGGATCGGCAAAGGAATATCCCTCGTCGATGCATCGCATGTTGAGTTCGAGCAGAGCTTTCTTCTTCGCAAACTTCTCTCCGACGAGGGATTTGATGACGTCGATATCTTGGTGAAGCATGGACCAGACAAAGGCGGTGAGCAGCACATTCGAAAGAATTGCCCTTGCGCCGAGGCGATTGAGAATATCATCAACCGGGAAATAGATGACGCGAAGGTTCAACTCCGAGATCAGCTTCTGATGATGCTCCGGAAACTGCCACCCGGGCGTGACGTGCAGCACGATCCCTCCCTGTTTCAGTTCATACATGTTCAGCTCTAGACCGTGATGGTTGAGCGCGACAAGCACGTTTACCTTCGTTTCGGTGCTGCAAATGCGCTCATTCGAGACGTCCAGTTGATAGCTCGCGTGCCCGCCTTTGATGAGAGAGGGATACTCGCGGTAGCCGAACACGCAATATCCTGATCGCTTCAGGCCTTTGGCGATAATCGCACCAATGGAGTTTATTCCTTGTCCGGAAGCGCCGACGATTTTGAGAGAGATGCGTGACATCGCCTAATTCCCAACTGCCAGGTTGGAAGCATCCAATAATTTCTTGCCCCAAGCGCTTACGGCTTCCTCCTGGCCGTAGGGCTCGTCTATGATTTTAAGTGTTGGAACAATCAGCCGGCCGTGATGGACCCCGACATAATGTTGCAAATGATCCGCCGCCCGCGCCGTGTAGAAGTAGCGATGGTCCCCAAGTCCAATGCACGCACACGGTTTGCTGGCTAAGTCCAGAGCCCTCGCCTTATCATGAAGCAGCATCGACATGTGCGGATTCAATTGTCCCTCGATGCCTTCGGTATTCCAGGTCGCGGAGGCGAGCAGGAGGACATCTCCTCTCAGCAAATCCTGTGGCTGCGCTATCTCGGCCGTCGTTTCCTCGATCTCCCAGCCTGAAGCAATGCTCTTCAAAGAATCGACCAGCACATCCACCACGTACTCCGTGTGACCGCTAGTCGACGCAAAGACGATATGGAGCCGACGCTGAATGAAGTGCTGGACGGCGTCGGCGGCATTGGCCGTATTGTTCACGAGTTTCCTCCACTTCCCTCCAGCGAAGGTTCCCAGCTGACCGATCTTGACGCCTCCAACCGCTCAGGTTGGCGCATCTTCCTCCGCTTCAACCGAATAACAGGAGGCGCGCAGGCTGCACGTTGTTCGGCCTCGGTCAATCGAAAGGTGAGAAGAAAAGAACATCGGTTGACGGCGCAAATCGTATTAACGCGACCGCCCAAACTGGTTGCCAACTCGTCGATGATCGAGAGCCCTCGTCCGCGCCGGACGGGCTCAGACGCCGAACCATTGTCGGAGACCCTGCACTTTACAACGTCGCCTGCAAGCATCAACTCCACCCACAGTTTCGGGTCTCTAGCGTCGAATTGTGCATGTCGTGCTACATTGGTCAGTAGCTCGGATACGATCAGGCCGAGCTTCCAGCAGCGTTCCCCTTCAAGCCGCAGATCATCCGCTGAAAACGAGACACGTATCGCGAGGCTGTCCAGTTGGTATTTCGTTATGGAGAAGCAAAGCTGATGGAGGTATCTCGCGGCATCCGTGAGCCGCCCCTGATCCGGCATGTACAGCGCTCGGTGAACATCCGCCCAATGATGCAGAAGATCAACGACGTCGAGCAGCGCAACCTTCGCAGCTACGTTTTCCGACCGCACAGCCTTGGCTGAAACCGCATATATGGCGGAAGTGAGCTCATTTTTTATTCTGTGATCCAGCTCGCGAAGAAGCATCGATCCATCGGGATTCGGTAACTGCACGATTTGTTTTGTCATTTCGTTCTCCACGATTGTTTTCTCTGGCCAAAAACTACGCTAGGCGTCCGGCGTGGTTTCGCTCGGACACCAATGCCGTTCCAGACACTTCACGCAACGAAGGGTCTGAGCCAGAGGCTTTTATAACGCGTGCCACGGCGCTCCAATTCAGCTTCAATCGCGTCAAAGACGATCTCCGCCGGCATCACCGCAAGATTGGTCCAGAGGACGATCACAGCGCGCACGGCGATTAGGCATTCGGTCATGCGGTCGATCTCGCGTCCGCAGCGAAGGAGCTGCAATAGTATCGCGACGAGGTCTGCACCGTTCCAGCGTAGCCATCGATCCCGAAATCGCGTTCGTCCGCAGACGCACTGGCCGGGTCGGAGAAGATGAGGCGGCCCAGGTTCACGTCGGCACCGTTTGATAGCCTTCGTGCGCACCCTGGTTCAGACATTCCCTTCTCAGCGAACGCGAATTGTCGTCGCCAAATGCAGCGAGCGAAGTGGTCGCGATGATTGCAAGTTTGGCCATATGACTTACTCCTTCTGATGCTTATGGAGTAGCGGACCTGCCGCGGACGATCTTGTTTATTCCTGAGCCATTTAGACGGTTACTGCGTAGTTACGTGGGTAACGATGGAATTGTTTGTCTTCCAATTCCTCCTAGCGAGCGCAAGTCAATCTAAAGGTACTGAAGAGTCAGCGCGCCTGGACCGAACAGCTTCGATCTCGTTTAGCCGTTGTCGACGCAGCCAAACTGACAACCCTCGGCCACTTCCGCTCGCGGGTGCAGCGCCCCTCGCTGCGATTCGAGGTAGCCGGCGACATACTCCGCATGCCGGCGTAGGACCGCATCGACTTCGCCATGCTCCTTCAGTTTTTCGAGTGCGTACGCCCGGGTCGTGTCCAATAACCGATACTGTGTCTGCGCTTCATCGACCCGAGTTGCCACCAATGACTTTTCGACCAGACCGGCAATCGCGTCGAAAATTTCTCCGGTGCCTACGCCGGGTTCGCCTGCGACATACCGAGCGCCCTCCAGGGTAAAATGGCCGACGAAAGGAGCGATGCGTCTAAAGACAATCCTCTCTGGGTCGGACAGCAGATCGTAGCTCCAATCCAAGGTCGCCTTAAGCGTCCGATGTCTGGCAACGGCCGTCCGATGGCTTAGTTTCAGCAATTCCACCTGAGACACCAGGCGGAAAGCCGTGTTCTTGAGGCCGAGGGCTGCCACCTGACCCGCTGCCAACTCAATTGCCAATGGTAGACCGTCCAGCTTTCGGCAAATTTCCGCGACAAACGGCGCCTCCTCGTCCGCGAGAACGAAGCTTCCTGCTCTCGCCGCCACGCGTCGTACAAACAATTGTGCTGCTGGATATCGAAGCACCGCACTTGCCGTTTGCTTTGAGCCGTCCGGAGGACAATCAAGAGGACAAACCCGGTAACAATGCTCTCCCTCGACTTTCAGCAATTCGCGACTCGTGGTCAGAACATGGATCTCTTCCGTTTGCCGGTAGAGTTGCTCAACGACCGAGGCTACCGCCTCGATCACATGCTCACAGCTATCGAGAATCATAAGTAGCTTTCGCGGACGAACGAGGTCAACCAGCTCCAAGCCGGGGTCTTTCGATTTGAGCGCAAGTCCCAAGGATGTCGCGACAGCCTCCGTGACTTGCCGTGGATCGGTGAGGCTTTCCAAGTCGACCCAATAGACCTTCCCGCCAAACTCCTCGGCAGCGCCGCGGCCAACAGCCAAGGCAATGGTCGTCTTGCCAATGCCGCCCGGGCCAAGCAGTGTCACGAACCGCTCATTTCGAAGCTTGTCGCTGACCTCGCCGACGACCGTTTCGCGCCCAATCATCATGATCGGTCGCACGGGGAGCCTTCCTTGGTCTAGCAACTTATCGTTTCTGTTCTCGGTATTGCCTGCGAGCGAGACGACTGTACCGACGAACGAGTAACCGCGTCCCTTGATGTTTGCGATGTATCGGTTGCCAAATTGTCCGTCACCAAGCGCTTTTCGGATCGCGGCCACGTGGACCCGGAGGCTACCCTCCTCAACGGTTACGTCCGACCAGACGTGATCAATGAGCTCCTGCTTCG
>Ga0070712_100002955_pt1 | contig 10522 bp, 8 predicted proteins | sample LARL81metaG_FD_71396 | JGI IMG/M metagenome (GOLD analysis project Ga0070712, IMG submission 71396) | Corn, switchgrass and miscanthus rhizosphere microbial communities from Kellogg Biological Station, Michigan, USA - LAR L8-1 metaG | ecosystem: Host-associated > Plants > Roots > Rhizosphere ...
ACACAAGCTGGTCGTGCAAGCTATTGCACATGACCGGCCGCTAAGTGAGGCGACCCTCGCAGGTTTTCGATCAGGATAAAGACGCTGACCAGAAGCACCCAGAGAGGAAACACGAACAGCACCCAGTCGAGATAGCCGCTGCCGATGAGAATGAATGCGGCTGATACATAGCCAAGCACCGCTATCCAGCGGGCAGTGATGTTCGTGTGCACCGCGAGCGTCGATGTTGTTATCATGAAGACCGCTGCCATTTTGAACGCATAAATGTGCATGATGTCGTAGGCGAATGTACGCGCAAAGGTGAATGTCGAATCATCGAACAACGTACTCGGCGTTGCGGTGTAGGCGCGGACAAGTCCTCCCCCAATGGCAGCAGCCACAAACAGCATCCCGAGGAACATCAGGCCACTGCCGAGGAATACCGTTGCGAAGAACTTGTCCTCCAAAGCTCCGAGGCGATCACGCATGACGCCAAGAAACCACATGAAGGAGATACCGGCGATCGGTACCAGGTTCAGCGCAATGGTCACTCTCTTCGAACTGGTCGTCAGCCATGCGCCAACTTCGAGTGGGTCCGCCGGCGTTGAAAGCCGGAGCAGCCATAGACTGGAGATCAAAAGGACTGAAAACAGGATCCCGGCGATCGCGGCGGCCCGTGGCGTTCGCATGCGGGCATGAACGAGTGGTCCTTCTGCACCGGCATCAGCGGTGGACGAAATTCCCATGGTAATGGCGCTTCCTCGGTGCGATAGATCTTAGGCTGGATGGTCCGCCGGAACGCGCTTCTCGGGCGCAGCGGCAACCGGACGTGCAGAAACACGCAGCTTTTCGCGGATCGACTGGAAGATCACGTAGAGTGCCGGTATCGCAAAGATGCCGATGAACGAAGCTGCCAGCATGCCTCCGAACACCGGAGTGCCAACGTCGCGCCGTGCCAGCTGAGACGGGCCAACGGCCACAACCAGCGGCAACAGACCCAGGATGAACGCGAAGGATGTCATCATCACGGGGCGGAACCGCGACCGCGCACCCTCGGTTGCGGCCTCCAGCAACGGGATGCCCTCGGTTCGGCGCTCCTTGGCGAATTCCACAATCAGGATGCCATTCTTCGCAGCCAGACCGATCAGCACGATCATACCGATTTGCGCGTAGAGATCGAGCGTGAGACCGGCCGCGACAATCGCGGCATAGGAGCCGAGCACACCGACGGTGACCGACAGCAGCACCGGGACGGGAATGGTCCAGCTTTCATACAGCGCAACGAGGAACAGGTAGGCGAACAACACCGCGAAGCCCAGGATGATCGCGGTCTTTCCCTCGGCTCGCTTTTCCTGGAAGGAGACATCGGTCCATAGCCCGCGATACCCGCGTGGCAGTGTCTTCGCCGCAATCTGCTCCATCGCCGCGAGCGCCTGACCGGATGAAACGCCCGCCGCGGGACTGCCCTGAACTGTCACGGCGATCTGGTTGTTGTAGCGGATCAATGCCTGCGGCCCGATGATCGGGCGTACCTCGACCAGGCTGCGCAGCGGAATCATCTTGCCCTCGGCACTGCGGACATTGATCCGATAGATGTCGTCGATCGACGTGCGATCCGCGGCTTCCGCCTGAACCTGCACCTGCCACGTGCGTCCGAACAGGTTCAGGTCATTGACGTAGTATCCTCCCAGGGAAGCCTGCAGTGCCTGGAACACATCGGAAAGATTCACCTGAAGGATCTGCGCCTTGTCACGATCGATATCGAGGTAGATGGACGGCGTGGCGCTCGAGAACGTACTGAACACCCGGTTGAGTTTGGGGTCCTGGTTGGCCGCCACCAGTAGTCCGCGCAGTACCTGGGACAGCGCCTGCGGACTGCCACCGCTGGTGTCCTGCAATACGTAGCTGAATCCGCCCCCGGTGCCGAGACCGATGATCGGTGGCGGCGCAATGGGAACCGCCAGTCCGCCGCGAATTTGGCGGAATTTGGCCCCCAGCCTCGCGATCATGGCCTGCGCCGATTGCGAGGCGTCCGTCCGTTCCTCAAAGGACTTCAACGAGACGATGAGGAAGGCTGCATTGGATTGAGAATAGTTGTCGATGAAGTTCAACCCGATCGTCGCCGAGTAGTCCGCGACGGAGTGCTCCTGTTTCAGCACGTCCTCGACCTGGCGGACGAAGTCAGTCGTGCGACCGATCGAGGAGCCGTCAGGCAACTGGACGATGACGAAGAACGCTCCCTGGTCGTCTTCCGGCAGGAATCCGGTCGGGGTGATCCTTCCGAGTGACCAGATGCCAGCCATCGAGACGGCGACGAACACCAGTCCGATGATGGAGATCCGCACCAGCCGAGCGACGATCGCGCCGTAGCCATCGCGCACCCAGTCGATCCCCCGCATCAGCGCGCCGATCGGTCCGCGCCGCGGACCATGATGCGGCCGCAGCAGCACGGCGCACAGTGCTGGCGACAACGTGAGGGCATTGATCGCCGACAGGAACATCGACACGGCGACGGTCACTGCGAACTGCCTGAACAGCTCGCCCGAGATTCCCGGGATGAAGGCAACCGGGACGAACACTGAGAGCAGTACGAGCGTGATGGCGATGATCGGTGCAAAGATCTGTCCCATCGCCACCTTGGTCGCCTCGCCAGGCGAGAGTTCGGGACGGTGTTCCATCACCTGCTCGACCGCCTCGACGACGACGATCGCATCGTCCACGACAATGCCGATGGCGAGCACGATCGCCAGCAGCGAGACGGTATTGGCAGAGTAGCCGATGGCGTTCAGCACAATGAATGTGCCGATCAGACTCACAGGGACGGCAATCGTCGGGATCAGAGTCGCGCGCAGATTGCCCAGGAACAGGTAGACGACGAGTACCACAAGCACGAACGCCTCGATCAGCGTCTTCTGTACCTCGTGGATGGTGGCGGTGACGAAAGTGGTCGGATCGTACGTGACTTTCCAGGCCAGATCGTCCGGGAAATCATGCGCCGCGTTCGCTATGACCTGCTTGACGCCACCGAGCGCCGAGAGCGCATTGGCGCCTGGCGCCTGGTAGACCGCGATCAGTGCGGCCGGTGCTCCGTTCAGTCGTGTGGAACGGTCGAGATTTGCGGCTCCCAATTCCAGTCGGGCGATGTCGCCAAGGCGGAGGATGGAACCGTCCGGGTTGGTCCGGATGATGATCTTCTCGAATTCCGCAGCGGATGCGAGGCGTCCCTTGGTCTGGATGTTGAGCTGCAGTTGCTGGTCGCTCGAGGTAGGCCGGGCGCCGAGCCTGCCGACCGCCGCCTGCACGTTCTGCGACTTGATTGCGTTGATGACGTCGGCTGTGGTCAGCCCGAGACCGGTCAGCCGATCGGTCCGCACCCAGGCGCGGATCGAGTAATCCTGCGGACCGAACAGCGTAACATCGCCAACGCCAGGCGAGCTCTTGATCTGGTCCAGCAGGTTGATAGTCGCGTAGTTGGAGATGTAAAGCTCATCCAGCGTCTCTTTGGGCGAGTAGAGCGAGATGACGCCAAGCAGCGCGGACGACTGCTTCTTGACCGTCACGCCCTGGCGTTGCACGTCCTGCGGCAGTTTTGCCAGAGCGACCTGCACACGGTTGTTGACGTTGACCGTGTTGATGTCCGGATCGGTGCCGAGTTCGAATGACACCTTCAGCGCGTAGCTGCCGTCGTTGCCGCTGACACTCTTCATGTAGATCATCTTGTCGACGCCGACGACCTGGCTTTCGATCGGCTGCGCAACCGTCGCCTCCACGACGGCAGCCGATGCGCCAGGATAGCTCGTGGTGACCGACACCTGCGGCGGCACGATGTCGGGGTACTGCGCGATCGGGATCACCAGCAGCGACAAGAGACCCGCAATGGTCGTGACGATGGCGATGACCGTCGCGAGCCGTGGACGATCGATGAAGAGGATGGAGAACATGCGGTCAGCCTCCGGCGAGCGGCGGCGGCGCCGGACTGGCGAGGACCGCCGTGCCGGCGCGCAGGCTCTCCATCCCCTGCACGACGACTTGCTCACCTCCCTTGAGCCCATCGTCGATGATCGTGTAGGCGCCTGACTCGCCTCCCGGTTTCACCCGCCTGACCGCCGCCTTGCCGTCCACGACGAGGAACACGTACACGCCCTGTTGGTCGACGATCAGCGCCGACTGCGGGACAAGCACCTTGTCCTCTGGTTTGTCGGCTTCGACCGACACACGAACAAGCTGCCCGTCGACCAGGGTGCCCCTGGGGTTGGGCAAGGTCGCGCGGACCAGAACCGTGTCGGTCGTCTTGTCGACCGTCACATCGATGAAGTCGATCCGACCGGATTGGTCGTAGAGCGCGCCGTCCGAGAAGCGAATGCGCACCGCGAGCTGTTGTTTCAGCTTGTTGCGGTCCTCCTGCAGCTTGATCTTCAGGAATTCGCGTTGGCTCACCGGAAACGTCACATACATCGGGTCACGGCTGACGATTTCGGTCAGCGGGCCACTGTCCGGGCTCACGACGTTGCCCTTTGTCAGCTTGGAACGACCGATTTCGCCGGTGATCGGGGCAGTGATCGTTGTGTAGCCGAGGTTGACGTTGGCGGTCTTCAGGTTGGCATCCGCGATGATCTCCGCGCCCTGGGCGCTCGTTTGAGTTGCCGTGCGCTGGTCGAGCAAGGCCCGGGACGCGGTATCCGTCTTCACCAACTCCTGCGTGCGTCCGAGCTGTGCGGTCGCATTGGCAACGTCACCCTTTGCCTGCAGCAGCGCGCCTTGCGCCTGCTGCACTGCCGCCTGGAAGGTTTCCGGCTCGATCCGGTACAGGATGTCACCCTCCTTGACGACCTCACCCTCCTTGAACAGGACAGCCTCGATGAACCCGGTAATCCGCGCGCGGATCTCCACTCGCCCAATTGCCTCCACCCGGCCCACGAATTCGGTTGCCCGGGTGATCGGCTTCAGCTCGGCAGCGACTGTTCCGACAGGTATGGCCGTTGGCTGTTGCGCCGATCCCTGGGACGCAGCGGCGACCAGGAAGAACAGGGCTGCCGCACGGATATAATGGCGCATTTGGTTCCTCAATCTGTTCTTTGGTCAGTGCATTGCCTCGATCGGCAGGTCATAGCTGGCTGTCGTCGTATCGGGCGACCAGCACGGTGGATGGCAGCTCGCCGAAGTTCAGGCGATAGGTACTGACCAAACCTCCCCAAATGCCAGAAGCCGAATCGGGTGGCGACATCGGTCACTATTGTCCAATCAAGAATAGACCCGCGAAGTACCCGGCGCACCAGATGCATGCGCCGGATGAGCTTTCTTAGAGAGGACTTTTTGCGCTGCATTGATGCAGATCAACCGGTTCCGCGGGCCGTCCGTCTGGCGGACCCCCGCGGAGCGCCAATGTCGCGCGGCGTACCCAGACGCAAGGTCCAGGATGGCAGCTCACCGAACAGGTCTCGATACGTGCCGGCGAAGCGACCCGGGTTGCGGAAGCCGTAACGCTTCGCCACGTCCGAGACCCGCAGTGTCTCTGGGGCACCGCATCGCAGGATACGATGCACGGATTGCATCCGGCGAAGGCGAAGGTAACTCATTGGACTCATGCCAAACTGCTGTTCGCAGCCCCTGCGCAGGGACCGATCGGAGACACCTAGCGCCGCACAGATGCCAGGTTCGTCCAGATCGCCGTCTGGCCGGTTCAGTAGCAGCTCGTCGAAGCGGATCACGAGTTCCTGGTGCCAACGTGTCCTGGCCGTACCCTCGCTCACAGGTCTTCCAGCCAGACACTCGACCAAGGCATGGATCAATTGCTGCTCCAGACTCAGAGCAGCCTCGGTCGTCGTGAGTGACGCCCGGCGGCTTCGTGCCGCTCGGATCGCGGCCGAATGAATATGGAGCAAGCGAGCTCGACCGCAGGTTGTGGCCGCCAAAGGCATACGGCGCCGGGCAACGCCGTTTGTCCGGTCAAGGCGTGGCTGTACCGCGCGAATTCTCGTATCGGGAACCTGATTGCACCCCAATAGCAAGGACCATCGGTCTGGGCACAGACTCTCTGGCCAGGGCGGACCGTGATCAGGTCTTCAGCCCCCGCCCTGACCCCACCCCAGACCTGCGACGTTCGATCACCGATCAGGTATGAAAACAGAACCTTGTCGTCAGGAACCTTGATGAAGGCAATCCGGGACAGGTTCTCTTCGATGGTCGACATACGCAGGTGCTGTAGTGCAAGCCGGGTCAGTCGGGCCTGAAAGCGCCCACGCCCGGTGACCAGCAGGCCGGTGGCCCCACTCGCGCGCAGAGCAGCCTGAAAATCGTCCGAATCGCCCAGTACCGATGTAACACTGCGCTCCATCGTCCTGACCGTTATGCGTGGAGCCGATCGCAAACATTATGGAGGCAAACGACATGGCTGCGACCGATTTGCCACAACGAGCCAGGATGCGTTGGGCGGGCTTGACTGGCTATCCAGTTTCGGCAGACTCACCTTGCGCCTGTCTTTGGCGCAGCAATGCGGTCGATTCCCGCGTTTCGTAGCGGCGCCTTCATGTCAGGCGAAGGAACCCTGCCTGCCGAAAATGGATAGTTGGGCCGCTGATTGTATGCGAGACAGCCCAGAGTTGTGCGGAGGGAGACCCCTTCGCAGCCGTGCTCACCTGCGTCCTCGAAAACCCAAAGGGAGCGGTACGATATGAATGCATCGAAGTTTCTCACGGCCAGTGCGCTAGCAATCGCTGCGACCTGCGGCGTAGCGTCAGCGCAGGGGCTACCCGAAGGGAGGGTCTACACGTTCCACTCGAAGGCCCAGGGTGGCTGCCCGGCTCTGGACTGGCACGTGGTGGTGGGAGCCAACAATTCGTTGGCCGGCATGATTTCGTGGGACGACATGAAATCGATGGCGCATGCATCGGGGACCGTCAACATGCAGGCCAGAACCTTCAGCATGCAGGCGCACGAAGTTGGTGGTCAGGGACGGAGTGCCACCGTTGACGGAACGGTGCGACAGGACGGCTATCTCGTTGCCAATGTCAAGGGAAAGAACGTGACCTGCACGGGCATCACAGTGCCTTGGTTCGTCCCAACTCCGAGCTCCAACGGCTAGACAGGACCTTTGAACACCGCGGGCTGGAGACTTCCCGCGTAGAGCCCAGGATGCACAGCCCGCCCAAGAGGCGGGCCGTTGCACTTCACCTGCCCACCCGAAGAACGTCGAATCGCGGTGAGACAACCTAGCGCATTGCTCGGATGGCCGTGCAAGGCACATCCGCAAGGCAGGGTGTCCAGTTGCCACCTGATCATGTAGCCGATGATGCCCTGGCTTAGTGCACCCAGCACGCCGGGAGGAGAGACTCCGCCCGGGGTGTACGCGTTCCCCTGTGACGCCAGCAGAGTGGCCGGAGCTGTCGCCGCAACACGCGCATTGACGTACTGAGTTTCAGCCGTCATCGGCTGACCTGTGGCAACCCAGCGCGACCCGGATGCGCCGGGCGTCGCCGGTGCTTTCTCGGCATATCCGCCACTGCATTGAATCCACGCAAAATTCCACGCTGCGTACCACACTCGCCTCCACGTGCAGCCGTTACGTCTGAAACCGACGGCAACGATGTGGGTTTCGCCACGGCCGATGGCCATCGGCGTCAGCCACGAAGCACAATTGGAGAGCATCATGGCGATCAACGCTGCCTCGGTTCCCGGGGCAAGAAGTACGTTTGCGACTGCAGCTCGAGGCTTCCTTGCTGCGCGCGGCATTCATTACGGATGGGTGATGCTCACCCTCGTCTTCCTCTTCGGCGTATGCGCGGCTGCGGCGATGTCCGTGCTCGGCGTTCTGCTGACGCCGATGTCCGCCGACCTCGGTTGGTCGATCGGCGAACTGTCCGGCCCGCTCGGCCTCCGCATGACATTCTTCGGCCTGGCCGCGCCGTTCGCGGGCGGGCTGATCTTTCTCCATGGTCCTCGCAGAGTGCTCCTTTGGTCAGCGGCCTTGCTGACCACCGGCCTGCTCGTCGCCATCACCATGACGGCGAGATGGCATCTCTGGGCATCGCCCTGGGAGTAGCACCCGGCATGACGGCACTCGTCATGGCGACGACGATCGCCACACGGTGGTTCACCGCTCGACGTGGCCTCGTGCTCGGGATCCTGGGCGCCGGAAATGCGACCGGGCAGTTGATCTTCCTGATGCCGGCAGCCTGGATCGCGCGCACCTATGGTTGGCGCATGGCGCTGGTGCCGCCGATGCTTGCGATCATGGTCCTGGCGCTGCTGGCCGCGCTGCTCGCGGTCGATCGGCCGGCGGATCTTTCGGACCTATTACGGGCCCGTGCTCAAAACGTTTGCCGCCTTGCCTCCGGCGGGGCAAATGGCCCTCGAGATCGATCTCATGAACTTGGTCGCACAATCCAATCGTTCGGAGAACGGCTGCATGGTGGTGCCGAGCGAGTATCTCGAGGTCGTCATCACCCGGCGCTGACGTCGGGTCGCGGAAGTTGCCGGTACCTCGGTCAGCGCCCTGGCGCCGGCAGCGTTCTCAGGCGTGCGCGGCGACCCTTGCGGTTTCGACCGCCGCCGCAGGCTGCCACCCCTTCAGCACCGGCAGCACCTCCTTCGCGAACAGCCGCATCGAGGCCTCTGCCTTCGCGAACGGAATCCCACCGAACCGGAACGAGCTGTTCAACTCGAAATCCCCCAGCAGCTCCCGCCGCGCCTCGTAGGCGCGCAGCACTTGATCGGGTGTACCCCGCACCGCCACCTGCAGCAGCGCATTCACCAGACCGTCCCGACCCGCCGATCGTGCCAGTTCTGACTTCTTCGCATAGGCGTCGTAACCTTTCGCCGTGGCGAAGTGGGTGCTCATCAGCTCGTAGTGCTCTAGGTTGCTGTCAACGAAACTCGCCATGTGGCGCTCCGCCAGTTCGCTCGCCTCCTGTGACGTGACCGTGCAGATGCACTGATCGGCGGTGACCACCGGCTGTGCCGCGGCGCCGTTGTATTGTGTATACAGAGCGCGATACCGCTCGATCCCCGGCAGACGCGCCGGCCACGGCCGGTCCGCGAACATCAGCATGCGCGCCTTCAGCCGCGCGGCCGCCTCGATTGAGTCCTCGCTGGAGGCGACTGCGTAGGTGCGTCCCTCGAAGCTGCGTTCCGGGCGTGGCCGGATCTCGATCCGCGGCTGCGGATAGAATTTGCCATGTCCCTCGATGAAGCCGGTGCGCAAAGCCTCCAAAATCATCGCCGAGGCTTCGTCGAAGCGTTCGCGCGAGTCGTCCATCGTGCCGCGGAAGGCGGTGAACTCACGCCGCGCCAGACCGCGGCCGAGCCCGAGCCTGACGCGGCCGTTGCTCAGCAGATCGAGGACCGACACCTTCTCGGCCACGCGTAGTGGGTCGTTCCACGGCAGGATGATCGCCGCCGTGCCGAGATCCGCGTGCGTGCAAAGCGGCGCCAGATACGACAGGAGCTGCGTGTTGTCAGGACAGAACGAATAATCGAAGAAGTGGTGTTCGACCGACCAGATGACGTCGAAGCCGAGTTCATCGGCCAGTCGCGCCAGGCGGATCTCCTCCTGCCACGCCTCGCGGTCGCTCATGCCGTCCCAGCCATAGGTGGAGAAGATCATTTGAATGCCGACGTCCATGTCGTCCTCCTACTGTCGGTATGGACAGCCTACCGATGAGTATATATCCCTCTCCGGGTCCACCTGACAACGGGAGGTGTCGCATGACGTCTGACACGCGCAGCCTGCGCGGCAAGGTGGCCATTGTCGGCATCGGTGAAACAACATACTACAAGCACGGCCAGTCGCCGGAACCGGAGTTCAAGCTGGCGCTGATGGCGATCCTTGCGGCAGCCGAGGATGCCGGGATCGATCCGCGCGACATCGACAGCTTTGCGTCCTACAGCAACGATCGCAACGATCCGTCGCGGCTCGCCGCAGCACTCGGAACGAAGGAATTGCGGCTTTCGAATATGCAGTGGGGCGGCGGCGGTGGGGTGGAGCGGCCGCCGTGGGCAATGCGGCCGCGGCCATCATCACCGGCCAGGCAGACATTGTGGTGGTGTATCGCGCGCTCGCACAGGGCCAGTTCCAGCGCTTCGGACGTGCCGCGGCCGGCGGGACCGTGTCCGGCGACAATGCATTGATCAACCCCTACGGCATCTTCGTACCGGCGCAGCGCTACGCGCTGAAGTTCATGCGCTACACGCATGAACACGGGATCGGGCGCGAGGCTATGCGGGCCATCGCAATGGCGTCGTATCATCACGCCCAGTCCAATTCGCGCGCGGTGATGTACGGCCGTCCGCTCACCGAAGAGATGTATGACTCGTCGCGCTGGATCGCGGAACCCTATCGCCTGTTCGATTGCTGCCAGGAGAATGATGGCGCCGCCGCGCTGATCCTGGTGTCGGCGGAACGCGCGAAGGATCTTCAGCACAAGCCGGCCTACGTGCTGGCGGTGGCGCAGGGCTCCGACCATCGTAACGCCGCCCGTTCGTTCAACGCGCCGGACTTCGCTTCCTCGAGCTTCGGCCCGGTCGCGCCGCATCTGTGGGAGATGGC
>Ga0070712_100002959_pt1 | contig 10516 bp, 12 predicted proteins | sample LARL81metaG_FD_71396 | JGI IMG/M metagenome (GOLD analysis project Ga0070712, IMG submission 71396) | Corn, switchgrass and miscanthus rhizosphere microbial communities from Kellogg Biological Station, Michigan, USA - LAR L8-1 metaG | ecosystem: Host-associated > Plants > Roots > Rhizosphere ...
CCCCTTCCACTTTATTTGGGCGTTCAAACATTCAGTTGGGCTTTCACCCTATCACGTCCTGGCAGAACGGATCAGCGTTGCAACAAAGATGTTGTCGCAAAGTGACCTATTGATTGCCGACGTGGCGCTAGCGGCGGGATTTAGCGGTGCGGCCCAACTGAACCGCGTGTTTCGAAAACCAGTCGGAGTTACGCCAACGGTCTTTCGGCGTGAGAACGGTTTGCGATAAATCGTTGGACCACAATTGGCAAGCTGCATTTGCATGCGCCCAAAACCCACGCCCTAGAGAGACAGCGAAGGCGAAGCCTGCGATGGCGGCTCGGGCTTATTCGCCGCTCATCCGTACAGCCAAAAATTCAATGGTGCCCGTACCCATCCACTGCCCTCACCTTGCCCCTGAAGACGGTGTAGCTGATGACTGTGTAAAGCAGCATGAGCGGAAAGACGATCACACCGCATCCCCAGAACATGAACGCAAGGCTGGAGTGCGGCGCCGCGGCTTCATTGATGGAGATGACGAAAGGGATCATGTAGGGCCAGAACGACAGCGCCAGGGTGCCGAATGCTGATATGAAGATCAATGCCACCATGTAGAACGGCCAATGATCATTGTGGCGGACGATGCTGAGCGCGAGCACCGTCGCGGCGACCGCGCCGATCGCCGGAAATACGAACAGATAGGGTCGATCGATCCAGCGATGCAGGATCGGAAGGTTTTCGGCCAACGCGTAAGCGAAGACAACGACAAGGAATGCCAGCACGCCAACCGCGAGCACGGGGATCTGGCGGTGCGCCACATCCCGAATCTCGGCCTCGCATTTCTTCGCCAGCCAGCAGGCGCCGAGAAGTGCGTAGCCGAGGCACAGTCCAACGCCGCAAAGGACTGCAAACGGCGTGAACCAGCCGGCCTCACCGCCGGAATATTGACCGTTGGTGAACGGAAGTCCTTCCACCAGAGCACCAACCGTCATGCCCTGGATAAAGGTCGCGCTCAGGGAGCCTCCGGCAAAGCTCAAATCCCAGATCCAGCGCAGCCGCTGCGTCTTGTACCGAAACTCGAATGCCACGCCTCGCAAGATAAGGCCCAACAGCATGACGATGAGAGGGAGATAGAATGCCGACAGCAGGGTCGCATAGACGAGCGGGAACGCTCCCCACAAAATGACCGCGGTAACCACCAGCCAGGTTTCATTGCCGTCCCAGATCGGCGCGACCGCGCTTAGCATCGCGCCACGCCTGGTCTCACCGCTTGCAAGACCGAATAGCAGGCCAACACCAAGATCGACGCCGTCAAGAAGTACATAGAGCAGAATGCTGATGGCCAGAAGCGAGACCCAGAACATGACCATGGCTATTCTCCGGCAACGAGGTGGCTGGGGTCTTCAATGAGTTCATCGTCGGCCAGCGACATCGGCCGGTTTGGAACCACGAGATGTGGAGTTGCGAACGGTTTCCGCACCGGACCGGTACGAATAAGCCGATAGATGTAGAATGTTCCGAACAGGAAGATGAAGGAGTATACAGTACAGAAGATCACCAGCGAGATCGTCGCCTGCCGCGCGGTCAGGAATGGCGTCATGGCGTCTGCGGTTCGCAACACACCGAAGACCACCCAGGGCTGACGGCCGACTTCCGCGGTGAACCAGCCGGTAATGATGGCAATGAAGGGCAGCGGGAAGCTGAGGAATGTCAACCAAAGCAGCGGGCGATTATATGCCAGGCGGTGCCTGTAACTCAGATAGCTACCGAGCCAGGCGAGCCCTAGCATCAAGAGACCGCATCCCACCATGATGCGGAAGGCGAAGAACGGGATGACCACCGGCGGCCAGTTCTCCCTGGGGATGCTATTAAGGCCTGTTTCAGCAGCGGTGAGGCTATCGGAATCAATCAGGCTGCCGAAGGGTGGTGGCAACGTGATCGCGAACAGATTGCGCCGGCTCGCGACATCCGGCCACGCGAACAGCACTTCGGATCCCGGCTTCTCGTCGTTCCAGCGTCCTTCGATCGCGGCCATCTTGGAAGGCTGATAGGTGTTGACGTATTCGCCATTCAGATGCCCGAATAGCAGCTGGATCGGCATCAGCACCGCGGCGAGGCCAAGGCCCATGCGCAGCATGATACGCGCTTCCGCATGATATACTTTTCGAAGCATGTACCACGCGCCGGTCGCGGCGACGCAGAAGGCGCCGGTCAAGTAGGCGGCAAGCACCATGTGCGGAAATCGCGACCACACCACCGAATTGAAGATGATCTTGCTCCAATCGTTCGGAACGAACGCGCCGTTCTCCAAGACATAGCCTGTTGGCACCTGCATCCAGCTGTTGTTGACCATGATCCAGAACGCGGAGAACGTGGTCCCGAGCGCCACCATCGCGGTTGAAAACAGATAGAACCATGGCGGCACGCGGCTGCGGCCAAAGATAAGGACGCCGAAGAAGCTGGCCTCGAGCATGAAGGCCCAGAATGTCTCAAACATCAGCAGCGGGCCCTGGATCGGCCCGGACATTCTGGACAGCACGCTCCAATTGGTGCCGAACTGGAATGCCATCACGATCCCGGAGACGACACCCATTCCGAACGCAATGCCGAATATTTTCAGCCAGAAATCGAAGATCACGCCATAAACCGGACGGCCCGTCGAAAAGGACAAGGCTTCAAGAACAGTGAGCCAGGCCGCCAATCCGATCGTGAAGGATGGAAAGATGATATGGAACGTGATGGTGAAGGCGAATTGAATTCGCGACAGGAAAAGCGCCGTCATATCCATTTCGCAAATCCTCGTGGTCTAGCTCTGCCGCAACAACCAGAGCATGATGCGGAAACGTGTGTAGCGGTTTTCCGAAAAGATCATGCTCAATCAAAGACCTAGCGTGACGACGATTCAACCTGGTCTCATCGCGCTTGAGATGCCTCTTCCGTAAAGCTGATCACGGAACAGACAGGCGCGGCTCTCCCTGAGAGGTAGCAACGGAAGCAGCGGAGACGATTAAATTCGCGGTTAGTCTCTCAAGAGGCCTTGGGCTGCGGTGTTTCGACCAAGGAACAGCGCTTCACGCGATAATGCGGCGCGCCGGCGGCGCCATGAATTCCGGACCGACCGGATTAGTGACGGTTTCGCGCAGGATCCGATCAATCTCCGCCTTGGCCGAGGCATCGAGCGACCAGCCAGTCACCTCATCGACGGGCTGCAACTGATTGGGATGACGCGCTCCCCACAATGCGGTCGTGATGCCCTGGTCGAGCATCCAGCGAACCGCCAGGTGAATAACGCGCTTACCGAAGCGCTTTCGTGCGAGTTGATCCAGCTTGCCTACGGCGGCTACATATTGCGCGAACCGCGGCTCGAGGAATTTCGGATCGGTCCGCCTCAGATCGTCGCCGTCGAAGACCGTATCGGGGCGCATGCGTCCGGACAATAGGCCCCGGCACAACGCGCCATATCCCAGCGTCACAATCTTGTTTTTGCGACAATAGGGCAAAAGGTCGGCCTCGATGCCGCGTTCGAACAGGTTGTAGGGCGGTTGCAGCACATGCAGCGGGGCGACGTGGCGAAATCGTTCCATCTGGACAACCGAAAAATTGCTGACACCGATGGCGCGGATCTTTCCCTGCTCCAATAATGTGAGCATCGCTCCAGCGGTTTCCTCGATCGTAACCAACGGATCGGGCCAGTGAACCTGATAGATGTCGATGTAATCGGTTCGAAGCCTGCGGAGCGAATCCTCAACCTCTTGCAGGATGCGGGCCCGGCTGGCGTTACGAGATACTTTGCCGCCATCCCATTGCAGTCCGGCCTTGGTCGCAATCAGCACCTCCGAGCGCAGCCGGCCTTCGGCGATCGCCTTGCCGACGATCTCTTCGGAGCGGCCAAATCCATAGACCGGGGCGGTGTCGACAATATTGATGCCATGCTCGAATGCGCTGCGGATGGTGGCGATGGATTCAACTTCGTCGGTGCCGCCCCACATCCACCCGCCGATCGCCCACGTACCGATGGCGACCGGCGACACATTGAGTGAAGTGCCGGGAATATGGGCAAGCTCCATCTTCGTACTGAGAGCTGCTGCGTGATCAACCATGATCCTGTTCCTTTCTTCAGTGAGTGAGCCTTACGGCGCTTGAGTAACGTCCAACCTCAATCATCGGTGGCGGGCAACGGCACCGCGTAGAGTCCGGCATCCTCCGCGGCGATCAGCCCGAGCGCGGTCCAGTCCAGTTCGCCGTAACCACGCGCGATTCCCGAGATCAACCGGTCCCGGACCACGCTCACGGATGGCATGGATACGCCTGCTTTTTCGGCCTCAGCCAGCGCCAGCCGCACGTCCTTGAGCACGAGGGGCAGGACAAATCCCGCCGCATATTCCTGCCTGGCGATCTTGTCGCCGTAAATCTTGTGCGCGCGCCCACTGAACATCGTGCTCGTCATGAGTTCGATGAACGGTTGCGGATCGAGTCCCCGCTTGCGGACCACGGCAACGACTTCTCCGAGCATCTCGAGCGCCGTCGCGCTCATCATGTTGCCAAGCAGCTTGAAGAGATTTGCATCCTGCGGATCGGCGCCAATCACAAACGTCCGTTGCCCGAGCGCGTCGAGGATCGGTCGGCAACGCTCGACATCCGCCGACGCGCCGGCGGCGACGATGAACAATTGGCGCGCTTTGGCAGCATCCGGATTGCCGAACACCGGTGCCGCGACATAGCCTTGTCCGTGGCGCGCGTGCTCGCTCGCCAGGAGCGAGGCGGCCGCGGTGCTAATCGTGCCCATCGACAGATGGATCGCGCCGGGCATCAGACCCGCCGCAAGGCCGACAAGGTCATCGTTGTTGCGACCGAACACGACTTCACGCACGGCGTCGTCGTCCGGCAACATGCTGATGACGAGCTCGCAGTCGAGCAGATCGCCCATATCGGTCGTTGGCTTGAGGCCCAGGGCCTCGAGCTCGCCGATCCGGTCCGGGCGCCGGATATGGGCGAGCACCCGTCGCCCGGCGGCCGCGAGGTTCGCCGCCATCGCCGTTCCCATGTGACCAAGACCGACAAAGCCGATTTCACCCACAACCGGCGGACGGACGGTCGATCCAGAGCCGCCCTGTCGTTCGTGAGACGGATTCCCGGATGCGCTTGCGAGGGCAACAGAGGGAGGGGATTCGTGCTTGGACATGGCAGCTCCTGACTGTCGCAACCGCACGTTCCGATGCGGGGCTTGCGACGGACACACCGAGATATGTGATAGCGAGCGTCTTTTGCGCTTGGCTCGGCTTGCCGCGCTCTTGAATTGTCTTGCTCGGATCTCTCAAGGACCTCCGCACCACTTCTGCGCGGCCTGGTCCGGCATAAAATCGAATTTAGTTATCTGAATCCCAATTTAATGGTGTCGCGGATCGATCCGATTACCCTGACTACACGTGCAAAAAGCAAGACGAGGTCTTTCATCTGCGCGACGCAATGACGGCTTTGATGGATCCACCATCATTGCACCAGTCAAGAGACGCCGGCCGTGGACAACAGCCCATGCCCGTATTGGGAACGCAATCATGAGTGATATCGGCTTCAGCCTTGCAGGGCATCCCTCGTCTGCGCGACCGATCGTCGAGATTTCGCCCTCCGATATCGCGCGTCGCCGACTGGCGAATTGGGACGTCATACAGGCAGATGTCGTAAAGGTGACCCGGCGCGAGACTTTCGAATACGGCTTTCAAGCCCGGCGTCATTTGCTGATCGCCTACGAACGGGCAGAACGAGAAGATGGCGAGACGCTGATCGAGGGTTTGCCGAGATCGACGCTGCGCGAGTTCAACTGCAAGCTCAGCCTGGTACCTGCCGGCCACCGGTTTTATGGATGGCAGACGCCGCGAGTGCTTACGCGTGTCACCTACTTCTACATCGACCTTCAGGATCCGTCGTCCGATCCGGCATCCGGCAACGCCGGCCGCGCGATCAGGCCGCGCCTGTTCTTCTTCGATCAAGCCATTTGGGATACGGCGCTCAAGCTCAAGGCCGAGGTCGGGAATGTCGATTTGAGCAGCCGTCAGTATGCCGAGGCCCTGAGCATTGTGCTGATCCACGAGCTCTTCCGACTGGAACGAGCTAAGGCCGACGACGAAAGGCCCGTGCGTGGCGGCTTACCGGCGTGGCAACAGAAGCGCCTAGCCGAATTCATAGAGGAACATCTTGCCGAGGACATTTCGCTGGCCGCTCTCGCGGGACTCGTCGATCTGAGCCTCTATCACTTTGCTCGCGCCTTCACCCAATCGTTCGGCATGCCCCCGCATCGCTACCATTGGGCGCGCCGGATGGATCGCGCCAGGAGCCTGTTGCGGATGCCGGCACTCTCGGTGACGCAGATCGGAAGCCGCGTCGGCTTTTGCGAAACGAGCTCATTTACGAAGGCGTTCCGTAAATTCACTGGACTTACGCCAAGCGAATACCGCCGGCGGCAAGAGCATTAACCTGACGAAGCCACAGGAGGTCAAAATGCGCGACCATGTTCAATTCCGCGGTCTGGAAGCTAGCAATCGCTGCGCCGTCTGTGATGGGAGTTTTGGTCTCATTCGACACTATTCCTGGCGGACTGCCCTCTGTTCAAAGGCATGCGTCGATCGCTTCAAGTCCCGCAAGGAGACCGACCGCGGATGGTTGCTACCGATTTGCGCCGCCCGATGATTAGTTGGGGCCGCGATCATGAGATCTCGAAACGAGGAGGCCGCGTAATGAATCTTCTATTTCGTGCTCCTCCTGTGGAGCAGCTTTGTTGCCCCTTGGCGACGCCAACCACGCGGATCGCATGAGGAGGCGCCCCATGAGATTCATCCTGGTGAACGGCAGGACGCCCTGCTGGCAATCTACCTGCGCGCTGTGTTCGAATCCGATCGGCGCCAACTACTTGCGAGAGATAGCTACGCGACTCCCCTACTGTGATGTCGCTTGCTACGCCGATCATTGTGTCGGCGCGATCCTGGCGCTCGAAAATCACGCGACGGCCACGCACGCGGCGCTCGCAACATCGAAGGAATGAGTGATCGGTCAGACCTTGCGGCAAGAGTCGCGAGGGTTCCAGCGGTTTACCGGAATGCTGACGCACCTTGCATTGCTGCATAGGGTGTTGGATGATTTGCTGCTTTGGCGGCGCTCGACCTGACATCGCATCCCATAGAACTTCAGGAAGTGTCGGTTCGGGCTTGGTCACGGAAGCAATTGATCGGGGAAGGATTGGGCAACTTGGGACGGTAGATCGACGGGAGGGCGCGATGGCTCGCATTGGCAGGCGTGTGGCAATGTCCGGTTTGCTTCTGCTTGTGGTGTGCGCGAAGGATGCCTCGGCCGACGACATCATGGCAGCGAAGGCTGCGACCGCGGCAACCACAAAGGCTCCATCGCAGCCGGCGACGTGTACCAGCCTTGAGGACTTTGTCGCCACGGCCTGCCCGCTGACCTGGAATGGCATCACTGTCTACGGGACGATCGACGGGGGGGTGACATGGCGGAGCCACGGGGCGCCCTTCAATGGCACATCCGCCGTCGGGGTGGATTATCTCATCCAGAAGTACAGCAGGGGCCCGCGTTGGGATCTCGCGCCCAATGGTTTGACCAATTCAAACATCGGGATCAAGGGGAAAGAGCCGCTCGCCGAGGGATGGGACTTTATCTTCGATCTGCAGGCCGGGTTCGATCCTTATTCCCTGCACCTCTCCAACGGACCGCACTCTGATTTTCAGAACATCGGCGTGCCGCTCACCAGCCAGGACTCCTACGCCGACTCCAGCCGGGCCGGGCAATTTTTCAATTCCGTGGGCTATTTGGGCGTCAGTTCACCCTATGGCACCTTGACCGTTTTCCGGCAAAACACGCTGACTTTGGACGCCGTTTTTGCCTACGATCCAATGAGCGCTTCGTACGCCTTCTCGCCGATCGGCTGGCAGGGAATCACCTGCGGCGTAGGCAACACCCAGGACTGCCGATTCAGCACCTCGGCAAAATATCGCGTTGACATTGGCCAGTTCAGGGTTGCGGCGCTCTGGCAATTCGGCGGCTACGAGCTGAACAACGGCGCAACTGGTTCCTACCAGCTCCAACTCGGCGGCGACATTACCAATTTGGCCGGCGGCACGCTTTCGCTAGATGCGATCGGCAGCTTCGTCCAGAACGGCGTGGGGATCGCGCTTGCCGGCAACACGCTGCCGGCGGTGCTGCCGCAGGTTCTCACTGCGACGCTCTCCGACAATTCTAGCGTGATGCTGGTTGGCAAATACAGTAACGGGCCACTCAAGCTGTTTGCCGGGTACGAATTCATTCGATATGCGCCCCCCAGCAATCGGTTTGCTCCCCTTACTGGCTTTAGCGATATCGCGGGAGACTTCGTCTGCGCCGCCTGCGCTGCGATCAATGGCACGAACATCAACAACACGGCTTTCGACGCCGGCGACAAGTTATTCCATGTATTCTGGACCGGAGTGAAATACGCCGTCACTGACAATCTGGATGTGATCGGCGCTTATTATCACTACAACCAGCCCGCCTTTGGGTTGCCGGTCAATTGCTCCGCCAACGCCGCGGCGTTCGCGAACTGCCATGGGACGTTCGACGCCGTTTCTTTCGCCGTCGATTGGCAGTTTGCGAAGAAGTTCGATGCTTACGCCGGGATGATGTTCTCTCAGGTCAATGGTGGCTTGGCGAATGGCTTCCTCAATCGGAGTTCGATCGATCCGACGGTTGGGCTTCGCTTGCGCTTCTGAGAATTTCGGACTTGGGACGCACGCCTGGCATCGTCGATCCGGCCTGGTTTGGATGAGCCGTTATCTCCAAATCAGGAACGCGCCGAGGATTAATTGGGGACCCCGAGGATCGGTTACAATTCGAAGCCTGGTGCCCGCGATTGAGTGTCACTCCGATTGGCACCGACGTCGTTCCGTTCGGACAAATGACCGTGGCGACTGCAATTCGGTAACGGAGATGCGACAAGATCCGACAATGTGATGGTCGATGAGCCGTAAAAGGCCGGAACCAGCAGAGGCACACTGAGTACAATGCCGAGTGTTACTGCGATCAGGATCGAGTCCTGTTTCGTGAACGTCAACATGTTGAACTCCATCCAAAGACGCCGCTCGGCGCGCCGCCGAGAGCGTGGCGGCGCGGTCGAGAGACATCCAGCGTCAGTCGTTATATTTCGGCCCGCCGTGATAATGGTACGCAGTGGCGGCGTTCGTGTCTGTTGCGGCGGTGTGATTGAACGCAACGGGGGTGTCGACCGCTTGCTGGTCCGAGGGTGCTGCCGTTTCAGCAAACGCCTTTCCCGAGATCGTCATCAGCATCACGACTGATGCGGCTAAAGCGAGTTTGTTCGTCATCGCACTATTTCCTTATGTTGTCGTCCCCGGATTACGGCGCCTCGCGTCATGAAGACTGTCGATGCGGTTGACGCTGATATGGGCGTGCCATCCACCCGCGCCACTAAATTCCGCTTGAGAGTACAAACGTCTTGGCAAACGACCCGAATTAGAAACGCAAAAAATGGTGCAATAAAAAAGGTTTTAATGGTCTCGATAATGCCCGCCGTCTATCTGCCCCGAAGAGAACAGCAGGAAATGACCGCCATGACGATGGTCACCGCAAGAAGGGGAGTATTGAAAGCATCCGCCCTGATCATGACGACAAGCGTGATCGGCGTTGTCTCGGCGGTCGAACCGTCGGTAGCGGCCATCGGGGCCGCGTTGATGCCTCCCGGAGCCACGAATCTCGAGGCATTGAAGAAGCGTCTAGCGCAGGCGCCTCGCCGTCGCGATTTCAAGACAGTGCCGATGATCCTGGACCGTCCCGAACAATGGGATCATGAGGCGTTGAACGAGGTGCTTGCCTACGGCGCCGCGCAAAGGCAGGCCTGGGACAATACCGATCTCGGTGGCCCTTGGCTCAACCTGATGCGCAACGCGCTCAATTCGCAGATATGGTCGTTCAAGCATCCGGATTTTCTCGCGGTTTCGGTGACCCATGGCACGGCGCAGCTCACGCTCTTCGACAGGCCATGTGGGACAAGTATCAACTCACGAGATTGGCCGGCGAGGATTTCGAGACCAATACATTGATCATCGAGCGCAAGTTGGGGGCTTCCGATCCTGCAAATTATGAGGCCCCCGGGGGACCTTTCTCGGATGAAGACAATTCGATCCCTGCCCTGATGCAGCGAGGCGTGGTTTTCATGTCCTGCCACAATGCGATCTGGGAACAGGCAGCAGCCCTTATCAAGTTCGACATCAATCCTGACAGGCTCTCGCATGCTGCGCTCGCGGCGGAACTGACCAACCACCTGGTAGACGGCGCCGTTCTGATACCCGGCGCCGCTGGCACGCTACCCGAGCTGCAGCAGGCCGGCTTTCATTACGCAACGTAAGCCCGGCAGTCCAACAACGAAGGCGTTATGCCCACCCTGCCTTGGCGGCACGGCGGCCGCGGCCAAAGCCGCTGTCCAGCGCAGCAAGCCAGACACGCTTCGTATCGCAGCGCTTGCCGCTGGAAACCTCCG
>Ga0070712_100002961_pt1 | contig 10510 bp, 9 predicted proteins | sample LARL81metaG_FD_71396 | JGI IMG/M metagenome (GOLD analysis project Ga0070712, IMG submission 71396) | Corn, switchgrass and miscanthus rhizosphere microbial communities from Kellogg Biological Station, Michigan, USA - LAR L8-1 metaG | ecosystem: Host-associated > Plants > Roots > Rhizosphere ...
CAGAAAGGCTACGACGAATCAGGCCGGTCAGAACAGGCGCCAGCCGGCTCTGGCACCATAGCGCCGTGTTCGGCGGGGACTCATGATGCGACTGCGACCGGCCGTGCTTGACCCGCTGATCGTCGCAGTGTTGGGCGCAGCAGTGAGTCTGGGCGGAGCGGGCCGCCCCTCGTTCTGGTACGACGAGGCCGCGACCATTTCGGCCTCATACAGCCGATCGCTTGGTCAGTTGTGGCGGCTGCTCGGCAACGTCGACGCCGTCCACGGCGTGTACTACCTGCTCATGCACGGCTGGTTTCAGATCTTCCCGCCCACGGAGTTCTGGTCCCGCGCGCCGAGCGGTCTTGCGGTCGGGGGCGCGGCGGCAGGCGTAGTGGTGTTAGGCAAGCAATTCTCGTCTCGCACCGTCGCGGTGAGTTCCGGGATCCTCTGCGCGATCCTGCCGCGGGCGACGTGGGCAGGCATCGAGGCTCGGCCGTACGCCTTGTCGATGATGGCCGCCGTATGGCTGACGGTGCTGCTCGTTCACACCACGCGCCGTAAAACCGCTTGGGTCTGGCTGGCCTATGGGATCGCCGTCGTGTCGTCGATTCTGCTCGACCTCTATCTCGTGCTGATGTTGTTGGCGCACGCCGCTTTCCTCTGTATCTGCGTGCGCAGTCGAACGGTCCTGACACGGTTCGCCATCGCATCGGTTCTAGCGGTAGCTGCCGTGACGCCATTCGTACGGGAAGCCATCGGCCAAGCGCATCAGATCATCTGGATCGCACCGATCGGGCGCCGGACGATCGAAGATGTGGCGGTTCAGCAGTATTTCGAGAGAAGCCCGCCGTTCGCCATCGTGTCGGCACTGGTCGTAGCGGCGGCTATTGTCTTGTGGCTCTGCACATCCGCCCGACTGGTCCAGGGAGATCGACAGCTCCTGACCGTGGCGATCGCATGGCTTGTGATACCGACCGCGGTGATCCTCGTCTGGTCGGCGTGGGTTCACCCGATCTACACGCCTCGCTACTTGTGCTTCACCGCACCGGCGGTGGCGCTGATCTTGGGCGTCTGCATCGGCGCATTGGCCGCCAAGCCATGGGTCGCCCCGGCCATCGCGGGCGTATTCGCTCTCGCTGCCGCCCCGAATTATGTTGTGGCGCAACGTGGTCCGTACGCGAAATACGGAATGGACTACAGCCAAGTGGCCGATCTGGTCACCGCCAAGGCCGCCCCCGGTGACTGTCTGCTGGTGAACGACACCGTGACGTTCATGCCCGCCCCCATGCGCCCCTTGCTGGCGGCGCGCCCCGACGCATACACGAAACTGATCGATCTCAGCCTGTGGCAGCGCGCGACCGACCGCAACGACATCTTTGACACCAACCTCATCCCGGAGGTCATCGCCGGGCCCTTGAGCGGCTGCCGCGTCGTGTGGATCATCACCCAGGCCGACCCTGCGCAGCCCGCACACGAACAGGATCCGCTGATGCCGCCCGGCCCGCTATTCGGCGGTACACCTGCCTTTGCGGTCCCGTATGGCCTGGGCTTCCGGCTTGTCGAGCGCTGGCAGTTCAACCTGGTTCAGGTGATCAAGGCGGAGCGGTGAGCTACCAAATTCGTATCCAGTCGACGAGCATGGCTGCCGGGAAGACACCACCCTTGGCAGGATCGCCGCCGCCGGGCCCACCGACTGCCAGGGTGAACATGGGCGAAAGCCAATAGCCGGGGTTGTTGAACGGCCACCGCAAGTCGCTGGTATTGCCGTGGACTGGGATGGGCTTCGGCGGTACAGAAAAGTACGGATTCGCACCGTCAACGTAATCTCGCCAGAATTTGAACCCGTCGTCGTCCCAGCGCATGCGCCAGTTGTGCCACGCGCCGTCGACCAGTCCTGGGATTGATCTCCCTTCCCAGGTTTTCCCGTTGGATGCGGCGTGGACTGTGGTTCCCGGAGGCCAGACATCGTTGCCGTACCACTCGAAGACGTCCACCTCGCCATCAGGCAGCGGATCCTCGTTCACCGCCCAGAACGAGGGCCAGAGGCCAGGGGTCATGTCGAGCTTGACTCGCGCTTCCCACGTGTGGCCGATGGGCACCCGCCAGTTGCCGCGCAGTTTGCCACTGAAGAACTGGTCGTCTTCGTGTGTGGCGAGCAGGACCAGATTGGAGTTGCCGTCGAGGAACACGTTTCGGCGATCGTCGCGGTATATCCCCAGGACCGGCGGCCACACGTCGTCCTGCCAGTTCTGCACCGTCCAGTTCGCCGGATCGGGGGCGGCACCGTTGGGGCCGTCGAACTCGTCCTGGAAAATGTAGGCGCCGGCAGCATCGGGCGGCGCAGCGGGCGGTGATACGCGGTCCGCCGGGTTCGCCCGGGCCTGCTGAAGGGGGATAGCGGCGGCCAACGCACCGAGCCCGGCCATCAACATCATGTTGCGACGATCCATCTGAGGCACGTTTGGAACCCTAGAGGCATAAGCGGGCACCGTGCGCGATTTACCGACGGTTTTTGTGAATTTGATTAGAGCGGTAATGTCGGAGCCGACTTGATCCCGATCGGGGGCTAACCAGGTGGACCTCGTACTCGGTCTGTCGATGACGTCGGCAGACGTCCGATGGGTGCTGGTAGAGGGCACGACGGCCGAGGGCGCCACCATCTGCCGCGGCACCGCCGATTTCGGCACTCTTGACGAGGTGCTCGCCGCTGTCCAGGAAAACCGTCTGCACGCCGTCGGCGTCACCTGGGCAGATGCGGCCGATACGGCCGCATCGACCTTGCTCGACGCCCTGACGGACCGGGGTGTGGCCAATGTCATCACGGTTTCCGAGCAGGAAGCCACGGAGTCGCTGGCACTGGGCATCGCAGATCGCGGCGGGTACACCGACGTCGCGGTGTGCATCGTCGATCCGGACGACGCACTGTTCACGATGGTCAGCCCCGACGGGGTGACGACGGAGCGGGTCGACCCGTCGGCCGACGACATGCTTGCGCTGCTCGATCGCCACGACGCCCAGCCCGAGGCGATATTCGTCCTCGGTTCTGCCGACGACCTCGATTCGATCGCGGCATCGTTCCACGGTGCCGCTGTACCGGTCATCACCGCGGCGGAGGCCGACGGGGCGCTGGCCCGCGGAGCCGCGCTGGCTTCGGCGTGGGCGGTCAACACCCTGGACATGCGACCCGCTCGGTGGCGCCTGCCTTCGCGAACCGGCGCGCTGATTTCTGTGGTGGCCGCGGCGGCGGTCGTCTTCGTTGGCTCGCTATCCGCTGCCATCGGCCTTGGCCTGACACAGAATGAGAATTCGACGGTGGCCCAACGGGATACCGCTGCCACTGCAGAACAGCCTGCCCGAGTGCCCGCCGCCCCACCGGCCGCACAGGCTGCGCCGCAACCGGTTCCGGCCGCCCCATCGTCGCCCGCGGCACCGTCCCCGCAAGCTCCGCCGCCCGTTGCCGAGCCGCTCGTGGAGGCCACGGCGCCCGTGCCGGACGCGATCCAGATGGTCGAGCCGCCTGCGGCGCCGCCGCCCGCGCCGGCGAATGTTCCTCCACCTGCCTACGTACCTCCCGCGCCTGCGCCGAATTACGTTCCGCCCGCGCCGCAACCGCGGCTTCGCGACCGGATCATCGAGCGCATCCCGATCATCGGTCGGTTCCACGAACCCAACCCGTACGGCTAGCCCTCCGCGGCCAGTCGATCCGCTACGGGCAGGCCGCGGGCGCGTCGTCTCGGACTGCGTTGTCGGCCGGAAGTATATATGTCACAACAGCTTCGGCGTCCCCGGGACCACGGTTCGCCACGACGTGCGGGATTCCCGCCTGGATGAAGACAGCATCACCCGCGTTGTACGCGACCGGCACGCAGCCGGGCGCCTGCTGGACGTACAAGGTGCCCCGCTTGACAACCGAGTATTCCGGTCCGGCGTGCGTATGCCACCCGCTGCTGGAGGCCGGTTTCAACAGCAGATTCTGGATGTAGTACGCGGTCTCCTGCCCCACCGCGACGATTGCAATTGGAGCATCCGTTGTGCCCTTGGCGATCTCCGTGCGGACGATCTCCCCTTCGGCAGGCGTCGCCGCGGCGGTGGCTGGTTGAATGCCCGCGACCATCGCGATCGCGGCACAGAGGGCAGTTGTGTACCGGGTTCTCATACGTCAATTCGACACCACGGCCGGCCTTATCGGGGCGAATCACGCCAAGTGTGTTCAGCGCCGCGAGTTTTCGCGCCAGATAAAGCTGTTCACGTACTTGCCCATATCCAAGGCCAGTTGCATGTTGACCCCTGATGGGTGGCCGCTGCCGAACTCGGGACTGAATTGGTGGTACGGGCCGATGGCGGCGGCGACCAACGCGTAGTTCTTCTTGATCGCGACCATCACCAGCAGCCGCAGCCGCGTGTACGTGCCCGAGACATCCTGCGGATACTCGTCTTTGACCACACCGTACCCCGGCTGATAGCCGACCATGGCGTTGGGAATCTCGTAATCCGTTGTGGCGTCCGGGTATTTGTCACTGATCAGGTCCTCGGCGATCTGCTTGGATGTCCGGCCCTGCGCAGGCAAGCCGAGGAACTGCATCGTGCCGGTGTCGCCGGCGGTGAAGTTCACATTCACACCGTCGGGATCGAACGTCACCTCATACGCCGTACCTGCGCGCGGGTACTGCACGGAGAACCTGCCATCGCTGGACGTGAACCATGGATTCGTCTCGACAGGCTTGCCGATCGGAGGCTGTCCGCAATCGGGCGGACAGACGTAGCGCGGCACGCTCGGCGCGGCGAGTTCAGACACTGTCACTGCTGCCGCCACAGCGACTGCCACGCCTGCGCCGACGGTCGTCAGCAATCGGGTGTGCGTGGTGCTATGAGGCGGGACGGCCTCATACGGTCCTGGGGGCAGCGCGTATCCCGGCCGGGTAACTCCGATCGCTGCGGGCGAGCGCCGTGTTGTGCGCGACGTCCGCGACGCCGCTCGCGATGCGACACCGCAGTTGGGGCAGAACGCGGTATCCGGCACGACGTGGTCGCAGTGCGGGCACAAGACCTGTGCATCCGCGTTGGCCTCGTCATGAGTTTCGTACAGTAGCGCTATCTGCACGCCAATTCGCAAGGCTACCAATGCAAAAGCCGCGGCGAGCAGGTGCAGCCCCACATGAAGTCCATTCGCGACCGAGGTCGCTTCAATCAACCCGAGTCCGAACGAAAGGCACAGCACCACCAGACAACTCAACGCAACCAGCACGGCCGTCGGACGGCTACCTTGGCCCTCGGGACGGTTGAACCACAGTGTCACGCCGACCAAACCGCCCGCGGCCGCGGCGATCAATGGCGAGGCCACCCCATTGATTCCCGCCTCGGCGAGAAGTCCGCTGACCGGCCGGTCCGGAGCGGTCGCTCCAGTGGCCAGTTGCGGAGCCAGCCGTGTCAGCGTCGCAGCGGCGGTGAAAAGCATCGCGCCCAGTGCACCGATGACGAACCCGTCCAACGACTCTCGTGTCCCTGGCCGCAGTAGGCGCACCACGACCGCTGGGAGCAGCATCAGAACAGGGCCGCCTGCTGGGATGAGCAACGACTCGAGTATCGAGCGGTCCGTGGGGGTCACGTCGCCCAGCGCGACGTCGTAGGACCCGGCGACGATGTCGCCGGTCAGCAGGGCCCACCCGACACCGAGCGCGAGACCCAGCAATGCGGTCAGCACGAGCGAACTCAGCGGCAGATCGTCGTCCATGTCGGACTCGTGCAGATAGAACAGAAACAGCAGGGGGAGACCCAGCGCGCTTACCGCGATCAACGGTGCTTGCCATCGAAGCAGCCCCAACGCGACAAGCGCCAGAAACAGCACAGCCAAGGCAATCCGGAACGGTGCGCGCGAAGGTTGCGGCAGGTGTGGAAACAACGAGCTGACCACAGACAGCCGCAGCGTGTGTTCGCCAGATGCCGCCGCGTACGCCTCGGGTCGCAGCACGCTGCGGCCAGCTCCGCGAGACGCTGATAAGTGCGCGCCGCAGGTGCCGCAGAACGCGCCCGTGGGAACGTCCAGCTGGCATACCGGACACCGTATGACGGGAATACCGGCGGTCATCGGGGAGCAACGCCGTTCTGGATGTCCAAGAGGTCGCGGACCAAGTAGTCGACTTTCGGGCTGCCGAGGCCGGTCACCACGTCATAGCCGGGCTGCGAGGTATCGACCGCGTTTCCGCCAAGGCTGATATCGCGGAATCCGGGCCGGTTCGCACCCGTCGCAACCCGATACAGCAGCGGATTGATGTTGCCCAGCGGCTTTCCGCCATGCGCCGACAGGTACTGGTTCATCAGCACCGCGAGTGCGGCCCAGATTGGCGCTGCCTGCGATGTCCCCGCACCGACCGCGTCCTGCCCATCGAACACGATCCTCACTCCGGTGAAGGGGTCAGCGACCGCGGCGACATCCGGAGCCAGACGGCGGTGCTTGATGTCGCGCTGCACAGACAACGTGCTCTGCCACGCAGGCCGATCAAACAGAGCCGACACTCCCCCGCTGGTGCCTTGCGACAACGGCGAGTCGACCCAGGCGCGCTCTTCGATCCAGCCCCCTGTGTCATCGGTCGACAAGGTGGTGCCTCCGACGGATGTCATCGCCGGCAGCGACGAGACAGCGTCAAGTCCGACATCGTCCTGCCCGGGAGGTGACGACCAGTCGTCGCCGCCCTTGCATTCCAGGCCCGCAGCATCGCCACTCGCGTCGAACGCGGAGGTGCCACGCTTCTGCGCGGCGGCCAGCGCAGCGGCGACGGGTGCCAGGTCGGTGGAGGTGATCAGCTTGTCGCAGCCCCACCCAATCGACAGACTCCACACCGCACCCGGGAACTGCCGGTCCACCGCCTCGAACAGCTGGCCGATCTTCTCGTACGCGCCGTCCCCTTCGACGGTGGGCCTGGCGTTGACGACCACCTTCTGCGCGTCGGGCGCAATCGCATGTGCGACTTCGAGGTCCATCACCGTCTCGACACCCGACGGGCCTGGCTGACCCCCGACCAGTACCGGCGTGAACCTCGGCAATCCCGACGTGTCGGCGAACGTGTCGAGGTCCTCCTGGTCGAATCCGCTGAATTCGAAGAACACGATCGTTGTGCCCTTGCCGGTAAAGCCGGCGGCAGCCAGCGGATTGGCGTTGTACGCCTCCAGCAACGCCTTCGGGCCCAGTCCTCCACGCGGCACGTCCAGCGGCAGGAATCCCGGGCCCGCCTCATGATGCGGGGTGTAACCCAGGATTCGGCCCAGCCCGGTCACGACGTCGCGAACGGGTTCGGGAACCGCCGGCTGCCGCGGCGACGCGTAGAAGACCTGCCCCTTGCGGCCACGGTAATCGTTCACCGGCACGTTGAACGCAGTTGCCACATCCTGCGCGGCGCCTTCGACGACGGCCCAGGTGTCGCCAGGCCGCCACCGCACCGAGATACGGTGTGCGCGTGCCCATTCGATCAACGTCGCCGGGCGGGCCGAGTCCGCCAGCGAGACAGTAAGCTGCGCACCGCCCTCCCGGGACGGGCCGAGATCGGTTGAGCTGGCTAGTAATAACGCCAGTGGCCCTCCGATGACCGTGCGGTCATCGGGGACCGACGCGACGCGCGTCCCCATGACGAGGAGCAGCAACGCCGCCGCGAGGATCGCCGGCAGTCGGTACCGCAACAGCGGACCTACGGAACCCCGTTGATACCAGGGTGCTGTCCGGGCGGGACATTTGGCGCCGGCGGTGCCTGCACCGGCGGAGTGAACAGGTTTCCTCCGGTCGGGTTGATGCTTTTCTCCCCAGGGGCAGGCGGCGCACCGGCGCCCGGTGCGGGCGTCGTGGTCGTGGTCGTGGTGGTGGTGGTGGTCGGTGTCGTGGTTTCGGGTGCCTTTTCTTCCTTGGCACACCCGGCCGTTATGGCGCCCATCGCGATGATCGCGGTAAGGCCTGAGATCGCTGCGAGACGACGACCCGAGAGGCGTGAATCCATGGTGCAGTCCTATCTATCGAAGTATTGAGCCGCCGCACTTGGACATCCGCGCGACGGCGTGGCCGGCGACGTGAGGCGCTAGTTGTTGCGGTGGACGCCTGGCGGTTCTGTTGGTGCCGGGGGCGCCTTGACCGGCGGCGTGAAGAGGTTGCCTCCGGTGGGGTTGATGCTCTTCTCGCCCGGGGCGGGTGACGCAGGTGGTGCCGGCGAAGGCGTCGTGGTCGTCGTCGTGGTAGTGGTCGTGGTCTCGGGTGCCTTCTGTTCTTCCTTGGCGCAGGATGCGGTCAGCGCACCCATCGCGACAATCGCGATGCCCCCGGCAACAGCCGCAAGACGACGGGCCAAGCGGGATGACTCCATGTTCAGTTCCTGTCTATATGCGCCGCGACTAGCCGTTTCTTGACGAGTGGTCGCGGCAGGTGAACGGATGTAGCCCTGTCAAGATCATGACACAGTTAACTCCGTCCGCGTGAATATCGAGGAAAATCGACCTCTACGGTTAGTCAGGCGCACCGGACCGGCGTCGCCGCCGAGCCAACGAACGTGCGGCAAACACCCGGGTAAACGAACACAGCGGATGTGCGAAAACGCTCGACTTGCCATCAGGAAATTTTCCTCCAAGATGGCAACTCGACCGGACGAAAAGGCGTACAGCTTTAGGGGAGTCACCCCACATGCGAGCCACAGGGAGCGAGATGAACACACTGCGCAAAGTGCTAGCCATCGCCTGCATCACCCCACTGGCAGCGTTTGGTGTCGCCGCGTGCGGCGGCGGTCAGAAGAGCGGCGGTGGCGGTGGCGGTGGCGGTGGTGGGGGCGGCGACATCAACGTCGCCATGACCTCGTTCCCGGATTACGTCGACCCCCAGCTCTCCTACACGCTCGAGGGCTGGGAGGTGCTGTGGAACGTCTACACCCCTCTGCTGACCTATAAGCACGCCAAGGGCAAAGAAGGCACCCAGGTGGTGCCCGCATTGGCCGAGAAGATGCCCGATATCTCACCCGACGGCAAGATCTACAAGCTCAAGCTGCGGCCGAACATGAAGTACTCCGACGGAACCCCCATCAAGGCATCCGATTTCACGTACGGCATCCAGCGGCTGTTCAAGGCCGACTCGGGCGGCTCGGTGTTCTTCGACGTCATCGTCGGCGCCAAGGACTACGCGGACGGCAAGGCCCAAACCATCAGCGGCATCAAGACCGACGACAACACCGGCGACATCAGCATCGAACTCACCGAGCCCAATGGCACCTTCGAGAACGTGCTCGGGCTGATGTTCGCCGCACCGGTGCCGCCGACCACCCCACTGGACAAGGACGCCACCAACAATCCACCACCGTCGAGCGGTCCGTTCATGATCAGCAAGGTGGAGGCGCCGCGCACCATGACGTTGGAGCGCAACCCGAACTTCAAGACAGTCAAGGACGCAGGCGCCGACGAGGTGGCCGACGCCAACGTGGACAAGATCACGATCACGGAGAACAAGAACAACAGCGCCCAGGTGACCGACATCGAGCAGAACAAGGTCGACTTCATGGTCGACCCGCCGGCGTCCGACCGCCTGCAAGAGGTCAAGGCCCGCTACGGCGATCGTTTCCGCATGGAGGATTCGATCAACACCTACTACTTCTTCATGAACATGGAGAAGGCGCCGTTCAACGACATCAAGGTGCGCCAGGCGATCAACTACGCGGTCGATCCCGAAGCCCTGAACCGGATCTTCGGCGGCCGGTTGCATCCGACACAGCAGATCCTGCCGCCCGGCATGCCCGGCTACGAGGAATACAAGCTGTACCCCGGTCCTGACATGAACAAGGCGAAGCAGCTGATCGCAGAAGCCAACCCGGCCGACCGTGACATCACCGTCTGGACCGATGACGAACCGGACCGCAAGCGGATCGGCGAGTACTACCACGACCTGCTCACCCAACTGGGCTTCAACGCGACGCTCAAGGTGATCGCAGGTGACGTGTACTGGACGACGATCGGCAACCAGTCAACGCCCGACGTCGACACCGGATTCGCCGACTGGTTCCAGGACTTCCCGCATCCCGATGACTTCTTCCGCCCGCTGCTGCACGGCGACAGCATCCTGCCGACCAATGGCAACAACTATTCGCGGGTGAACATCCCCGCCAACAACGCCAAGCAGGACGAGCTGCTGACGAAGCTGATCGGCGACGGAGGAGTCGAGCAGCAGTACGCGGATCTGGACAAGTCATACATGGACCAGGCGGTCTGGGCCCCGTACGGAAACGAGCAGTACACCACGTTCGTGTCCGATCGCATGGACTTCGACAAGTCCTATCATCATCTGCTGTTCAACCAGGACTACACGTCGTTCGCGATCAAGTAGCCACTGATGGTCGCCCAAATCGGCGAACTGGAGGTCCCAGGAGAACCGCCACTACCGACCGGTGTCCCTGCATCGCAGATCCAGGGCCGTAGCCCCTGGTATCTGGCGTGGCTTCGGTTGCGGCGCAACAAGGTTGCGCTGGTCTGCGGCGGCGTGTTCGTGCTCATCGTGCTGTTCTGTCTGGCAGCG
>Ga0070712_100002962_pt1 | contig 10507 bp, 9 predicted proteins | sample LARL81metaG_FD_71396 | JGI IMG/M metagenome (GOLD analysis project Ga0070712, IMG submission 71396) | Corn, switchgrass and miscanthus rhizosphere microbial communities from Kellogg Biological Station, Michigan, USA - LAR L8-1 metaG | ecosystem: Host-associated > Plants > Roots > Rhizosphere ...
CGATAATAATTGTGACGATCATGGATTCAGCTCCCATTCTTCGGCCTTGCGCACGCACAAGGTCAAACCGTTAACGCGTTCGACGACCACCCGGTCACCGTCGTGCAACGCGGGTTCTCCGTGAATTGGATTGGACTCGGCGCGCCAGAGTGCCCCGTCGACGAAGACCTGCGCCTCGGGGCCGGCACTCGAGCGGACGACGCCGACATGGCCGACGAGCGCCTCTCGGCCCGTGCGTGGGCGCGCTCTTATCGGGCGCAGGATTCGGCGCCTGGAGAGCAGTAGCAGCGACACTGCCGCCGCCGCAGTACACAGCGCAACGATCAGCACGACTGCTGCGCCGGCGCCAGCAGCGAGCAACAGCAGCGCCGCACCACCGATAGCGGCAGCGGTCCCGCCGGAGCCGATCAGTCCACCGCTCGACAGATGCGCCTCAGCCAGTAACAGCACCACGGCGACAACGATCAACGCCAGTCCGAGAGCAGTCATGGCCTCAATGCCTCGCTAGCACTGTTCGTCGCATCCTGAATGCATCCCGCGCCCCGGCGAAATCGGGGCGCCGCGCTCGAGGACCGTGTAGTCCTGATCGGATCTCGACACTACAAGACGGAAGGAAGTCACGTAAGCCATTATACTACGACCTATAGTATGTTTCCGCGTCGTAGGTGCCCGGCGCAGGCGCGACGCAGGGACTTCAACGCCGGGAACGGGTAGAACGTCGCTATCTCGGCCGAGCTTTCAGGTGCGCGCACGGCCGCGCGGCGCGGCGCAGTCCGCCCGCGGCGCACAGCGCCTCCTCATGTCATGGCGGTCCGGAAATTCACTACCTACCTTGGCGGCTCGCGGACGCGCCGACGCATCGGGATCGCCAGCTAAAACCTGCGAGAGCGCCCGACGGCCGAGGACCAAATCTGATCGAAGGCGCGCTGGTCATGAGGATGCACCCAGCACTCGGCGATCTTGCCACCGGCAACGCGAAATACGCTCACGGTTCCCCACGCGAAGGTCTCACCTCCATGCTCCACCTCGCCGCCGGCGAGGACCACCGCGCGCTCATCGTCGGCGAGCACTCCGCGAACATCGATACGGAACGTTGCGTCGCTCAGGTCGCGTCGTCGGGCGAAGTAGCGCAGCACCGCCTCGCGCCCTCGGTAGTCGCCTGCGATCGCGCTCTCACCGGGCACATGCCAGGCCACATCGTCGCTGAGCATCGCCCCGACGGGTCCCTGCTCTGCCCCTGCGTAGAAGCGATTCTGGCGGTCGTGGAACTCGCGGACGAGCCGCGCGTGCGGATGCCGATCGGACATCCGCACAGTATCTCGGCCGCGCTGGCTACGGCTACTGATCCGCCGCCCGAACAGCCGCGGCCGCGGGGCAAACGACGGGTGAGCTGCGCGTCTGTCCTGCCTCCCGCCATCGCGTACTCGCGGGGCCGCGGAGCTTCTGACGAGCATGAAGACAGCGTCGGAATCCCGATCGTCGAGACCTAACTGCAGAGAAAAGATCCGCGGTCTACTATTACATGTACTATTATTCGTAGTAGATGCTCCAGCCCCACCAGACAGACGACGTCCCTAGGAACGAGCCTCCGAGTCGCCACTACGACCTCGCCGTTCACGGTGCGCAGCAGCAGTGGCAGCGGATTCGCTGGGCGCTGTTCGTCTTCCCAGACATTACGGACGTGGAGCCGACCGAAGACCCGGACGTCGTCCGCGTCTTCTACGAGGGCAGTCGCCCCTACCCACGCGTGTGGACGGTCGAGCTGCGCCAGCGGGGCTTTGACCTGCCGCCGGTGGCCTAGTGCGGCCGCGGCAGGCACCCCACCCGGCGCACGATCGGCCGCGCCCGACCTCCCGCGAGATCGTGCAAGCGATCGCGGCGCTGCGCAACAGCTCTCAGCCCAAGACCACGACGCCGGTGCGGAGACGACCACCTACCACCCCTCCCAGGCCAATCAGGACATCACCTCACTCTCGGCCATCTGGCTCATCGTGCGCAGAGGGCCTCGTCGTGGCGTAGCGACGCGCGAGCCTGTGGCCTCCCCCGGCTAAGCGAGCAGTGCGCGACAGCTAGCTTGACGAGGGGTCAAGCGGAATCGGCCCGAACAAATGCCGCGCACCTGGGAGCACGTTGTATCGCCGTCTATTCGCAGAGTGCGACGCGCTGCTCGCGGGTAGGTGCGACGTACTGCTCGCAGGCGATGGGTCCGGACTGCGTTCGGAGCTTCGGTCGGCTTGTCGGTGCGCTCGGGAGCGTCCCGCGCTGCTTGATCACACCAGGTCGGCCTGTGCGCAAGCGCCACCAGTCGCGGGGACGCTCGACGCAGTTTCGGAGTAGCACAACGAACTGGCTGATTAGTCCTTCATCGGACCCGCGGAGTGCGCCACGCTGTGGCATTTGTCTGTCCTCCCATGTATCGAGCCTACGGGGTTAGCTGACGGGCTCGCGGCTACATGTGCCGCTAAGGCCGGAACACCGACCCATTAGCCCCAACAACTCGGTTCCCCCGCCCGCTGCACCGTGCACAGCGGCTCGGCAGTAAACATCAAGGACGCTACAACACGGCTGGGCGGAACCGAAACCAAGGTCGTTCTGTTGCACAGGCTCTAGACCTCCCTCATTCCCACCCGAAAAACCCAACGGAGCCAAAGGGAGTCGGCTCAAACAAATACAACGACGCCCTCGTGTCGTGGTAGCCATCTGACCTGGTCGACTGCTCTCGTGGGGTAGGAATGGGGTAGGCACCGCCCCTCAGGAGCCCTTTTCAGCCCCTTTCAGCGGTAGACGCCCTTGCTAGCGCCTCGGCTCCGAACCAGGCACATTGCCTGCAAATCGCCCAGATCTCCCGAAAAAACGGAGGGGGAGGGATTCGAACCCTCGTCAGAGGAAAACCCCCTGAAACGGTTTTCGAGACCGCCGCATTCAACCGCTCTGCCACCCCTCCGGGCACTTGCAAGGCTAGATGATGCCGCGGCCACGGGGGCGCCCCGGCTCGGCGGCCCAGCTGCCCCCAGGCCGTCCGGCCGGCGGCCTGCTCGAGCTAGCGGCGAGACGCGAAAAAGGCGCTGAGGATCTCGCCGCACTCTGCTTCGAGCACGCCGCTCCCGAGCTCGGGGCGGTGGTTCAGCTGCGGCTCGCCGACCACGTCCAGAACGCTTCCGCACGCTCCCGCCTTCGGGTCAGCTGCGCCGTAAACGACGCGGTGTACTCGGGCCAGCACCGCCGCCCCCGCGCACATGCAGCACGGCTCGAGCGTCACGTACAGCTCTGCCCCCAGGAGTCGCCAGCTGCCGACCGCCCGCGCGGCCTCGCGCAACGCGATCATCTCGGCGTGTGCCGTAGGGTCCTGCCGCAGCTCTCTCTCATTGTGCCCCGCGGCCACGACCTCCCCCCCGCTGACGATCACCGCTCCGATTGGCACGTCCTCGTGAGCGAGCGCCCGCTCGGCCTCGCGCAGCGCCAAGCGCATGAAGTAGTCATCACCCGGAGGGACGTGGTCGAGCATCTCGTGTTCAGGCGGGAGCGAGTTGAATCGCTTGCGACAAGCCTAGCGCCCCGAGAATCGAGGAATCCGGGCGGCCGCGCGGAACTTGTGCTGATCGGCGCGCCGCGCGTGCGCAGTTACAGGTATGCGACGCCTTTTGGGCATTCGCGCATCATCATGGGTCGCTGAGCTCCCGAAATGCTCGCCATTCCAAGACATCTACGGGGCGTGCGACACGCCCACAGGCCAGCGATGCAACTCGCCGGCTCGGCGCTCGTGGCGTGGTCGCTATTGCTCGCGCTCAGCTCGCTGCCGGCAGCAGCGGCCACCGGCGCCCTGCCGCCGCCAGCGCGTCATGGCAGCGCTGGCGAAGGCGTCCGTCAGATCGTGGTCAAGTTCCGGCCCAGCGGCGCCTCGGGAGCGCGCGCGGTCGCAGCTTCGGTTGGGACGACACCTCGCGCCCCCCTCGGCTCGCGCACGGAGGTGCTGCCGCTAGCGCACGGAGCCTCGCTTGACACCGCCTTGCGACGCATGCGCAGCCGCCGCGATGTCGTTTGGGCCGTGCCCGACGTGCGCGCACGCGCCGCTGCGGTGCCGTTCCCCAACGACGACGGCGCCGGCAGCGACCCGGGGGACTGGCAGGCGCTGCAATGGAACTTCGTAGGACCGTTCGGCGTGAACGCGCCGCAAGCCTGGGCTAATGTCGCCGCCGACGGCGCCCCGGGCGGCCGCGGCGTGGTGGTCGCTGTGCTCGACACCGGCGTCGCCTACGCCAATCACGGCCCGTTTCTACGCTCGCCTGACTTCTCGCGCTACCAGTTCGTCAGCGGCTATGACTTCATCGCGCGCGGGCACTTCCCCGAGGACCGCAACGGTCACGGAACGTTCGTCGCCGGAACCATCGCCGAGGAGACCAACAACGCCTTCGGACTCACCGGATTGGCGTACGGAGCGCGCATCATGCCTGTGCGTGTGCTCGACGGAGAGGGGGAAGGCGAAGCGTCGACGATCGCCGAAGGAGTGCGCTTCGCGGTGCGGCATGGCGCCCGGGTCGTCAACCTGAGCCTCGAGTTCTCACCTAACGTGACCGCCTCTGACATCCCCGAGCTACTGGACGCCTTGCGTTACGCGCGCCGCCACAACGTGCTCGTGGTCGCTGCGGCCGGCAACGAGGCGCACACAGCGATCGCCTACCCCGCGCGTGCCCCGTACGTCGTCGCCGTAGGCGCCACCACCGAACACGGCTGTCTTGCCGACTACTCCAACGATGGCTCCGGGCTAACGCTCGTCGCCCCCGGCGGCGGGGCCGACGCCAGCCTCCCGGGCGACCCCAACTGCCACCCCGAACAGCCGGCGGGCGGGGACATCTACCAGGTCACCTTTGCCGGCTCTTCGCCGCGGCGCTTCGGGTTGCCTCCCGGCTACGAAGGCACCTCGATGGCCGCTCCGCACGTGTCCGCGATTGCAACGCTCGTGATCGCCAGCGGCGTGCTCGGCCGCAACCCGACGCCGGCTCGGCTCACTGCTCGTCTGCGAGCTACCGCGCGCAAGCTCGGAGGCGGTGGCGACGAAGCCCTCTACGGAGCCGGGCTCGTCGACGCGGCGGCGGCGACAGCCCCGGGCGGGCCCGACGCGGTGGCGCGCTAGCGCCGGCGCGTGCCCTCCTCAGCCGCGACGGGGCCAGAAGCCCAGACGCCCCCGCCGCGGTGCGAGATTGCGGTGATCGGGGCCGGGATCATCGGACTCGCCGTTGCGCGCGAGCTGCTCAATCGCCGGCCGCGGTCTTCGCTGTGCGTGTTCGAGCGGGAGCGCTCCGTGGGTGCCCACCAGACTGGGCACAGCTCTGGCGTGATCCACGCGGGGATCTACTACAACCCGGGCTCGCTGAAGGCGCGCCTCTGCGTCCGCGGCGCGCACGCGCTGCAGCGCTACTGTGCCGAGCGCGACGTCGCCGTGAGTCGCCGCGGGAAGCTGATCGTCGCCACCGGCCCGCATGAGCTACCGCGCCTGGACGAGCTCGAACGGCGCGGCACAGCCAACGGGGTGGCCTCGCTGCGGCGGCTAGACGCCGCCGAGATCGTGCACGTCGAGCCCCACGCGCGCGGCATTGCCGCACTGCACTCACCCGATACGGCGGTCGTCGACTTCTCCAGCGTGGCGCGCGCGCTCGCGCGCGATGTACGGCAGGCAGGCGGCGTGATCGCGACCGGCTGCGGGATCGAGCACATCGCCGTCAGGCCGCGCTCGCTGGGCTTCCAACATGCGCAGGGGTGGACGGAGGCGTGCCACGCGATCTTCTGCGCCGGAGCGTGGGCCGATCGTCTGGCCGTGGCCGCGGGAGCCGACCCCGACCCGAGAATCGTGCCCTTTCGCGGCGCGTACCTAAGGCTTCGGCCCGAGCGCCGCCACCTCGTCCGCGGTCTCATCTATCCCGTTCCCGATCCCGCGCTGCCATTCCTCGGCACCCACCTCACGAGGCATGTCGACGGTGAGGTGACTATCGGGCCCACCGCGCTGCTCGCCGCGGCGCGCGATGCCTACCGCCTGCAAACCGTGCGCCGCGAGGACGTGCTCGATGCGCTGAGCTGGCCCGGCACCTGGAGGATGCTTGGCCGCCACTGGCGCGCCGCCGCGATCGAGCTTCGCCGCTCGCTCAGGCGAGCCGCGCTGGTTCGAGCGGCAGCCTCGATCGTGCCGGGGCTCCAAACCGCGGACGTCGAGCCGGCGTACGCGGGCGTGCGAGCGCAAGCGCTTGCTCGCGACGGCCGACTGCTCGAGGACTTCGCGTTCTCGAGCACCCCGCACGCGTTGCACGTCCGCAATGCCCCATCGCCGGCCGCGACCGCCGCGCTGGCGATCGCGGAGCACGTGGTCGAACGGGCCCTGCGCGAGTTTGGCCTGGCCCGCTGATCGGCCGCGCTCGAGGCGCCGCACTCAGCCCAGGAGCTCGATCGCGCCGCGCTCGGCAAGGTATAGGAGCGCAGCGCGTGCATCGGCCGCTCCCGCCTCGCCCTGCAGCTCTTCGGCGATCGCGGCCAGAGGGCGCTTGCCGTCAACCGTGCATAGTGCCTGGAACTGCAGCGCGTTGATCCCGAACGGCGGCTCGCCGAACAACTCTGCCTGCATGGTCTCCTGTCCGTTGCGCAGGTACAGACGGGAGGCCGCGTCGTACCTGCGCGAGAGCGTTGGGATCAGGCGGTCGAGCTCGCCGCGCCCATTGGCGGCGCTGAGCGCAGCCAGCGTCCGCTCGCGGATCTGCGCCGTGCGGGGGTCCTCGCCGAGCGGGTCGCACTCGAAGTCGTTGAACTTGAGGTACAGGTTCAGCGATCGCGCGGCATTGCGCCGCAGGTGCCAGGTGGTCGAGCCGGCAAACATCACCACGTCGCGCGCGCGATCCTTCAGCTCAACCTCGCGCGCGCTCTTGAGTACGACCTCCGGACGTTCCTCGGGCTGCAGGCTCGCGGAGAAGTCGGCGGCCTTGTTGAAGGAATTAACTCCCCGGTGCTCATAGGGGTAGAGGACGAGGCTCGACTCCTGCGGAATCTCGATCGACAGGCCGACTGACACCTGCGAGGGGAAGCGATCCTTGTGGGCCGGCGGCTCCGGGGCCGCGTTGGGCTCGTAGCACTGGATGTGACGCTCCGACAGTGTCATTTTTGCGCGGTTCAATCCGCACACCGCGGCGACGGCGTCAAACAGCTCACCTGGGTACTCGATACCCTCGGAGAACTCGAACAGCGACTGTTCCTTCTTTCCTTTGATCGCGAAGCTGTCGAGCATGTGGTCGCCGAGCTGCTCGCGCGCATAGGCCAGCAGCAACTCGTGGAACTCCTCGCTCACGCCCCCGGGGATGTGCACCCATTCCTGCGATCGGTACGTCTCGGCGTAGTCGCTCGGATCGAAGTCGAACACTTTCATCGGCAGATCACTTCCTCCTTGTCGCGTCCTGTCCGCCGTCAGTCGTCACAGCGCGGGCCTGGAACTGCTCCGGTGCGACCCGCCCCGGCCGGATCGCGAGAGTGTTCCATCGATCCAAGTGATGTGCAAGCCTAGAAGCGACCATGTCCAATCCGCCCGCGATCCTGCTCGGTGGCACCGTCACGGCCCTGTCGGTGGCGCGCAGCCTCAGCGACGCGGGCGTCGAGGTTCACGTCCTCGACCATCGCAACTCGCCCGTTCGGCACAGCCGGCTGTGCCGGGCATTCGTCGAGCTGGACGCCGGCGACATGCAGGCTGGGATGCTCGACTGGCTGCGCTCGAACCCGCGCGAGGCGGTGCTGCTGGCGTGCGGCGATGAGGGCCTGGAACTGATCGCGCGCCACCGCTCCGAGCTGCTCGAGCTCGGCTTGCGGCCGATGGAGGCCGACGACGAGGTGCTGCTGGCGATGCTCGACAAGCAACGCACCGACGAGCTGGCCCGCGAGCACGGCATCGCGGTTCCGCGCGTGCTGCCGCTGCGCGGCCACGGGGACATCGAGGCCGTGAGCCGCGAGTTTGGCTACCCATGCGTGCTCAAGCCCGTCCACTCACACATCTTCGTGCGCCGAACCGGATCGCACGCGAAGGTGATCTTCGTCGAAAGCGAAGCAGCCCTGCGGGCCGAATCCGAGCGCTTGCACGGGCTCGGGGCCGAGATGCTCGTGATCGAGGTGATCACGGGTCCCGACGACGAGTTCGTCTCCTACTACAGCTACCTGGACGAGGCCGGGCGGCCGCTGCTTCACCTCACCAAGCGAAAGCTGCGCCAGTATCCGACCTACTTCGGCTCGGGCACCTACCACCAGACCACGCGCGATCCCGAGGTCGCCGACGTCGGGCTTCGCTTCCTGCAAGCCGTCGGCCTGCGCGGCTTGGGCAATGTCGAGTTCAAGCGCGACGGCAGCGACGGCCGGCTCAAGCTGATCGAGTGCAACGCACGCTTCACGATGTCCAACGAGCTGATCCGCATCGCCGGCGTGGATCTCGCGCTGTTCTCGTACAGCCGCGTGCTCGGGCGCTCCACCCCGGCCGTTGACAGCTACCGCGCCGGCGTGCGCCTATGGGATCCGGTGCACGACGTGCTCGCCTTTCGGGAGTATCGCCGCGGCGGGGAGCTGACGCTCGCCGGGTGGGGCTCAAGCCTGCTCCACCGCCAGCACCTGCGCACGATGCGCATAGACGACCCTCTTCCGGCGATGCTCGGCCTTTCGCGTCTCGTGGGCAGGGCGACCGGGGGGCCGCTGCGCCCTGCGCGAGCCGCCCGACAGCGCCGCTCACCGCTGGCGCGGGGACTGAGCGCGCTCTCCGAGCGTGCCCTCGCTGCCGGGGGGAGCAGGTCGCCGATCGCGTCGCGCATGGAGCTCGCCGCCACGGTCGGCCCCGCGTATGCGCTGCGGCGCCTACGCTCCGATCGCCGCTTCAGCGGCCTCGGCGAGCCGGCGCGCCACGAAGCCTATGCGCGGATCTGGAGCGAGGCCGCAGAGGCCACGGGAGCGCGGGTGCAGGAGCTCGCAAGAGGCCTGTTTGAGATCAGCAGGGACGGCGTGCGAGCCCGGGTCTTCCAGCAGATGATCGACATCGAGGATCCGGTGGCGCTCGAGGTCGCCCTCGACAAGGCCCTCGTACACCGTCTGCTGAGCGACTTGGGCTTGCGCGTCCCGGAGCATCTCGAGTTCGACGTGCGCGATCCCGCTCCGGCGATCGAGTTCCTCGAGCGGGCCGGCGGGCCCTGCGTGGTCAAGCCTGCTGCGGGCAGTGGAGGGGGGCACGGGACCACGGCGGGCGTCGAGACAGCCGAGGAGCTGATGCGCGCGCGGCGCAACGCGGCGACGAACACGCGACGCCTGCTGATCGAGCGCCAGGCGACAGGCGCCGTCTACCGGCTCCTGCTCTTCGAAGGCGAGCTGCTCGACATCGTTCGCAGCGTCCCCGGCCACCTGGTGGGCGACGGGGTCTCGACGATCGAACAGCTGATCTTCGCCGAGAACGAGCGACGGGCGGCCGCCAAGGGCGCCGCCGGTCTCGCGCTGCTTGGGGCCAACCTGGACATGCTGCTGTGCCTCGAACACGCCGGCTTGTCGCTGTCATCGGTCGCGCCGACCGGGCGCAGGATCGCAATCGGCGCCGTCACGAACAACAACGCGACCGAGGACAACGAGACCTTCCGCGGCGACCTCTCGCCCGAGCTCGTCGCACACGCGAGGCTCGCGCAGGAGGCGGTCGGCGTGCGCCTGGCGGGCGTCGACGTGATCACGCCGGACCCCTCGAGGCCGCTCGTCGAGACCGGGGGCGTGATAAACGAGGTCAACGGCACGCCTGGCCTGCACCATCACTACCTGGTCGCCGATGCGGCCGGCGCCACGCGGGTGGCGATCCCCGTGCTCGAGCGCCTCCTGAGCCGAGCGCCCGGCGATGCGACCGCCGACGGCGACGGACGCGCGCCTTCAGAGATCGCCTGGCGCGGTTCGGCCTGAGCGCTCGTCGATCGCCGCCAGCACCTCGGCGGCGCTGGGCGCACGCTCGTGGTCAAACGCATCACGCAACCCCAGATCGGCGAGAGCCCGAAGCACCTCAGAGCCCGCACGGGAGATCACGGGATCGATTCCGGCAGCTGCGACGACCTCGCTGGAGGCGTCCAGCTCGTCCGCGCGGCGCCCCGCGTGCACGGCGAGCGCGCAGAGCACTCGCTCAGCCAACTGCGGAAATGGAACCGACTCGCCGGGGCCCTTGACCGTGGCCAGGACCTCGTGCTCCAGGCCATAGCGACGAGCCGCGAGCGTCATCTCGACGATCAGCGCGTCCCGGCCCTTCATGTAGACGCTGCGCAGCAGCTTCAGCAGCGTGGCATGGCCCGCGGGCGCGTCGATCACGCTCACGCGCAGCCCCGCCGGCGACACCAGCGCCTGCCAGCGCGAGGCGCCTGCGCCGCTGAGAACGATCGGCACCTCCGCGCCGCTGGTGGCGACGGTGCCTAGCACCGCGCCGTCCACGTAGTCCGCCCCGGTGGGGTCGAACAGCGCCGCGGCCACCTCGGCGTCGGCGAGC
>Ga0070712_100002965_pt1 | contig 10504 bp, 4 predicted proteins | sample LARL81metaG_FD_71396 | JGI IMG/M metagenome (GOLD analysis project Ga0070712, IMG submission 71396) | Corn, switchgrass and miscanthus rhizosphere microbial communities from Kellogg Biological Station, Michigan, USA - LAR L8-1 metaG | ecosystem: Host-associated > Plants > Roots > Rhizosphere ...
ACTTTAATCGTTTCCTGCGCTTCCACCGGCGGCGGCGTTTGCAACAACAGCCCGCAGCTCAATCCGCATACCGTAACGTTTGTTTCACTGGCCAGCGGCGAATCTGAAACCATAACGATTGTCGCCGCGACGAGCGCCAGCCTTTTGAATGGCGCATCGCTCACCAATACCGTCAGCATAGGAAACAAATCGGCGGTCGATCCAGATCCGACGAACAATTCCGCCACGGCAACCATCGCCATCACGGCACAGGCTGGGCCTTCCACTCTTACGGTCTCGCCGGCAACGGCGTCCTTTGGTGGGCTCGCAATCCTGAGCGCCACTTTGCAGAAGGCATCCAACGGCGGACTGATTTCCGGCAAGACCATCACCTTCGCTTTAAACGGCACAACTGTGGGCACAGCTCTAACCAATAACGCTGGCCAGGCTTTCTTCACCACCAGCATTGCCGGCATTCCGCTGGGAACATACGCCGGCGCAATCAGCGCAAGTTTTGCCGGCGACACGTTGTTCACTGCAAGCAGCGGCGCCGGATCACTCACGGTGAATCGCGCCGTCCTGACCGTTGTGGCTGCGACCGTGGCCAAACTTTATCTGGACCCGAATCCGCCATTCACATACGCGATTACAGGCTTCCTGAACGGTGATACCGCCGCAGTTGTCAGCGGGTCCACCGCCTGCAACACGGTTGTTCCGACCGACGCCAGCACTCCAGCCGGGCGCTATGCTATTCACTGCCCGGTGGGAACGCTTACAGCCGCGAACTACACGTTTGTGACTTTTGACGGAACACTCATCGTCAACAAACCGCCGCTGACGGTGGTGATCGACAATGCAACGCGGGTTTATGGCGATCCCGATCCCGCATTCACCGGCACGATTACCGGTCTGCGGGGAAGCGACGTTATCACCGCTACCTACAGCACCCCGGCCACAGCCGCTAGCTCAGTCGGGACATACCCGATTGTTCCAAACTACATCGATCCAGGCGGAGTGCTCAATAATTACAACCTGATTGTCACCAATGGAACTCTCACCATCACGCCAGCTCCTTTGAGCGTGACCACAGACAATGCCAGCCGCGTGTATGGCGATCCCAACCCGGTGTTTACCGGCACGATCGTGGGCATCAAAAATGCCGATAACATCACCGCGACTTATACCACCATCGCCAATGCAACTAGTGCTGTTGGAACGTATCCCATTGTGGCCAACCTGATTGACTTCACACACAAGCTCGGGAATTACACTGTCGCTAAGACAGACGGTGTTCTTACGATCACTCAAGCGCCGCTAACGGTGACCGCGGCAGACGCTTCGCGGCTGTATGGCGATCTGAATCCCGTGTTCACCGGCACGATTGTTGGAATCAAGAATGGGGACGCCATTACTGCCACCTATGCCAGCACGGCAACGGTGCTCAGTGATGTGGGAACCTATCCCATCATTCCCGCGCTGGTGGATCCAACGCTCAAATTGGGTAACTACTCTGTTACTTCGATCAACGGCGTTCTTACCATCAATCCCGCGCCGCTGACTTTCACCGGTGCGAATGCCAGCCGGGTTTATGGCAATCCCAATCCCGCTTTCACCGGAACGTTTGTAGGGTTGAAGAATGGCGATGTTCTTACGCTGACCTTCACCTCTGCTGACGTTACCAGCTCGGTGGGGACATATCCCATCGTTCCTGTAGTAGGCGGAGCCAAAGCCATTGACTACACGATCACTCTCAAGAACGGCGTCTTAACAATCACTTCAGCGCCTCTCTCGGTGACAGGCCCCAACGGAAACCGCTTGTATGGCGATCCCAATCCGCCGAGCACGATCACGGGAATCAAGAACAGTGACAACATCACTGCAACTGTAGCTTCCCCCACGGCAACCAGCGTGCCCGGAACTTATGTTACGGTCCCGGTCCTTCTTGACCCGACAGGCAAGCTGGGCAATTACACGGTGACTCTGAGAAACGGCTCAGTAACAGTCAACAAAGCGCCGCTCTCAGTCACTGCGAGCAGCTTCTCGCGGCCATTCGGCTCGGCCAATCCAACGCTGACGGGCATAATCACCGGCATCAAGAATGGTGAGAACATTACGGCCACTTACAGCACCACGGCCACACAAACCAGCAATGTGGGAACATTCCCGATTACCCCGGCAGTGTCATTCTCGCCGGCCGGTCTCAGCGGAAATTACAACCTGACGACATCGGCGGGAACGCTCACGATCACGGCGGTGCCGCTTAGCATCACGTCGAACAGCCAGACCGTGGTGTTGAACGGTACGATTGCCGCCAGCGCGACCTATAGCGGCTTTGTTCTTGGCCAGGGTCCGGCAAACCTGTCAGGCACTTTGAGCTGCAGCTCGAACGGCAGCACCATTGGCACGCATACTCTCAGCTGCTCGGGACAAAGCTCAACCAATTACACGATCAGCTTTGTGAATACCGGAGTGGAAACCGTGACTTACGCTCCTCTCGGGACGTGCTCCAACGGTCCGGGTCACCAGATACTGGCGCCCATCGCGACCAACGGCAGCACGCAGTTCACGAAAGCCACAACCCCGACGATTCCAGTGCAGTTCCGGGTTTGCGATGCGAAGGGGGCCTCTATCTCCAGCACCGTAATCTCCAGCTTCACTCTCACGTCGATCAACGGTGTTCCGGCCGGTACGCCTGCTCCGCAGGGTGGCCCATTTGCCTTCGTCGGCGGCACGCTCCTGAACGGCGCAGGCTCTTCGGGCTGGCAGTTCGTTATGTCAACCAGCAACCTGACCGCCGGCAACACTTACGCTTACACCATCAACCTGAATGACGGTACATCGATACCGTTCCAGTTCAGACTCAATTAACAGCCTGCAACACAAAGGGGACGGCCCGGGCCGTCCCTTTTTTCCGCCCGTTTTAGCGGCGAAGCCAGATTAGTTAGTTCTCGAGCGAGGGCTGCCAGGAAATTTGGTGGCTCTTTTTTGCATGCCGGTTGCAAATACCTGCACACACGACGGCCCAGAAAAGCAGTAGATTTGCGGAGTCCCTCCAAGATTAAAGACTTTAATGATTCTCCAATGTCGGTCTAATTCCTAAGGCCTAAAACTGAGGGAACTAATTGGCGAATCTTCGCCTTTTTAATGGGCACAGCTCGCTCTTCCGGTGTTTTGAGGGAGCTGGACCTGGTGAAGATCGCGACGATCCGCGTTGTCGAGAGAATTGCTCGCAAATGCGGCCGTCTTTGTTGAGTACGGATGAAACCTTGCCACATTAAAAAGCAAGGAAGATCCTGGGGCTAAGCTCCGGGACAAAAAGGCGAAAAAAATGAGCTCCTCCAAACGGACTACAGCTGCCCAGGGCAAAAACTGCGTTCCAACACTCTCAGCGCGCAATTTGTTCTGTCTGGTAATGATCGTGATGCTTGGATTCGTCACGGCAAGCGCACAAACCCTCATCACGCCACCAAGTACGACGATCCAATATCTTGGCGTACCGAACCCGCAGAGCAACACCGCTGCCGCTGTAACCGCCCCTTTGGGCGGCATCATCCTGAAGGGCACGGCCATCAACCCGGCTACCGGTGTGCCGTTTCGCCACCTATGGGTTGATGATGCTACTTCCGGCATCTGCCGCATAGATCCTGACTTGGACACGCCCGGACCTTACGCCATCAATTTGCAAACTTGCCCGTTCAAAATCAATGGCGCTTCCATTACGGGCGGCCCGATGTCGTTTGATCCAACTCCTCATTTTCTTGATCCCCAGCATCCCACGGTAGCCACAAACTATCTCTATTTTGCAGACGAGCAGCGGGCTTCAGAGGGAATCATGCGGATCGGCTATCTCCCCAGCGGAGACAGCGGCCACGGATTTCTGAACTTTGCCAGCTTATTTGTTATGGGTGGCAGCACCACCGGCGCCCGTTTCGGCGGAGGAACTACCGGCTGCGCTATCCCGGGAAATCCTGGCACTCCCCACTCAACCGTTCTCGATCCTTTGGGCAACCTGTGGGTCGGCTTCAAAAAGGGCGGTACGGTAGTTCGTTTTACCCAGCCGGGCACGGCTTCTGAAACCGGCTTTGGCACATGCGACCAGTTCATTGTTGTGGTGGCCACCATCGACAAGAAATCAGACGGTCTCGCCTTTATCGGCCATGATCTCTGGGGAGCGGACGGCACGTCACCGTTCTTCATCAAGAACGCGGACACAACTTGCATGGTTCCCCCACACGGGATTTGCACCGCCCCTACCGACGTAATTAACGTTCTGGGTGCGGCTCCAGTGGGTGCTGCCGCGGTTGCCGTAATGAGCGACCAGTATTACCCGGCTACGAATGGCAATAACGTCTATATTGCTCTTCAAGAAGCGCCAGCGGTGCCGCCAGCGCCACCGAATCCTCCGGATAACGTTGCCTGGTTGGGCAATGCTTCTGCCGCTGATGCGACCATGGCCAATACAACGCTCGACGTGACTTTCATGGGGACGTTCGATCCGCTTGCCGGTTCAAACCCTCCGCCTACTATTCTCAGTGGAGTGGCTGTGGACCAGACCGATCCCGCCAACGTTGTGGCCTTCAGCTCTGATGATTACAGCGGCGGCGGCGTATTGGCAAAGGGCATGTGGTTCCAGAGCTGCCAGGGAAATGCGCCGGCTCTGCCTCCGGGACCTGGGTTTACTCCTCTGAACTGCCCAACTCCCATCGCCACGGCGGCTCCCGGAGCGCCCGTGAATGTTGTGGGCGTGGCCAGCAATAACGCGGTCACCGTAAGCTGGAGCCCGACGCAGTCGAATCAGCCGGTCACCAGCTATACCGTAACCACCTTCGTTGGCGGCGTTGCAGTTGGTTCCACGCCGGTTGTTCCGGTCGCTGGATCTCTCTTCCCGCCGACCTCGGTGTTAATCAGCGGCCTCACGAATTTCACCGCTTATACCTTCACGGTAAGCGCGACGAATGCGTCTGGCACCAGCCCTGACTCAGCTCCCAGCGCCCCCGCTACGCCTCCAGGCGTCGCAAAGCCGGCCGCGCCCACGGGCGCCACGGCAATCCCTGGAGATACGCAGGCATCTGTAAGCTTTACCGTTTCGCCGCCTCCGCAAGGCGCGCCGATTACCAGCTACCTGGTTACCTCGAATCCTGGTGGCATCGTTGTCAGCATTCCGCCACCGGCCAGCGGCAATATCGGCACGGCATTGGTTGGCGGCCTGACCAACGGAGTGAGCTACACATTCACAGTGCAGGCGATTGATCCCGCCGGGGCAAGCGCGCCGTCAGCGCCGTCCAATGCGGTTATTCCATCGGCTGCGCATGTGCCGGTCATTACCGCGGCGGTCAGCGGTCCTACTTCGGTCAGCACTACGCCGTCGCAGGTTACCTACACGATCACCGTGACAAACCCGATCAATGCAACGCAGGCCTTCCCGGCAAACGTGAATGTCACGCATACGCTCACGCAGCAACCGAACAGCATCGCAGCCAGCGGCGCGTCACGAAACGGCGCCACGGGCGTTGTAACCATCACCACATCGTCTCCTCATCCCCTCAGCATCGGCCAGACGATCACGGTGGCGGGAGTTACAGATGCTTCTTTCAACGGCACCTTCACCATCAGTGATGTGCCTTCGGCCACCACGCTGACCTATAACCAGGCGGGAGCCAGCGCGACCAGCGGTTCTGGCACAGTCCTTGGCTTGCCGCTTGCCAACATTGTGATTGCGCAAACCAGCCAGGGCACGTGCACCTCCGGCGGGGCCGGGGTGATCACCGTTACCTGTAACCAGGGAGTTATGGCCCCTGGCTCAACGTCAACCATGACCGTCATCGTGCAAATCCAGAGTCAGGCTGTCCTCAACTCGGTTGTGGCCAGCGGAACTGATGCGGCAGGCACGCTCTTAGCGAACGCAAATGCCAGCATCACAACCACGGTTCCTCTGCCGTCGGTTTCTACGATTTCCGCTCCGGTCTCCGTGGTCGGAAATCCCGCGAGTCCCAATCCGAATGTCGGCCAGGCTGCAAACATCACCTGGACGGTCAGCAACGTTTCAACCACGCCCACGCCCAATGTTCAACTGGTGATCTTCGTACCTACCGGCCTGACCATCAACAATCCTAACCCTCCCACGCCGACCTTTGATAACAATGGCACCGGCTCCTGTACGGCAGCGTCTCCTGTGGTTGGAGGCAACCAGTTCGTCTGCACCACGTCAACGCTGGGTGGATCGAAAAAGAACGGCGCTAAACCGCCATCAACCATGATCGTGATCATTAACGTGACTCCGGCGCCTGGGACCTCGAAAGCGGTCTTCCATCCAACGGGGACCGTCAGCTTTGGACCCGGCGGGACGGATACTCTGCCCAACGTGGCCACACTGACCATCACTGTTAGATAACGTCCATTGGACTGCCGGGGTGCAACCACACCTCGGCAGTCCGGGTTTTGGAAAGACAACAGGAAACCGGGAGATTTTGTTAGACGATTTCTTTGCTCTGAATCCAGCGGGTCAGCTCATTGGCCCGCTTTTTGTGTCAAAAAAACCGGCTTGTAAATCGCTAGACGATATATTTGCGGGACGTTTTATCGCTCTCTTGTTTGAGACGCGCAGTCAGCAGCGCTTCCGGATGCATGTCGTGCTGAAAGTTGGGTCCTGGCAGTTTGGATGATGCCTTCTTGAACGCCATTAAGGATCCCGGGAACCAAGGTTCCCCGGACAGGAAGGCCAAAAAGTGAGACCCTCAGGTATCCTTGCGTCATTCGCGCGGAGCAAACCTGTTTTTCGCGGAAATTTCGCGGTGGTTTTGTTTTGCCATGCAGTCTTCATCGCGTTTGCGACTTTTGCAGCAAACGCCCAAACGGCCGTTAGCCCAACCACCAACACCCTCCAGTTTGCCGGCACACCCAACGCACAGAGTCCCATTACTGCTCCCACGGGAGCGCAGGTGCTTTATGGAACAGCGCTGAACCCCATCACCAATCAACCTGTCCGCCACCTCTGGGCCGGCGACGCCACCGCTGGCCTATGCCGCATGGACCCCGATCTTGATTCGCCTGGCCCGTACGCCATTAATCGGGGCACATGCCTCGCCGGCTTCGCGATCGATGGCGGCGCAATGGCGCTTGACCCGGTGAACAACCTGCTTTACTTCGTCGATAATCAGCGCGTTTCTCAGGGCGTTTTCAGAATCAATTATCTTCCCGCCGGGGACAGCGGCAATGGATCGCTGGATCGGACTTCTCTCTTCAGTCTTGGTGGCAGTCCTTCGACCAGCACATTTCCCGCTGGACAAACAGGGTGCAATTTTACTGGCACGCAACTCTTTCCCAACTCAGCCGCTCTCGATCCTGAAGGCAATCTATGGGTCGGCTTCGGCAAAGCCAGCGTGGTCCTCAGGTTCAATAATCCCGGCTCGTTGAATTCCACTAACTTTGGCAAGTGTCAGCAGTTCGTGCAAACCGTCGCCACAATCCCCAATAATCGCGTAGGTGCTGGCCTGGCCTGGATGGGGCACGACCTCTGGGGCGCCAGTCCTGAGTCTGTATTCGTAATTCCAAATGCTGACACCGTGTGCCTGAATGGGACCAACCCGGCATGCAGTTCCACGAATGGAACAATCAAGCTCACGCTGCCAGGTATCGTCGGCGCAACCGCGCTGGCGGGTGATCAGTTCTATCCCGCCATCAACGGCAACAATCTATACATCGGCTTGCCCACGGATGTCGCATGGGTCAGCAATGTCACGGGCGGTTCGGCCGGCCAGACGCTTGCCGTCGCTTACACCAACTCATCTGCCAATCCCCTCTCCAATGTGACGGCAGTCGGGATTGATGGAACAGATCCTGCAAACCTGGTGGTTTATGCCGGTGACGATCCCAGCGCGCTGGGCACGGCTGGCGCAGGACGATGGTTCCAAACGACGCAAACCTCCGCCGCACCCGGGCCTCCGGGAACTCCGCTCGACGTGATTGCTACCGGCGGCGGCGCATTACCCACTGCCACCGTAAGCTGGAGTCCCGCGCAGGTCGCGCAGCCGGTCACCAGCTACACGGTGCATAACAGCTTCGCTTCTAACGGTCTTCTTCTTCCCGACGCGCTGGTAACACCACTCGGCGGCGGATTGTTCCCGCCCACCTCCACCAGCATCAACGTTGTGCAAAATGTGGCGTACCAGTTCCAGGTTTCCGCCAGCAATGCGCAAGGTTCGAGTCCACTCTCGGCCGGCAGCAATGTTGTGCCGGTGGGCGCGGCAATTCCGGGCTCTCCAACCGCCGTTACAGCGGTTGCGGGAGACACGCAGGCCTCTGTCTCATGGACTGCTCCCATCAACAGCAATGGCGCGCTTGTCACCAGCTATACGGTGACGGCTCTTGTCAATGGCCTGCCCAGCGGGATCAGCTCAACCCTTGCCGCCCCGGCCACCAGCAGCGTCACTGCTGTCATTTCTGGTCTGGCAAACGGCACGGCATATACATTCAGCGTCCATGCCACCAGCTCCGGAGGCGATGGGCCGGAGTCGGCGTCGTCAACGGCGATTACACCCTCGGCCAGCAATGTGCCGGTGATGAAGATCCTGGTATCGGGTCCGCCTTCGCAGAATCCGGTCCCGGCCATTGTCTCGTATGAAGTCATTGTCACCAATACGTCGCTCTTTCCGGTGACGAACGTGGTTGTAAACAACGTTCTAAGCACCACAGACGGAGCGTCCATCATCGTTGCCGAGCCACCGCAGGGCTTTTGCACCGCTGCCGGAACTGGCGTCACCACGGTGGCTTGCGGGCTGGGAGCCATGGCTCCCGGACAGGTCGTAGTCATCGACGTGGCCGTGCAGATGCAGAGGGCCCAGATCACTCTTACTTCGCGTGTTACTGCCAATGACGTGGCTGGTTCATCCACTACTTTCAAGGAGGAACATCGCGCCACTTCGCCTCCCGGCAACCCGCCGCCAACCAACGCGGCGCAAATCTCCGTCTCGATCTCCGGCAACGGAGTGCCCACCAGTCTCAACCCGGGACAGGCAGGGACGTTGAACTGGACGGTCCAGAACACTACGGGCGTTCAAGCCAACAATCTGCTGCTGGCCCTGAACATTGACAGCGTGCTGACGATTACCGGTGTGACTGCCTCACCCAGTACCGGCAGCAATCCCGTAACTTGCAATCCGCCGGTCCCGGGATTGATCAATACCAACCTGGTGATTTGCAGTATTGCCAGCCTGGGCGGCCCCAAAGCGGGGAATCCAGTCACAGTCATGAAAGTCACGGTCAACGTTACAGCGCCAAACCAGACCAACTTGCAGTTGCTGCCCACAGGCACAGTCAGCTTTGACGGGATTGACACGTCAAATCCGACATCAACTCTAACCATCAGGGTGCATTAGCGAAACCCCCGGACGGCCGAGGCGCAAAGTGCTTCGGCCGTCCGGGCTTGAGTCGTAACAGCCCACATTACAAAAGGCGGATCTCAAAAGAGACCCGCCTTCTTGCTTTGAGATGAGAATGGTTCAGCCTTTTTTCTTTGTCGGCGTCTTGGCCGGGGTCTTGGTTGGATGAGCGGGAGTCGGCGTGGCTTTCGGCGCAGCTCCAGCGCTGCAATAGTGGAGCGTGGCTGCGGGCATGCCGGCTGCTTCGGCAATCGTCATCACAAACATCCGGTCATATTCATTCTCGCCGATCGGCGGCACCGTGCCGCCCTGCATGCGGGCGATCACAAAAGGGACCGTGTCACTATGTCCCACCACCAGAATGTTGCCGCCGCCGGTGTATACCAGGTCTTTAATCAGCGCGTTCGAATCTCTTGCGGGAAGAATTTTCGGCGTAATTTTAAGGGCCTTGGCCAGCGGCGCCGCCGTTTGCTGGGTACGCATTGTGTCGGTCACATAGATCTGCTTGATGCCGGCATCCTTCAGCATGCCGGCCAGGCAGTCTGCCCGCTTTAGCCCTTCCGGGCTCAGTGGAACATCTCCCTGGGCGGCCGTTTTCTCGGCATGACGAACAAGAAAAACAGTGCGAACATTCTGCTGTGCGGCCGCCAGTTGGCATAACAATAAGGCGGGAAAAATCGCGCGTATCAAAAAGGATCTCATGGCGTGGGTTGTTGACCTCCGGAACTTCCTATTGTTTGTACCATCTTTCTATCCTCTATATATAGGAAGAAAATCGGGGCCAGTTGGACGGTAGGGCCTCGCGTAATCGGCGTTGCGGCACTTCCTCAGGTGATCGCCTTAAGCGCCGCTGCCAGGCGGAAGTAAGTGAAGGGTTCAACGAATGTTTATGGTACGATATCGCCATCTCCCCCAAATTCTTGCCATTTATTTGCTGAGGAAGGTCTCGCCATCATGATCCGAATTTTTCTTGTTTCACTTTTAGCAGGCGCCAGCGCCTTTGCCCAGACAACCGGTGCGCCGGCGGGGCAGGCATCGACGGGCGCCCCAGGTCCGCAGGCCGCGCCGCCTCCCATTCAGCAACCCGCTTATAATCCTGACAACGTAGCGCCCGACGCAGCCGTGGTTGTGGTGCATGGCGTTTGTCC
>Ga0070712_100002967_pt1 | contig 10502 bp, 10 predicted proteins | sample LARL81metaG_FD_71396 | JGI IMG/M metagenome (GOLD analysis project Ga0070712, IMG submission 71396) | Corn, switchgrass and miscanthus rhizosphere microbial communities from Kellogg Biological Station, Michigan, USA - LAR L8-1 metaG | ecosystem: Host-associated > Plants > Roots > Rhizosphere ...
GTTCTGAATATCTTCGTGAACTCGCTGTGCCGTCACCGTCACGGTCTCAATGCCGGACACGGCTGCTGCCGGGCGTGGCGTGTTGGCGGCGACGCGAATGAGCGGCTTAGCCGGCGCGGGTGCAACAACGTAGACGTTATCGGCGGTGCTTTGAACGCGCAGGTTGGTTCCCGTCAGGAGCGCGACCAATGCCTGGCGCGGCTCATAGACTCCCTTCAAAGCTGGGGCGTTGCGGCCTGAAACCTGATCCTTTGAGAACAGAATCTCGGAGCCGGTCCTTAGCCCAACCGCGTTGAGCGCCACGTCCAACGGCTGTGACGGCAAATCGAGGGATGTTTTTTCAGCCTGGGCCGATCCGGCATAGGCGAGCGCCATCAGCATGGCACTGCTGCTCAGCAGTCTGCGCGTGATCCGGTCCATAAGTGCCCCTTCCCGCTGCAGAGATTGCGGCGTCCAAAAGGAGAAGACGCAGCATGCGTAACCTACCCTAGTGGCCGGAGCGCAACACTGCTGACAGGAACGTCAATAACTAGGATGCGCGCCTTAAATGGATGGTGCCGTCCAAATCGCGTCGGATGCGGATCCGATCGGAACGCTCCAACGCCGTGATAAGCCCGGCCAAATCGCGCGCCACGAATATCCCGCTGATCCGCAACGGCTTCGCCGAGGGCTCAACCACGACTTTGGTCGTCACGTAGCGGCTCATTTGGCCGATAGCCTCGGCCAATGGCTCGTCGTCGAACACCAAGCGTCCCGTGCGCCAGGCGAGAATCGCGAGTAGATTTGAGCGATGTTCCAGGTTCGGCGTTGTCCCTGCTTCCGTCGCCAGGGAATCGCCGGGCTCCAGCTTGGCCAAGATCGCTCCGCCCGAGCCGGCCCGAACAATCACATGGCCCTCGACCAAGGTGACATGCAGGCCCAGCGGAAGCGTTTCGACTGCGAACGCTGTCCCGGTTGCAATTACGCTGCGACCATGGCTTTCAACTGAAAAGGGACGGTCGCTGTCATGCGCAACTTGAAAATAGGCTCGGCCCGACAATAGCTTTATGCGACGCGCGTGCGTCGTGAGCTCGACTGCGAGATGGGAATCCGCATCGATCTGGACGGTGGAATGATCTGCTAGCTGAATGGTACGGGTTTCGCCGACAGCGGTTTGAAAATCCTCGACGACGACGCCGTGCGGCCAATACACGTAGCCAAGCACCAGTATGCAAGCTGCCACCGTGGTGCCCAACCCGCTGAAAAGAGCTCTGCGGCGCGCCCTTTTGCTGGCGTCCTCGCGGCGTAAGTGATCGAGTTCGGCACGCGCGTTCCCAATCAACGGCGCCAGCTCTGGTGCGTTGCGATCGAGATCGGTCGCAGCCCACGAACGCTCCATGCGTGCGAACGCCTCGGCATTGCGGATGTCAGCGTCGCGCCAACGCACAAAATCTTGGTGCAGCCGCAATTGCTCGCCCAGCGGCGCCTCGCTCAGGCGCAATAGCCACGCAGCCGCTTGGGCCTCGCAATCGTCTGGTGCGACTGCATCATCTTCGCCTTCGCCGGTCACCTGTGGGCAATCGTCCTGGACAGCTGCAGCAGCGCTTTGGCGATGTGGCGCTCCACCGCCTTCACCGATATCCCATATAGCGCTGCGATCTCCTGGCACTTCACATGCTCCAAGCGGCGCAGAATGAAGATATGGCGGGTCTTTTCGCCAAGGCCATCGAGCGCCTGCACCACGGCGTTCAGTTCGGCCCTAGCCTGTATGACGCGCTCGGCGCCCGGTTCCCTATCCCAAAGTTCGCAATAGGCGTCGATTGGCTCGACCGTGACACCATGGGTCCGACGCCGGCGCGCCCAATCTTTGACGAGGTTCGATGCCGTTTCGAAGAGGAAGGCTTCGGCATTTCGGATTTCCTCAAGACCTTCCATGCGACTGAGGCGGACAAAGACGTCTTGCACGAGGTCCTCAGCGTCGCTGCGCTGGCCCGTACGATGCAGGAAGTAGTAGTAGAGAACGCGGCGATGGCGTGCGAACAAGTCATGCAGAGCAGTCCTGCAGCGCCCCTCTCTCGTGCGATCGCCAAACGCCGGCGCGAACGACACTTCGCTTCGCGAGATGGCTGGAACGCCGCCGGGCTTAGACACGGCTGGCCTCCGGAACGGCGTCGAACGAGATGGTCAACCTGGCGTCGGGCGCATCGGATGGGATGGAGCCGTGCCAAAAATATGAGGGAAACAGCACCAAGCGTCCAGGCAAGGGCTTGACCCGTCGTACAACAGGTTTGCGCAGGTGCGCATCAAACGGCGGCTCGCCGAATTTGAGCCAACCTTTGGCGTCAGAGTTGACGTCCTCAGGTGCGTTCACGAAATAGACCGCGCTGAGCCAGCCCCGCTCGTGGATGTGGTTGGGAATGCTGCCATGCGGCGCAACACGCGTCGACCAGGAGCCCCAGTAGCGCAATTCCTTGTCGCGGCGGCGCAAGAAGGGATGCGATTCATCGGCGTGCAATCGCTTTACATAGGTAGCGACCGCCTTGTCGACATGGCCGCGCAGAGCCGCGATTACTGGCTCGCCAGCGCCAAACAGCGTGCCGCCCGTCCGACTGATCAGCCGCTGACCCGCGGAATCGCGAGCAGGCATTTCTCCCAGCAGGCGCACAAGGTACGCCGTCAGTTCGCGATGAAAGGCTCCAAGATCCGGATAGCCCTCCGGTCCCATCAGGTCGAAAATTTCGATCAGTGTTTCATAGTCTTCGCTGCCGTCCATATTATTCAACTGCCGCAGCGCGGTCTCTCGGAGCGCCAATGCGAGTTGATTGTGGGGGGCGCAGGTGAGTGCGTGTTCGGCCGCCAACAAAGCACTCTCGCTGTCGCCGGAGCGCAGGTAACACTCTGCGAGTCCGCAACGTATCTCGGCGCTTTCAGGCCAACGTGCCGCAATGCTTTCAAACTCTTTGATCGCTTCGTCGTATCGCCCGAGTCGTGACAGCGCCGCCGCGATGCCTTCGTGGGCGCGTTCTTCTTGCGGCGCAATCTTGAGCGCCTGCGCAAACGTCGTGCGCGCCTCCTCGTTCAGCGTGTAGAGCAGTTGTTGTCTGCCCTTTTCGATGTACAGGGCGGAATTTGTCGGATGCGCGGCGATCGCAGCGTCATAGCTCGCCAGAAAATCGGCGCGGTTGAGACGCCAGAGCAATTGGCTGAGCCCGCGATGGGCCATGAGATCGAGCGGCTCTCGCGCCAGCACACGTCGATAGAGGGACTCCGCGTCATCCTTGCGTCCGGCCGCCTGCAAGGCATTGCAACAGTTGATGTCGAGCAACGGCAGGCTCGGCGCGATGGCCTGTACCTCTTCGTAGGCCTGGACGGCCTCGTCATAGCGATGCTGTTCGGAGATCGCGATGGCGATGTTGTGTTTGAACGCCGCGAACCAGCGTGGGTCACCAGCCGCCTGTGGCAGCGATGAGCGCGCAAGCGCCTCGCCTTCTTTCGGACGGCCCAGATTAATCAGCGCTGCACTCAAACTTTGGCGCGCCGCTAAGGAACTCGGGTCAAGCCGCAAGACGTCGCGCAGCGCGCGTTCCGCGGCCGCGTAGTCTTGCTTGCGCACATACGCCATGCCCAGTTCGAGCAACGTCTCCGCACGATCCGGTCGTAGACCCAGAGAATCCTTGTAGACCGTTATGGCTTCATCCATCTGTCCGGCGACGCTCAACGCCTGACCCAGTTGGTGCAGGATTTCGGGTCGCTGCGGATCGACCGCTAAGGCGCGCCGATAGAAGTTCTGCGCGTCAGAGAGTCGACCCTGCAGGTGACGCAATTGGCCCATGACGTAGAGCGCGTTGGCATCGTCGGCACGTGTCGCCAGCACAATGTCGACCAGTCGCTCGGCAGACGGCAGATCTCTCCGGTTCAAATGCGCGAGGGCTTCTCGCAGCAGTGTGTCGGCCTGTTGATCATTGAGCTTGCTTAAGGTCTGCAAACTGCTCTCCTGTCGGGACTTCCGGCAAGGCGGCGAGCGCCAGTCCAACTGGCGTGACTTCGGCGCCGCCGCAGCGAAAGTCTGCACGCGGATGCCAGCAGAAGAGACTGGTCCCCTCGAACCAAGGCCACGGAAACCCTCCTCCCGATTGGATCTTTTGATGCGATCCCAATCGCTCTTCCGGCTCGCACCGGCACGCGACTGTTACGGAACGTTTTCACATATGAACAATAGTGTCAATTCGGTGAATGGCCGGAATTCATGTCGCGACCACAGTCGAGATCAGCTTTGATCCACGGTCTTGGCCGCGCCTCGACGCTCAAGGTCTGTTCGCTGAACGCGCCGCTGACGATCTGTCAACGATTGTCGTAGCGAATTCTAGACCACGATTTCCAGCAGCCGTGGCAGGAGCTGCACGGCCAGCCGCCGCGTCGCATCGCGATCCACGTGCAAGACGTCCGTCAATTCGCGTCCGATCAAGGCGTCGGCGAACGCGCACAGGGTAAGCATCAGCAATGAGGCCGGGACGTAGTGCGGTCGATCGGGAAAGTCTCGTTCCAGACGTGCGCGAACGCCGTGCGCCAACTGCAGCACCGCCTCTTGAACAGGTTCCAAATGGCTTTGCTTGTGCGACATGACAATCCACGCCGACAGCACCCCCGCCCCGCCGCGATCGAAGGCGTCAAACACAGCATCAACCAGAACGCGCGACCGCTCCTCACCTGGCTTCAAGGACGAGAAAGCGTTGGAAAGGGCGACGGAGAGGTCGGTGACCATACTGCTCATCAAGGAAGACTGAAGTTGCTCCGCCGAGCCAAAATGGTGGATGAGGTTGCTATGAGAGCCTCCGAGCTGTTCCGCGACCGCTGTCAACGTGACGCCGGCGGGACCGAGTGTCAGGAGGAGTTGACGTGCAGCCGTCAGAGCCTCATGTCGTAGTTCGTCGCCGGTTCGGCGACCCGCGCTCCGCCGGCGCGAATTCGGGGATTTCCCTAATGACATGATAGTCAATACCGCCAGAGACGCGGCAACCTGTGACAAGCGCGACGAAAATGCAACAGCCAGGCCGGATCGCAGGCTGTTTGGATCAGCGCAGTTCGAAGAACTTCGGGATAAGGCTGGCAGCGATCTTTCGCGGCGCAGCGCGTTCGCGCTCAAGCATTTCCTTTAGGGGAGCCCCGATGACGGAGTCGCCGAACGCCATCAGGGCGAGAAAGAGCACGACGGATGTAACGCCCAGATGCGGGTCGCCCTTCTCCAGCGCGAATTTCTCCTCAATGGCTTTCACCAAATCATTGACGGCTGTCTCGATGCTTCCCAAATGCTCGAAATTGCCCGAAAGGGCGATCCACGCCGCCAGCCGTCCCGCACCGCCCTTATCAAACGCGTCAAACACCATATCGACCAGCGCCCGCGGCGCGCCAGCCTCCGATTTAAGATGTGTGACCGCGTCATTCAGCGCCGCGGCCAAATCCTGAACCATCATGGCCATCAGCGCGGACTGAAGTTCGCTGGCCGAACCAAAGTGATGAAGGAGATTGCTGTGGGTCATGCCGAGATAGGTGGCCAAGCGCTGCAATGTGACGGCGTCCGGACCTTCTTCCAGCAACAATTTGCGCGCTGCCACCAGGGCTTCGCCTCTCGCCTCGTCCGGCGTGCGGCGGCGTCGGATGACGGGCGCAACTGCCAGCTTGCGCTTCGGCTTGCCGCGAACCTGCGTGCGTATCGCCATGCCTGTCAATTCCATGGATGTCGGATGGATTCTCACCGTAGAATTGCCGTTTGGGGCCGAAAAAGCAAACCCGAGCGCGGGGACAGAGCCAGTCCAGGAGCACGAGTGCCAGCCGCTTTGTCGCCGGTTTGGCGCGCTGACGCAGGGGAACATCGGCCCGACGGAGGCTCACAGTTATTCAGCCATCGGGCGCCAAGGCGGATAGGCTCAATCCGAAGGCGGCAACAGATGCGGGGTCAAGAATCTGCCCCGCGCCTTCGCCCAAGCGCTGGCCCGGCAAGCAGATCTGCTCTCATAACGCGCGCAGCAAATTCTGCTTTGCCACCTCATATTCAGCCTGATTGATCGCCCCTTGCGTCTTGAGCGCCCACAGGCGGTCGAGCCCGGTCGAAATGTCAGCCTGCGGCGCTGCGCTGGCACCGCTCCCCGTTCGCGCACTTGGGTCCATGATGAACGCGCAAGCAGCGCGAAACTTATCAAAGTCCGTTAGAAGAAGAGAAATGCAGTTAGGCGCTTTCGAAGACGACGTGTTGCGGTCATTGCTCCAATAGCTCTTTCGGGTGTTTTGGATGCCGCCAGCAGAGACCTCGAAGTAGCCAGACAGGAGGTGCACTTTCACCTCAGCGGAGGCGACGTTGGCATAGGGCAGTTGGAAAACGTCCGACCCGAACATATTGCCCGTCATGAATCCGGACTTGAGGATCATGACTCGTTTGTCCGTGCAAACGAGTGCCTCTTTGAACGCGCCCTTGAGTTGAACGCGCACCTTTTCGTCCGCCGCGAGAGTCTTTCGCAGGACATGCTGCAGCGAGGGCAACGGCTCGATCAAGTCTGTGCTGGCCATGCCAATGTCTCTGAGAAATGCCGGCCCAGGGTACCTGAGCGCCTCTTAATGATCGGTGTCGATGTATTTGGGCGGCGGCGACACCATTGCCGCCGCGTCCCGCTTCATCTCGATCATCGCCTTTGGAAAAAGCGCTGAAAAGTGTGTTTGCGCCCAATGGGAGGCCGGTGGCACTGATGATATTGACACTGATGTCAGCACTCCATAGCCTATAGCGGGTAGGTATTCAAAGGCAGCAAGATGGCCGCGCGCGCTGGAACTCCTGGCGATCTCACAATTGAATCGCGAGATCGCCACTTCGACGAACCGGCAACCACGCGCTGGTGGCATGGCAACGATCCCGTCGCCACCGCCTTCTACAACGCCCTCTCGGCGTCCTTTCCGATGGGCGAGCGCTATTTCATCGACAGCGTCAAACAATTTCGCCACCACGCCGACTCCAAGCTGCAGGGACAAATCGGCACTTTCATCACCCAGGAGTCATTGCATACGCGCGAGCATCTCGCGTTCAACCGTATCGCGGCCGATCGCGGCTATGATTTCGCGCGGATAGACGCCTATCTGAAGCGGCGCTTCGCGTGGGCGCGCAGCCGGCCACCGCTCGAACAACTTGCATCAACGATCGCGCTGGAGCACTTCACGGCCATTCTGGCGCACGCCCTGCTGAATGATCCGCGCCACTTGGACGGTGCTCCCTTCGCGGTCAAGCAGCTCTGGCAGTGGCATGCGATCGAGGAGATTGAACATAAGGGTGTAGCCTACGACACCTACCTGGCCGCGACTCGTACCAGGACATCACTGGTGCGCTGGCTGTTGCGCTCCTACGTCATGATGGTCACTACGATCCTCTTCCTCCACGAAATCGCCTACAGCACGGCGCAGTTTTTCCGGCAGGACAAGATCAACACACCGTGGATATGGTTTCGTTTTCTGAAATACGTGTTTGTGCGGCCCGGCGTACTGCGCAGCGTGCTGGGAAGTTATCTTGCATTCTTCAGACCAGGATTTCACCCGTGGAGCGTGGATGATCGAGCATTGATTGCGAAATACGAACTCAGTTTGGCCCTTTAACAACGGTCGTCTTGCTGATGTTCCGATAGGACGACGGGCGCGCGTCCATTCGTAGCCGAGCAGGAGAGATCGTTGTCCAAACAGATGGGGCACGCTGCTGTCCTTCCTCTCCGTTTTTTTGATGCTACGGCGCGGTAACGCGAGGAGCGCGCATCAGTCTCCTGGAATACGTCTGGCTTCAAAGCTTTCTCGGCGCACCCACGATTGCCACATCACGACAAATAACGAGGCATTATGTCTAGCGCTCCACCAAGAGCAGAAGGTGCGAAGAACGGTCTGGTGATGCATGCGCATGAGCTCGACGCCATCGACATCCGCATTCTGACGGCCTTGCAGCAGGGCGGTCGCATGAGCAACATTCAGTTGTCTCGGGCGGTGCAGATGAGCGCCCCACCCACACTGCGTCGAACGCGGACTCTTGAAGAAAAAGGCTATATCCGGGGCTACCAGGCCCAACTCGATCTCCGGAAATTGGGATTCGAGGTGATGGCTTTTGTATTCGTTGGATTGGCTTCCCAATCTGATCGTGACATCAAAGCCTTTGAACAGAGTGTCCAGCTCTGGGTCCCGGTGCGCGCGTGCTACGCCTTGTCAGGTGAGAGCGATTTTCTGCTGAAGTGCGTTGCAAAGGATCTCACCTCACTTCAGAAATTTGTCTCCAATGTCGTCATGAAGACTACGAGCGTCCAATTCGTCAAAACTGTGTTTGCGAGGCACGTCACCAAGGAGGAGCCCGATGCGCCGCTGTCTCAGGTTCAAGCGGCAACGCCGCTGGGTGCTGCGCGAAAGCTTCGTTTGCCTCCGATTCCGCGATGAAATCGGGCCGCAGGGCGCAACGCCCCCTGGAGATGTCACCGAAGCGCCTGAAGGACCGCTCTCTTGCAGGAACGCGCACAGTCTCAGTTCGCTGAAACGCAAAGCCGGTTTCTGTCAGTTGGCCGGCGACGTCTAGCCCGTGCAGCATCGACACCCTTGCCGCCGAGCAGCTTGAGATTCGAGACAGTGGGATTGGCAAGTCATGATTGGAAAACTTCAGTGCCGCGTCGCCAACCCTTATAGTTCGCAACAGACCCTCGACCGATGGGGGCCTTGTGGATAGGAGGACAAACCGATGCGACCGTGGAGACAGCTGGGCGAGGCCGACGACGTCGACATTGTCAGTCCGAGTGGTCAAGTACGCAGCCGGGTGAAGGCCTACTACGCGGGGTCCATTTTTATCATCGATGACATGACAGTTGAAATCGAGGCGGGAGATGAGCTCCGCAGGACGCTACCCAACGGGAAGGAAGATGTCTTCCTTGTCGATGATCCAAAGTTCTTCCGCAGTGGCCACTTTGGCTCTCACTATCAGGTGGCGATATCGCGCCGTGGCGCCTTCGCGGCCAAAACGGGTGGCCACTATACGGTTCGCGTCAGTGGTTCCAATTCACGCGTGAACATTGGTTCAACAGACGACTCGACCAATCTGGCGTTGAACTCCGACCTGTTTGCCGAGATCGGAACGACCATCAGGCAACAGGTTGGTGATCCGACGCATCAGGCGCTACTCCTGGCTTCTCTGGCGTCAATGCAACAAGCAGAGACGAAGTCTGGATATCTTGATGCGTATCAGAAGTTCATCGCCGCAGCGGCCAATCATATGTCGTTGCTCGCCCCGTTCTTGCCCGCCATAGCACAAATGATCGATCGATTTTCGCGATAGCAGCTACTGGTTACTGTGCCGGAATCCTGTCTTTGAGATCAACCATAATTCTGGACTCTGACGGCCCGCGGCGCCTGGGAGAATAAGTCATGGACCAGACGCGTCACGCCTGGCTGTTCCAATATAGTCAGGAAAGCCGTCAACCGTCACGAGGCCGTTTGGTGCGTGAGAGCTGGCAGATTTCGCGCTGGGCTGATGAGTTGAAGCTCGGCGATCTGGTCTACATCTGGCATGCCGGGGTCGGCTTGATAGGCTGGGGTGAAATCGCTGGCCGTCCAACGCGACTGCGGAATCGTGGTTGGCGCGTTGCCGTCTCAGCCAAGAACTGGTTCACTCAGCCCATTGCCGAAGAGCGATTGTTCGGCTCTGACGCCATTAGTCGTCGCAATCTACTGCGACGCTTTCCGACAAACTCCATCTTTCGCATCGAGGCCGCTGAAGCCGCGAGCATTCAGAAACACATCGGCGACGAACTCAGGCCCGAAATCGACAATCTGAGCGACCACAAACGGAGCGCGCGTCACGATTGGCTGACGGACGTGTATGGGCGTCTTCAGATTGACGAAGCGACGCCTCTGGTCGATCGCTGGCTCGAATATGCCGTGTCACTAAGCAGTGTTCCTGATCGTCGACCTCTAGTTACTTCGACGACCTTGTTTATCGCGGCGTTTGCACTCGGTCCCATTCCGTCAAGGGACGCCGTGAATTCGAACGAGGCGTCTGGGCTGCAGGCCCTGGCCGAGTCCGCCGTCGTCGAACCCAAGATCGAAACGTCGCTGCGTGATTTGCGCGCGCAATACGAAATCTCAGAACGTTCAATACCGGGCGGCAATATCACACGAAATGTCGAGCGAATCCTTCGGCGCGCCAGCGAACTCATGGAGATCGCGCCCGGAGACCCGAACCGGTTGAACGCGAATGCGCTGCTGGCTGCTTTGTTACTGTCCGACAGCAGCGCTCTCAAGACGCATTTGGAAGAATCGGATTGTTCGCTCGAGACTGTGCGCGACGCGACGTTGAGTATCCTTGCCGAGCGCGACAGCAAGCAAATTGGAAGTTGGCGAGACGCGCTGGCTTCCTATGTCGACGCCGCCAACCAGATTGCACCTCTCACCAATGACGACCCCTGGGCCCGAGCTCTGTCTGACAAGCTTGGCGTTGATCCAGAAGCTTGGGCGATTGCGCGCTT
>Ga0070712_100002968_pt1 | contig 10501 bp, 15 predicted proteins | sample LARL81metaG_FD_71396 | JGI IMG/M metagenome (GOLD analysis project Ga0070712, IMG submission 71396) | Corn, switchgrass and miscanthus rhizosphere microbial communities from Kellogg Biological Station, Michigan, USA - LAR L8-1 metaG | ecosystem: Host-associated > Plants > Roots > Rhizosphere ...
TGGACATGATGCGGGGCTGGGGCGATGTGGAGTTCGTGGCCACCGATCACCGCGTGCCCACCATCTACTTCGGACCGGGCACGGTGGCGGCCGCGCACACCGCCGACGAATACATCGATCTCGACCGTTATCACATGGGTGTGGCCGTGTACGAGCGGGCCATCCCGGAGTTCCTGGGGACGGCGTAGTCGACGCATCGACGCACAACAGCACGAGCACAGGAGGAAGTCGCCATGGCCATCCGGACTGCTGACGTCATCATGCCCGGGAACGACAACGCTTTCGAGACCGGCCGGCGCGGCCAGATCTCGTCGATCGCCGACCTCGACGAGTCCTACCGGTCGCTGCTCGAGAAGAATGTCACGGCCACCCTCGCTACCATCAAGCGAAACGGACTGCCCCAGCTGACCCCGATCTGGGTCGCTCACGATGGCACGCACATTCTCGTGAACACCAAGAAGGGCCGACTCAAGGACCGGAACATGCGGGAGCGGTCGGACGTGGCCATCCTCTGCGTCAATCCGGAGAATCCGTACCACTGGATGGCCATCAACGGCACGGTGGTGGAGACGATCGAGGAAACCGACCCCGTCAAGGGTCGCCAGGCCACCGCCAACGTCGACGAGATGGCCAAGCGCTATATCAACACCACCCCCTATCCGCTGCGCGATCCGAAAGGCGAAGTGCGCGTGCTCTTCAAGGTGCGCCCGACCTACGTCATGACGTTTGGACCACCCCCCACGAGCTGAGCTCCGCGCCGCCCGCGCAGAGGGCTTGACCCCGCGCCGCTGCGCAGAGGTACACTCGCCGAAGACTCCCTAGCCAAAGCCCGGAAGCAAGGAGGAAGAGATGGCCGGCGAATGTGTCCTCAGCGAGAAGTCGGAGGGGGTGGCGATCCTCACCATGAATCGCCCCGCGCAGCTCAACGCCATGAGCCACCAGCTGAGCAGCGACCTGCACGAAGCGGTCGCGCGCATGAGCGCGGATGATGAGGTGGGCTGCATCGTCATTACCGGGGCGGGGACGCGCGCCTTCTCCGCGGGTGGCGACATCCATGAGCAACGTGAGGACGACCGTCGCTTCAGCCAGGAGGAGCTGGATGCCCGCCACGCCCTGCGGGCTCGTGGCAGCTACGAGATCAGCGCCTGCCCCAAGCCCACCATCGGCATGATCAACGGCCTCGCGTACGGCGGCGCCGCCGTGCTCGCCTCCTCTCTCGACATGCGCGTGGGGTGCGAGCACGCGAGCTTTCGATTCCTCGCCGCCGCCTACGGCCGTATCAACAGCACGTGGACCCTGCCCAACCAGGTGGGATGGCCCGTGGCCAAGGAGCTCCTGTTTTCCGGCCGGATCGTCGAAGCGGAGGAGGCGCAGCATATCGGGCTCCTCAACCACCTCGTGCCGTGTGCCGAGCTTCGCGAGAAGACCATGTGGCTGGCCACCATGATTGCCCGGAATCGCCGCGAGGCCGTGACGGGGGTGAAGGCCCTCCTCCTCAAGGACATGGGGTGCACCCTGGAGGCACAGTGGGCGAACGAGCGTGACTACACCACGAACGTGATGAGAGGCGCCAAGGCCGAGACGGCCTTTCCGGAGTTCATCGCCCGCCGGGGACGGCCGCTGCCTCAGTGACCAGGCGGTACCTGCCGTCCGCGGGAGCCCATGAAGAGTGGCCGACGCCGCGGGTTCACGACTCTCGCGGAGCACCTGCCCGCCGAGGAGGTCGTGGCCATCCTCAACGATCATTTCGATCTCCTCGTGGATCTGATCTCACAGCATCGCGGCTTCGTGGTGATCGGGGACTCCACCCGTCAGGCGCTGGGACACCAGCTCGTGGTGGACGGCCCGATGGAGGCGGAGGGCAAGGGGTTGGACGCGGTCATCCGCATCTGGGAGGTCCTCGCCCTGCGCGGCGAGAAGATGCTCGTGCTGCCCTCGCCGGTGCGCGATCTCGCCGAGCTGCCCGCGCCGCTCGACGCCAGCGTCCGGGTCTTCCATGGCAAGCAGCTCGACCGCCAGAGCCATCCGGCGCGACTCTATACAGCTTGGCGCGGGAAGTGTGGAGCTCGAATCCGTCGCTCCGCTCTCGGTCTTTGGCTCGCTCCAGATGCTCCTGCCCCTGGGCGCCCACGGCGAGCCGGAGGCGCTGGACGGCAAGGTGATCGCGCTCTCGGAGCGCGACGGCGCCCCCACCGCCCTCGTGTGCTTCACAGGAATCGACTGGGACATGCACGAGCGGCTCGAGGCGCTGGCCCGAGGCGAGCGCGGGCGACCGGCGGAAAATCGAGGGAGCGCCTGCTCCGGGTGATCGAAGAGGTGGTGGCTCGCGATGTCTGAACAGTGCGCGTGAGCGCTTTGGGGGCGCGTCGCCCACGAAGCGGTCCTTGGATCCGCTAGGGCTCTTCGCTCGCTTGCGCGGGCTGGCCTTGCTCCTCGGTCGGGCCCACCAGCCATCCCAGGACCAGCAGACCACTAACCATGGCGAGAATCTTCAGAAGGCTGTCCAGGTGCGTGTGGGCTCCTTCTCGAGGCTATGTGGCCGCCGCTGTCAAGGGGTGAGCCAACTTCGTCGTCGCTCCTGACTCTACGGGCCGCTACCTCGCGCGGCTAGTGGACCTTGGTTTACGCCGAGATTCGAACGCCGTCGGATTGACATGGTGGTGGACCAAGGTCCACTAGCGCAGCGGGACAGTCTCGCGCCACTATTTCCGAAAGAGGAGGACGACCAATGCGAACCAGTGAAGCTTTCGTCTTCGGAGCGATCATCGGCGGCATCGCGGTATGGCTTTGGGGGAGAGAGATCGAACGCTATGTCGGAGAAAAGACTCGTGGTGTGCGCGCGCGGGCCGTGGACGCGCTGCGCGTGGTGGAGGAAAAGACCGGGCAGGTGCTCGACAGCAGCGAAAGCTCCCTCCGTCGTGCCGAAGGTGTGGTGCAGGGTACGAAAGAGCGCGTGACCACGGCGCTGCGCGCGGGGCAAGAAGCGATCCGGCCCGGACCGACCGCATAGGGAGCACGACGACGACCCTCGGGAAAGGCGCCGTCTCTCGGCGCGCCCAAGAGTGAGCGCCGTGAGACCAAGGTCCACTGTTCCTTCGTGATGAGCCGCCTTAAGGTGGGCACGGAGGACTGACGACATGACAAACGAAAGCTGGAAGAACCCTTGGAAGCTCACGGCCATCGGGATGGCTCTCGTGATCGCGACCGTGCTCGTGACGGGGCTCGTGGTGGCGAACTGGAAAGGCCAGGCCAGCGACAAGAAGGTGGTCGACGTCACCCTCGGTCGCGCGACGCCGCGAGCGGCCACTGCACCGGCCGCCCCGACGGCGGCGGGCATACCGACCCAGTCGGTGATCAACACATGCAACGAGTCCGCGGGAGCCCAGGCCGGACAGCGTGAGAAGACTAAAGACACCGTGATCGCCGGGGCAATCGGCGCGGTGGCGGGTGCCGCCGTCGGCGCGGCGGGGGGCGCCGTCGTTGACGGCGGGAGCGGCGCGGGCAAGGGCGCGATCATCGGTGGTCTGGTGGGTGCCGGCGGGGGGACGCTCTACGGCTTGAACGAGAACCGGAAACACGACGAGAGCTACCGCAATGCCTACGCCGCCTGCATGCGCTCGCGCGGCTACACAGGCTAGGGGACCGGGACCCCCAGGCATCAGAGGCCAACCATGAGAACGGGACTTCTCGCCGCGGCGTCACGGGTCCGCACGGGCTTTCGCCGTCCGGGACGTTCGTGGTTCTGGCTCGGGATCACCCTGATGACGCTCAGTTTCGGAATCTACCCTGCATATGCCCTGATGGTCTTCTCCCCGATGTCGTGGTGGGACAAGTTCGCGGTGGCGGTGGGACTGGCGGCGATCAGCTGGAGCATGTTCCTTGCTGGTTCCGCCTTCGCCGGCAAGAAGGGTCTGGCTCAGCTCCGGCAGCGCTTTTCCTCGTGGCGGATACAACGGGGAACCCCTGTCGATAGATGACTGACGCTTCATACGTACCGTCGGAAAACCGTCTGCATCGCGGTGGAGAGGGTTCTTCGCAAGCTGCTGGGCGTGGTCCCGACGATCATGTCGTCGATCTGAATCGACCGCTCGCAAGTTCTGCAGGCGCCGGGGAGCCTAGCGTGAAAGCCTGACCGGGCCCCCGACGATCTCCACCAGCCTCAGCAGCGCGAGGAACCGGATCACCGCCCACGACGGATCGAATTCGAGCCGTCGCATGCTGAACTTCGGGGCGCGCGGATGCGCGTGGTGGTTGTTGTGCAGGCTCTCCCCACCGGTCACCAAGGCAAGGAGGCGCGAATTGAATGCGGTGTTCTCGAAATTCTGAGCCCCTCGCCAGTGGCCGAGCCCGTTGATCAGGGGAGCGAGGACGAAGACGTACAGCGCGGCATGAGTGAAAGCGACGATGAGGCCTGGCCAGACTCCGAGCACGAGACAGAGCAGCGCGATGCCGGTGGCGAGGCCCGTCCGTCCCCATGAGAAGATCATCCGGTCCCACCGATCCTCTGGGAGATCCGGAGCGAAGGTCCGGATCGTGTCGAGATTCTTCGCCTCGCGAACGTAGTAGTAGACATTGAACAGCTGGATACGCCAGAAGCCGAGCACCTTGGGACTGTGGGGGTCGCCCGTCCGGTCCGTGAACTTGTGGTGCTTGCGATGGACGGCCACCCACTCTCGCCGGTTTTGCCCTGTGGTCAGCCACAGGAGGGCCCGGAAACACATATCCGCGACGGGATGGAGACGCAGGGCCCGATGAGCGAGCCCCCGGTGAAGGTAGACAGAGGTCGAGACGGTGGCGATCTGGGTGAGGGACAAGGCGGCAAGCGGCACGATCCACGAGGAGTGTGTCATCCTAGGCTCGTGTCACTGCCCCGCCTCCTGCCGCGACCCCATCGAGGCTTCCCGGTTCCGCAAGCGATCCAGCATCTGGGCGAATGACATCCGCTTCAGGATCGAGGTGAACTGGCTGCGATAGTTCGAAATGAGGCTCACGCCGTCCACCGCGACGTCGTAGACGGCCCACCGCCCCTCGTTCTCGACCAGGCGGTATTCAATGGCCACCTCGCTCTTGCCGGCGGCCATTCGGGATTGCACTTGCGCGTACGAGCCGCTGATCGTCTCTCCCTGGAACGTGATGGTGGCGAGACGGTAATTCCCGATGGTGTTCAGGTAGGTGCGCTCGAGGAGATCGGTGAAGAGCACCACGAAGTCGCGCTGCTCCTCGGGGGTGGCATCCGTCCAGCGTTGCCCGAGCAGCCGGCGAGACATCTCGTCGAAGTCGAACAGTTCCACCGCAGCCTGGCGAATCTCCGCCCGCCGCTGGCCGCTCTCCTTCGCATCCGCGGGGTGTGACCGCACGATGGTCAGCACACGGGAGACAGACGAGTTGACGACAGTGAGCGGCCCGGACCGACCGGCAGCGGACCCCGGCTGCGCATCCGCTACTGCCTGTGCGAACACAGGCGCGGCCCCGAAGGGAATGAGGACGGCGATCGCTACGAGCGCCGAGCACCTGAGCATACGAAAGTTGGGGAAACGAATCCTAAGCATGATCGCGCTCCCTGGACGAGGGTCCTGCACCGAAGGTAAGGACCTTTCTGGGTGCACGTGAAAGACGCTTCCTTGTTTCATGGAAGCGACTGTAGCGCCGGCGCGAGAGGTGGCCTATTGGACTTAAGTCCCATGCCTGTCAGCCGGAAACGATCGAGACCAAGGTCCAATAGGCGGCCTCGCTCCCCACACCTAGACTCAGCCCGCCATGAAACCTTCAATATGGCCAGGGAGGGTGAAGCCATGAAAACAAACGGACACGCCAAGATCGGGAACCGGATTCGCCGGGACCTTGACGGAGCTCTTTCGCGTCTTCGCCAGCTCGGGGGAGTGGTGATGGTCATGGACCGGCCCGGTACGATCGGCGAGAGCTCGCCGTTCGCCGACGAGGTAGACCAGATCCAGGCCAGCGCCAGCCGGGACATCGGTCTGGCCACACGTGAGCTGCTGCAGGAGCGCGCGAACCGCCTGTACTCGGCGCTGGACCGGTTGAGCGTGGGAGAGTACGGAGTATGCGTGGAGTGCGGGGGGCCGATTGCGCCGGCTCGACTCGAGGCAGCCCCCGAGGTGGAGACCTGCGTTCGGTGCCAGGCCGGCCTCGAGCGTCTCGGCCGCCGGTCCGCTTCGAGCCATCGCGGAGTGTTCGCGGGTGGCGACATCGAAACGGCGGATGAAGTGGCCTTGTCGGAGGATCGCCGTGAGACTTGAGGGGACGTGAAGCTCGCCCCGACCTTCCCTCCTGACGTTCCTCGCCAGCCCATGATGGGCGCAGCCGCGTGGTGAGCGGGCTTGACGGCAGTCGCGGCGCTCGCGGTGGCCCACACGCGTCGTGGCCATCGTGAGGCCCATGAACACGAAGTCCGGAAAAGGCCGCCCGCACCGTCGACGACACAGTTTCGTGCGCGAGCATTCGTTGAGCATCGCGTCGGCCAGCATCCTCGTGCTGTGGATCTGTCTGTACAGTATCTTCGGCCCCAAGTCCCATATTGGTTCGCTCTTCGGCAACGCCATCGCCGACTGGTCGGGCGTGGTGGTCATGGTATTTGCCACCAAGTACCTGTACGAAAAGGGCTCGACGGAAAGCCGGCGCCTGCCGCGGGGCCTCTTGAGCCCGTTCCGGCAGCGTCTGCGCGATCACTCGCTCAGTGTCTTTCTGATTCTCACGGGCATCGCCTGGGTTGGCCTGTATGTGTCGATGGATTCCGAGGCCAAATGGGGCAGGTCGTCGGCAATATCGTTTCAGAATGGAAGCAGATCATCGGTCTCGTCCTGTTGACGAAGCGGCTCTTCGAGCGCCGCTCGAAGGAGAGTTCCCGGTGAATCGGCGACGGGCGCTCTAGACCTCGAGGATCTTGATGCGGTGGGTAGCCAGCCAGTCACACACGATGGCCCATGAGTCGGGCTCTCGCTGCTCCCACGCCCTCACGCTTCGGGCCGGAACAATCAGAACGGGGGACTTGTTGCGGTGGGCGGCCGCGACGATGCGCGCCAGATCGGTGCGGGACGATCGTAGCTTCGTGATCAGCTCCGTGGTGGTTATGGGCCGTCTCCTGACGACAAGGCCGTGGTTGCTCGATGTTCACCGGCATCCGATCTCTTGAGTCAGAAGCGCGACGACCCCGGCCAGGCGGCTCAGGGCCACCGGCTTCGGGACATGATATTGAAAGCCCGCTTGCAAGCAGGCCAGCCGGTCTTCGGGCGCGGTGAGACCGGTGAACGCCGCGGCGGGAACGTCGCCTCCCTCGTCATGCGACAGCTTCCGGACTTCTCGAATCAGCCAATAACCATCCCGCTCGGGCAGGGAAATGCTGCTCAGGAGAGCATCGGGTTTTTCTCGTTTGATGCTCGCCAAACCCGCGGCGGCGGAGTCGACGCCCGTCACATGAGCGCCGAATTGCCGAAGGGTATCAGCGAGGACGTCTCTGATCCGCGGCTCCGCATCGACGAGGAGTACCCGAATGCCATCCAGACGCTCAGTCCCGGTCCAAGCATCCATCGCGTCACCTCCCGTCGTTCGCTCGAGATCACTGCTCAATTGTCTGGGCGGTAGTGTGGCTGACACGAGCGTGGCCATCTATTGGACCTTGGTCCAACCGGTGAGATCGGCGAGGTCGCCGGCGTGGGCAGGGCAAGGGCGTCAGGCATCCGCGATCATCGACGGCGCCACGTGCCGATGAGGAGCGCGACGCCACCCGCGAGCGCGATGCCTCCGAGAATCGGCGGCAACGGAATCGTCCGCTGTTTGTCCGCAGTAGCCTTGAGGGGCCCGACTTCGACCACCGTCTCACGGCTCGTGTAGGTAATGCCCTGGTAGGCGAGGGACACTAGGCCCACCGCGATGAGTACTATGCCGATGATGATGAGCGGGAGTTTCATGGAGTGCCTCCTCTCGATGGCGCTTTCACTCTAGGCGTCGCCGTCACCCTATTGGACCGTGGTCCCGCCCATGGCCGTCCTCGCCGACCGCTCCACGGATCGCCTCGATCAGGAGGCGATCGTCGAATGGCTTGCAGAGGTACCCGGCGGCTCCGGATGTGTGGACGCGCTCGCGCATGGAGACCCCGTCATCGGCGGTGATGAAGATGATCGGGATGACGACCCCATCGACCTTCAGCTGCGCCTGAAGCTCGAAACCGGTCATGCCGCCATTCAGGTGGATGTCCAGAACGAGGCAGGCGGTGAGGATCAGAGAGGCTGAGCCCAGAAAATCCTCGGCTGACGCGAAGGTCTCGGCGGCGAAACCGGCAGACTGCACCAGACGGCGAAGCGCTCGGCGGATCGAGCGGTCATCGTCAACGATGGAAACTAGCCGGGTGGTGGTGGGCACGGAGTCATAGCACTCGGATACAGGCTAGGGGCGGCGAGCACGGCTGGATAGTGGACCTTGGTCTCACGACATCGGCGGTCTCACGGCATCGGCCCCGCCACCGACCCCGGACGGGGAGGATCAGGCCTTCGCGATAACCCCGGCCCGATCAGCCAGCCGGACCAGCTCGGCCAGCGAGCCCGCCCGCATTTTCTCCATGACGCGAGCTCGGTGCACCTTGACCGTCTTCTCGACGATGCCCAGCTCGGCCGCGATCTGCTTGTTTAGCATTCCCGTCACGACGAGGGCGAAGACCTGTACCTCCCGAGCGGTGAGGGTCTTGAGCCGGCCCTGGATGTCGGTGGCCCCGGCCTGTTCTCGTTGCGCCGTCAAGGCCCTGGCTACTCCCCGTTCGATCGCGCCCAGGAGCTCCCGGGCGTCGACGGGCTTCGTGAGAAAATCGACGGCCCCGCGCTTCATGGCTTTCACGCTGCCCACGACGTCGCCGTGGCCGGAGACGAAAACGATCGACATCCGATCTCCCGCGACGGCGAGCGCCTCCTGCAGCTCCAGACCGGTCAGGCCGGGCATTCGGACATCCAGGACCAGGCAGCAGAGATCGTCTAGCCGCGGCCGCTCGAGGAACTCGCGGGCCGACGCGAAGACCTCGGCCCGATATCCGGCGGTGGTGACCAGGCGCGCCAAGCCCTTCCGCACCGACGCGTCATCGTCCACGATGCCGACCAGGGTCTGCAGAGGAGCGCTCATGGCCGGTGGTGGGCGATGGGCAGCGTGAAGGAGAAGGTCGCCCCGCCGTCTGGGTTGTTATGGGCCTCCAGACGACCGCCGTGGACGTCGACGATGGATCGGGTAATTGCCAGGCCGATACCCATCCCGTCGGGCTTGGTGGTGTAGAAGGCCTGGAAGATCTTGCCCATGTCGCTCTCACCGATACCTTTCCCCGAGTCCTGCACGTCCACTCGAACCGTGCCGGCGTCGGCCCGCGCCGTCCGGAGGACAAGGGTCCGACCCCCCGGAGACGACTCTCGCAGGGCGTCCATCCCGTTGAGGACAAGGTTGAGAGCCACCTGCTGCAGCTGCACCCGGTCTCCCATCACTTCCGGGAGCCCAGGGGCAAGCTCGAGCCGGATCGAGACACCGCGCACCACCGCGTCGCCGCTCACCAGCTGCGCCACGTCCTCCAGCGCTTCGTTGAGATCGAGCGCCCTCAGGTGAGGAGTGCCCTTCGCGAGGAGCTGGCGAAGGCGGCGAATGACCTCGCCGGCCCGCTTGTCGTCCTCGACGATGTCCTTGAAGATCTCGCTCACCTCGACGAGATCCACGGGAACGGTGTCGAGGACACGCTGGCCCGCCTGGGCGTTGCTGAGGATCGCCGTCAGCGGCTGATTCAGCTCGTGGGCCAGCGACGCGGTGAGCTCCCCCACGGTGGCCACGCGTCCGGCGTGGGCGAGATCGTTCCGCAGCCCTTGCGTCTCCAGCTCCGACCGCTTGCGGGACAGGCTATTGGCGAACATTTCCCCAAAAAGGCGAAGGCGCTGCACGAGCTCGTCCCGCCACGTGCGCTCGGTGGCCAGCGTGCTGAGGGCGAGGGTCCCCACCACCGCATCGCCGATCATCAGCGGAATCTCCACACGCGCTTTGATCCCGAGGGCGAGGTAGGTCGCCCGATCGATGACGGCGCCCTCTCCGGTCAGGTCTTCGAGCCGGGAGAAATGCACGGCCACTCCGCGCTTCAGCCGGGCCGCCGTCCAGGGAATCTGATCGAGAGCGATGGTGGCGGGGGCCGGGGGCACTCCATCGGCCGCCCAGGAATGCGTGGTCTGCGCCGACCGCTTGTCGTCGGAGAACATGACCAGGCTGCCCCGCTCGACTTCGAGGAAATCCACGATGCGGCGAAGGCCCCGGTTGATCTCGTGGTCTATCTCCAGGGTCGGCAGGCCGCTGAATTCGGCGGAGAGCTCCGAGAGAAGGGACTCGAAGCGTAGCCGCTCGTTGAGGGCAAGCTCCGCTCGCCGCCTTTCCAGGGCGCCGGCAAAGACCTCGCTGAGGAGCTTGAGGCGCGGCAGGAGCTCGTCAGGCCACATCCTCTCCGCGCGAACAGAATCGAAGGACAACACGCCGAGGA